>LSQX01048634.1_pt3 | contig 14496 bp, 12 predicted proteins | sample 654561 | NCBI WGS metagenome assembly LSQX01 (sample SAMN04489861, study PRJNA283612) | anaerobic digester metagenome | isolation source: 4 biogas reactors fed with cattle manure at either 37C or 55C with and... | place: Denmark: Kongens Lyngby | collected 2014
AAAAGTCTTATCTGCTCTTTTGGTCACAACTTTAAAAGTCGTCCCTTCTTTGTATCCTGTCATTACTTCTAACGCAGCTTCATTGATCAGATCTAAATCTCTTTCAATTCGGCGCACTATGCAAACTTCATAAATCCCAAAAACCTTTTTTACTTTTTCCTTAACTTGTTCAAGATTAACTGCATCTATAAACCATCTATTTTGGTCTTTATGAAAAGTATACTCTTCACCCTCTAAAACATTCTTAATATTATCTTTTAATTTCTTTTCAAATCGATTTCTATTCTGACCTTTTAAAAAAATTTCAGATGCGTATTTTATTAATAATAAATCCAAACTTAAATCCTCCTTAGGAAATGCAAAGCTTCTTCTATAATTTCAAGAGTATAAGTAATCTCTTCCATGGTGGTTTCCTCTTCAAAACTAAAGCGAATACTTCCTAGAAGTTGTTGTTTATCTAAATGCATGGCTTCAAGCACATGGCTATTCTTTGTATCTTTTGAGTTACAAGCTGATCCTGTGGCTACAGAAATTCCTTTTCCATCTAAGTAGTGGAGAAAGGTTTCACCACGTATTCCTTCAAAAGAAACGTTTAGAATATAGGCTGAACTGCCTTCTAAAGGCGAATTGATATGAATACCGGTAAAACCGTCTAATCCGTTGATAAAAGCTTTTTTAAGGTTATACACATGAGCTCGGTTTTTATCTTGGTCTTCATGTAGTTTTTTTGCGGCATAATCAAAAGCAATTATTCCAGGAACATTCACTGTTCCTGCCCTGATTCTTTTTTCATGTTCTCCTCCTAATAAAAGAGATTCTGGCTTTTGGCCTTTCTTAACATATAAGAAACCTAACCCCTTGGGTCCATGTACTTTATGTGCTGAAACCGTCAAGAAATCGATGTCCATATCCTTCACATCAATGGGATACTTCAAAAAACTTTGAACAGCATCCACATGAAATTTTGTTTTCTTACTTATAGAACGAATCACTTGGGCTATAGCTTTAGAATCTGTACTTAGTCCTGTCTCATTATTCACCATCATAATAGAAACAAGAGCCGTATTTTTTGTCATTTTTTCTTTAAGCTCATCTAATGAAATTTGACCATTTTCATCTACACCCAAATAATCAACCTGAGCACCATTCTTCTGAGCATTTTTCATAGCTAAAAGAACACTCTTATGCTCAATGCAAGTTGTTATCAAATGGGCTCCTGGCTTTCCGTACGCTCTTATAATCTGATTATTCCCCTCAGTTGCTCCTGAGTTAAAGATCACATCATCTTTGTCTCCACCAATAATCGCTGACAGACTCTCTCGAGATTTCTCTAGAGCATCTTCAGCTGCTCTTCCTATACTATGAATAGAACTAGAATTTCCATAATAATTTCCCATAGCTTCCACCATTACAGAAATCACATCTTTCTTCACTTTTGTTGTGGCAGCATTATCTAAATATATCTTCATTTTAATCTCACTCTCTATCGAATTCACTGATATACTTTATCATAATTAAGCTTAAACCTCAAGTTTAAGAAAAACGCCATAAAGATTGCTAATGAACGTTAAAAGGTCCTCTTCTTTTTCAAAAATCCCCTGTCCAAAATGAGCTCCAGCTCCACCTCTAAAATCTAGGCCAGCCTTCGCTTCATCTAGCACTCTTTTGGCATGAAGTTTTTTCCCTGTGAAGAGGTAAACTTTTCTCTCTTCTGTATAAAAAACCGCCATTTTTTCTAAGGCCATAATCTCTTTTCCTAAAGCTTTAATCATCTCTTCATCATAAGTTGTTTTTTCGACAATTACGTCTTCATCATAGTTGTTCGCCATGAAACTCACCATTTCTTTTTGATGATTCTCCGCCCTTAAATGTTCTCCTGCTTTTTCTTCCTTAAGCCTTCTAACCCGATAAGGCATCTCATCAATGGAGGTATTAAGTTCCTCTTTAAGCAGCCTCATGGTTACTTCTAGCTCTTTAATATAATCAAAAGCCTTCCGCCCTGCTGCAAAAGAAATACGGAGGCCCCCTTTGTATTTTTCCATGTCCACTACCTTAAAGAGCTGAATTTCTTTAAGAGACGCCACATGGGTTCCTCCACAACCAGAGTAATCTATGTCTCCAATCTGTACAATTTGGACATTTTCTAAATCTTTTATCTCTTTACGTAAAGGTAGCCTTTGAGCTTCTTTTAAGGTTCTAAAGTAGGTTTTCACTTTAAGATCATCTCGGATTATTTTATTCACCCTATCTTCAACTTCAATAAGCATATCTTGAGAAATCTCTCCATCTAAATCAATGGTGGTGATTTGCTTTCCCATATGAAAACCTATGGTATTTAAATTATATCCATCTTTAAGAACAGCGGAAAACACATGTTGAGCCGTATGGGTTACGGTGTGGGCCTCTCGGACGTTCTCATCAATAATACAGTTCACTTGCATATTCAAGGTTAGACCAGAAAAGGAAGCCAATTTATGGTAAAGTACACCCTCTATTATCATGAGGTCCATGACTTCTTTCCCATTGATGGTTCCTTCATCTTTAAGCTGCCCCCCACTCTCTGGATAAAAGTAGCTCTCCTCTAACTCAACATATACTCCATCTTCTTTTTCTTCCACCGTTTTTACACGGGTATTAAATTTAAAAATCGTAGAATCAGTATAGTATTTCATCTGCATTTATAAGATCCACTCCTTAGTCTATTAAAACTCGACTCGTTTTCTTTTCTTATTGTATCATGAGAGGAAGAGAAGTTTATTTCGTATTGTAATTTTAATATGGTTTTAATTAACATTTATTAAAATGAACTCATCAACATAAATAGAATTAGAAAAGGAGATACAAACATGCAAAAGAAATTATATAAAGATCCAGACCGCAAAATGATTTCCGGTGTTCTCGCTGGTATTTCGGATTACATTAATGTGGACGTTACCATCGTTAGAATCCTCTATGTCATCCTAAGCTTCATTTCCACGGCGTTTCCAGGAATTATTCTCTACATTATTTTGGCTGTAGTTATGCCTAATAAAGAAGATGCCGTAGGATCATACAGAAATGATAATTACAGAGATAATGACCGTCGTGAATCTACCCATTACGAGACAGAGCAAAAAACCTATCATGACGCAGATTTTAAGGACGTTCCCCCTAGTGAGGATTCCGCAGAAAAGAAAAGCTATACAAAATCTGGTGGATCGTACACCTCAGATAAATAAATTACTTCCAAGCCAAGTGTGTGTTCACTTGGCTTTTTTCATCATATGACATAGGGTTAATATTAATTTCACAGACATTTAAGAATATAGATATATTATAGATTTAAGACATTGATTCAATTAATAATAAAGGAGATTTTAGAAATGGATGAATTACGTAAATTACTCCTCTCAACCGTAGGTGCAGCAGCAATTAGTATTGAGAAACTTGATGCAGCGGTGCAAGATCTTATTGAAAAAGGTAAGCTTAGTGTAAAAGAAGGCAAAGAACTACGAGAAGAGCTAATTCGTAAAAGGAGAAGCGAATCTGATGAGGTATTAACCAAGAGCATGCTGGAAGAGATTATGGACTCTTTTAATTTTGTACATCAACGAGAACTTAATACGCTTCGTGAAAGAGTAGAAATTTTAGAGGAAAAGTTGACATCTAAACAAGATAATTAATTCATATGAGATAAGGTTGGTGGGGCAATGGCGAAAAAAAAGATTTACAGTAGAAAAAGATTCCGTGAGATTGTTCGAGTTTTAGGTTCTTATGGATTCGGCCATATGGTTAGGGTTAAAACAAGAAGCGAAAAACTCAAAAACGACCCAAAAAATCTCAGGTTAGTTTTTGAAGAACTTGGCCCTACATTTATTAAACTCGGGCAAATTTTATCCACGAGACCTGATATTATGCCCGTGGCCTATACAGCAGAGTTATCTAAACTTCAAGATAGTGCTCCAGATTTCTCATTTGAAACTGTGGCTCAAATCATCGAAGAAGAACTTGGACGCCCCATTAATGAAGTCTTTTCATATGTTAATAAAGATCCTCTTGCCAGTGCTTCCGTGGCACAAGTCCACGAGGCTACTCTACTTAGTGGTCAACAAGTTATCTTAAAGGTTCAGAGGCCCGATATCGAAGATGCCTTAATTGAAGATTTACACATTCTTATAACCATCACAAAAAAAGCTCCCTCTACTCTAAGAGATGTTTTTCTTGATCCTGTGGAAGCTTTAGAAGAAATATTAGAAAGCACTAAAATCGAATTGGATTTCAATAATGAAGTTAATGCTATGCTTCGGTTTAAAAAAGAAAATGAAACCATAAAATGCATTGCTATTCCAGAGATTTATATCCCTCTTTGCACTAAACGCTTGATTACCATGGAACAAATTAAAGGATTTAAAATCACAGATAAAGATAATTTAGAAAAAGCTGGTTATGAACCAGAAGATATTGGCCAAAAACTTGTACTCTCTTATCTCTACCAACTCTTTACCCATGGTTTTTTTCATGGGGATCCTCACCCTGGAAATCTTATCATTCATGATGGGAAGATTTATTTCATTGACTTTGGCATCATGGGAACATTGAGTCAAAAATCAAAGAAGGCTCTTAACAACTTGCTTAAAGCCATGGTAAAGAAAGATATTACAGAACTGGTCAACTTGATTCTAAATCTCTCCGACCAAAAAGGACCAGTGGATAAAAATGAGCTTTATGAGGATATGCAGTATATTGTTTCTTTTTATCTTCAATCTAGCCTTCAGCACATTGAAGTTTCCAAGCTCTTCATGGACCTTTTTGAAGCCGCTCGTAAGAACAATTTAAAGCTTCCAAAAGAATTCACCACTCTTTTAAAATCTCTACTAATTTTAGAAGGGGTGCTTAGTGAATTGGCTCCTGAGCTAAGTATTATGGAAATTGCCAAGAACTATTTAAAAGAGGATATGGATATTCCAATTTTACCAAAGTTTTCTTTAGATGCCTTAGCCATGGATACTTATTCTTTCTTTAAAGAATCCATCCGAATTCCAGCTAGTATTGGTACAATTTTAGATAACTTCATTAGTGGTAGAGGTAAGATTAAGCTAGACATTGTAAATTTCGATTCTAAATGGCTGGATTTCAATAAAATGGTCAATCGGATGGTTTATGCCTTAGTGGTCTCAGCTATCATTATTGCCTCTGCTCTAATTATAAGAAGTGGTCAGGGGCCATCTTTTAATGGCATAAGCATTGTGGGGATGATGGGATTTGGTTTAGCAGGACTCCTTGGTATATGGCTTCTCTTCTCCATCATTAAATCAGGAAAAATATAAATTATTTTCTATCCGCAATTATCATTTAAGAAGTACACTTAAAACGAAAAAGAGTTTCTACTAGGTTTTAAACCAAGGTAGAAACTCTTTTTATGTTTTGGGAATTTTTATAAAGTGAAGTTTAAAGACTAAATATAGCCTTTACTATTAAGACCTAGCGCTAAGTAGCGAATAGCATCTTCTTTTTTATCCATCTTGTAGTAAACATGAGCCATATCATTATATCTTTTAGCGAGATCTTTTGTTTTTCCTTTTTTAATTAACATATCCAAGGAAACACTCAGATAAGTTTCTGCCATATCATAGCTTCCACTCTCTGCTAATAAAATTCCTTTGAAATAATAAGCTTTCTCTACAGCTGAGTTATCTTGATTTTCAATGGCTGAATTTACAACAAGATCAATATATTTAGACGCCTCTTCAAAATGACCTCTGTTAACAAATTCTCCCATGGCTTTAAGGACAAGCTCTACACTCGTTGATAATTCATCCACTGGATAAATCTTCGAAGCTTTCTCCATTTCTTCAAACGCGACTTCAGTATTACCATCCTCAAGAGCTTTCATGGCAATATTGTACTTGGCTCTCGCATGAAGCTGCGGTTCGTCCTTTAAGCTCTCAGTCATCTTCTCGTATTCTTCTTTGGCATTATCAGGTTCAAGCATGTAATAAAGAAAATGAATCTGACCTTTAGTTGCATTATCCTTAGTTATGGTTAAGAGTTCTTCTAGATAAGGTTCAAGCTTTCGAGCTTCTTCGAATTCTTTAAGATACACATAGCACTGTACCGTCATCAAAGGAATCTCGAGTCGTTTTTCTTTTGAAATATAGTCTGGCAATACATAATAATTACTCATGAGATAATGCAGAAAAACTAATGCATTCTTGTACTCGTCGGTGGCAAATAGATATTTACTCATGGTTAAAAAGTAAAGATACATGGTTTCTTGATTAACCACATTTATGAAAGTACGATAGAGATAAGAAATCTCCACATTTAGTTTATCTATTTTATGTTTTTCAATGTAATGGTTAATTAATTGTATTCTAGCATTAAAGGTCTGGGTGGGAAGGTTGTTTTCTTCCGATACTTCAATCAGACTGCGAAGCTCTCTTACATAGCCCTTAGAATATGGCTCTAAAGACAGCTTGGCTAATTCATCTTCAATCTCTTCTACCATGTCTTTTTTCAGACTTTCCGTGCTAATGCCTAGCCTTTTAGAGACTAAGTCTAAAATCCAGTCTTCAGCCTGAACTTTATCATTCTCTATGGTACTCATTTTTGAAACGGAGATTTCTTTGCCACAAAGTTCTTTCAGGGTCATACTTTTTTTAATACGAGCTTTTCGTATTTTTTCTCCAGTACTTAGAATTTCCATTAATTACCCCCCTTTTCATCTTCAACAATGTGGAGGTGTTTTTCCAGAAGTCTGTAAGAATCCACATTTTTTCCTTTATCTAGGTAATATTTCGCCATGAGAATCAGAATCTCTGATTCTTCTGTTCTTAACTTTTTCTCCTTGGCTTGATTTAACGCCAAGATTAAATTGTTAACAGCACCCTTCATGTTATTAAATAGAGATTCCACCTTTGATTTCACACGGTAAAGTCGAATATTACCAAGGAAATCTTCTTCTAAAATCACTTTATCTAGATACGCCAATACGTCAAAGGCATCACTTTTTTGTCCCAGATGTGCATAACACTCCGCCAAATGATAATAGACTTCCATCAGCATGGTGGGGGTTTTATGATAGATAACCTCCGCTTTCTTTAAATGGATTAAAGCAAGATCATACTTTTCAAAGTCTTCATATAATTTTCCAAGATTAAGCTCAATTTCACCTAGTTCATATTCATCTTGACAATCCCTATAGACATCCAGTGCCATGGTAGAATACTTAATAGCTTCGGCAAAATCACCATCAGCCTCATTCTTCTCTGCAATTCTAGTGAGAAGCTCAGCATATGCTTTCTTGTCAGACATAATTTCTAGTTTTTCATGGGCTTTAAGAGTGTAATCTTTACTTTTTTCAAGGTCCCCCATCTTTTTATATGCTATAGCCAAGTAATAATAAACTTTAGCTAGCATAATCTCATCTGTTAAAATACCCTCTACAAATAGAGCTTCTGATTTATGGAAATAACTGATGGCCATAGGTAAAGAATCCTCGTTCATGAAGGTTTTTGCCACCAACATAAAATTATCGATAAAGGCTCCTTTATGATTATGTAGTGAGTAAATTACATTACATTGGAAGAGATAATCAAACCCTTGAGTGAAATTTTCTCTTTTAATTTCATACATACCCTTAAGATAGAGGTTTCTTGCTTTTGGCAAAATTAAATTATATTTCTCAATATAATAATCCCCTTTCTCCAGATATTTTAGTGCTTTATCAAAATTAAGTAGTTCAATTTGAATTTCAGCCATTTGGCTAAAATAATCGCAAATTCGGTCAGCTTGTGTCGTTTCTGACTCCATAAAGTATTCTATTGAAACTCCTAGAGTTTCTGATAAGTAATTTAGTAGATCCATTGACGGATTTGATTTACTTGATTCCACCAAACTAATTTGTCCTGGAGTTACCCGACTGCCGGCTACATCTTTTAAAGTCATACTCAGTTGTTTACGTCTTTTTTTAACCTTTTCTCCTAGAGATAGAACTTCCATAACATCACTCCTACTGCCTTATTTCGCATTTTTATTATAACATATTATATATCCATAAGTAATCACAAAAACAAAATTTGTCTAATTTTAGGGCTAATTATGCAAGAAATATAATTTAAAACCAATAAAAGGACTAAAAACAATAAACTTTTGTTCTTAAGCCCTCTTCTTATCTGGATATTTACTATTTTTTTAGTGACTATAGGTTGTCCCTATAATTATCAATGATTTTAAAATAACTTTTGAAATCATTGATAAATTCTTAAAGAAATTTCTTTGTAAAATTTAATTGATTATGACTATTTATTTAATGGATTGTTATTTAATCTAAAAAAGCGGTCTTTGCTAACTCATCTGCTCGATCATTGAAATAGTCTCCACTATGTCCTTTAACTTTATAAAATGCAACTTGTAGATCTCTTTTCATATCTTGATAGAAGGCATGATAACCTTGAGTGAGGTGATTATTTCGTTTCCAAGTCCCTTTAGCCCAACTCTCAATTCCTTGGTAATCGAAGTAAAGATTAATCTGATTATACCCCTGTTCTTTTGCATAAAGCATGGCCTTTTGGGCTCCCATTACTTCTCCTGCCACATTGCGCATAGTGCTATTCTCATCCTCATAGGCCCCAAAAGAAGCATGTATTTCTTCCCCATTTTTGACCACCACTAGGCCAAAGGCGTATCGGTTAGAGCTTAACTCATAACTACCATCGACGTAAATATCAATTTCAGCTGAGTTCTCCTTTACAGGGATACCCTCTTTAGCTATGGTATCCAAGTTATCTTGGTCTTCAATGATATTTTCTATTGGTAATTTTTTTTCTGGTTCTATATGGGCATCAAGAAAAGCTTGAGCATCTTCTTTTCTAACAAAACTTTTAAATTTGACCCCTTTGGCTCCAGTCACCTCTTTTTGACATTGATCCCATGAGTTCAATATCAATGGTTTTTTTGAATGTCCATCTACGACCGCGTAAAACTTAGCCATAAAAACCTCCCTAGAAAAAGGAGCTTCAAAAGCTCCCTTTTTTCTTTATTAATTATTTATTGTCTATCCCTGGTTGATTCTTCTCTAGTACAGGAATTTCCTTTACCTTAACTTCTAATACCGGTTCAAATATTGGATTTAAATTTAAAGGTTCAATATCTGATTCAGGAAATAAATACGCTTCATCCGTTAGATATGACTTGTGCCTCTTTTCCAGATTTTCATCCACCAGATCATAAACCTTGGTTAGTGTTCTCGCTGGAGTGAAAGCTACAATCTTTTCAATATTATCCATGATAAGTTTTAGGGTTTTTAGGTCTCCTTGCCAATGTTTTACCAAAATCGGTACTGGGATTTTATTTAAGATGTAATTGCTTCCAAAAAATAAAATAGCAATATCGTCCAGCTGCCCAATAACAGGGGTTTTTGAGGGTATAATATCTGCTGGAACTAAAGGATAGCCAAAAGTAAATGCAATTAGGGCTTTATCTCTTTTTGTTACCCGCTTATCTTTCATTAATCTTAGGGCTAAGGCGTACATGTCAGGAAGAATAAATGCATACTTCGCCAAGTTTTGTCTGTTATAGGGAACTTTATTCATCAGTTTCCCTCTAAAATCCGAGTAAGAGTCTTTAGTTGTTTCCATGGCTGCTAATTTCTCATTAAATTCTCTAAGCTTTATTTCTGCTTCTTCTTGCTTCTTCCTCTTCTCTTCTTCTTCGTCCTTATTGGACTCTGCTTGAAGAGCATCAATATCCGCTTCAATTCCTTTTATTCTTAAGGATAAGATCCCATTTTCCATGATAAAATGTTCCACTTCTAAATGAACATGGGGAACTTTTTGAAGAACTTCATCAATATTTACAGATAATGCCTTATTTTCATATCCAATGCCTAAATCTGCTGCTTTCTTCGCTGCAGTTTTAGCCGCAATGTTAAGGATAAATTTAGGAATTCCAATTTTTAGCACTTTAATTTTTTCAATTTTTATGGTCATAATATTATTAAAAACGCTAACGATTCTGATTCTTGCTAAAAAGGGAATAGTGATGACTTTTCTAAAGGTTCCTGCAATTTGGATATAATTATCCTCCAAAATCACTTCTTTAAAATTCAGTTCAGGTACTTTGGACTCTACCAAGGTTTTTAAATCTACCATGATATCTTCCGCACTTAGGGTCACTGTTACGGATGTTACTCTCATTTAATTATCTCCTTTCAATCTTTTTGAAAGCTAAACTTTTTTATATAGTCTGATTATACCTTAATTCTCATTAGGTTATGTCTACTATAGGAATAATTTCAATTAACTTAACAATTATTCTTATCTAATTAATTCTCTTAAACTAAGTTCTCTTGCTTTTTCTTTTCGAAAATAAGAAGAACAAAGCTTAAGACTAAGCCGCCTATAAGTCCTCCAATATGACCGAAATTATCAGTAGTTCCTGAACTAAATCCTGAGAATAAACTAATCATTAGGACAATGGCAATCCTAGGCAACAATCCCTTATTCACGACGTTTCGTCTGAAAATAGCCACCATTAATAGGGCTCCTAGAAGTCCAAAGATAGCACCAGAAGCTCCTACACTAACATTAGGGGTATATAAGTAACTAAAAATCCCTCCAGTAAGAGCTGAAAATAAATAAATCAAACTGTATTTTATTTTTCCCAGAAAATCTTCTAAAATTCTTCCCAAAGCGAACAAGGCGTACATGTTAAACAAAATATGCATTCCATCTGCATGTAAAAACGCTGATGTGACTAGACGATAATACTCGCCTTGGATAATCAATTCATTAACTTTAGCACCAAAATCAATGAGAACTCGAATATCTATGTCTAAACTTTTTGAGTAGAAAACAGTAGCCAAGTAAATCAAAATATTTAGGCCCATGATTCCTAATGTTATGGGCATAATTTCGATTAACTTCCTTTTTTGAATAATGGGTGGCTTACCCAAGATTGACCTACCTAAATCATCTAAACCATAAAAATCTCCCTCATCATCCACGTATGCTTCTGAGTAATTTGGAACTAGTGCTTTTGGAACTACCTGATGACCTTTCGTAAAAATGATATTAAAAACATAAGCATTAAACCCTTCTGCTTTAGCATGGGCATGAAAAGCGGCCAAATTTTCATCTTCTCTTCCTAGACTGGAAAAAATCACCGCCAGATATCCATTTTTTATATGGGTATATAGATAAAAACCTAAAGTATCCTCCCCCGATTTAAACTCTTCTAAGAAGAATCCTTTTTGATCAATAAGTAAACTCATGGTATTTTGCACCACTGTATTCTCCAATGGGATCCCCTCCTTTAACCACATTTTTTAGGACACTATGATTCTCTTGCCATTATCCTTTCATTTTACCTTATATCTTAGTGCTTATAAAGAAAAAAAGACCTATTAAGGTCTTTTTTCTAACTATCATGATGATAGGTTTCTAAATTTTATCCATTTCCTTCTCAATTAAATCAATTAGCTCATTAAACCGTCTGATGGTTGCTTCTAAAGGAGCTTTTGATGTCATATCTACTCCCGCCATCTTCAGTGTTTCTACAGGATAATTACTTCCTCCAGTTTTTAGGAAATTAAGATACTTCTCCACAGCTTCTTCCCCGTCTTTAAGGATCATCTCTGCAAAAGCACTGGCTGCAGCGTAACCTGTGGCATATTGATACACATAAAAGTCGCTGTAAAAATGAGGTATTCTAGCCCACTCGATTTCAATCTCCTCATCTACAATAATATCCTCACCAAAATACTTTTTATTTAAGTCTAACCACAAAGCACTGAAATCTTCACCAGTCATCGGTGTTCCTTCTTGAATAGTTTCATGGGTAACTTTCTCAAATTCAGCAAACATTAGTTGCCTAAATACAGTGGTTCTAATCTGTTCAAGTTCTTGATTGGCTAAATAGAGTTTTTTCATAGGATCTTTTTCTTTTTCAATCTGATAATGTATTAGAAGCTTCTCATTTGTAGTGGATGCTACTTCTGCTACGAACAAAGTGTAATCTCCATAAACATAGGGTTGGTTCTTCCTAGCGTAGTAGGAATGAATGGAGTGTCCCATTTCATGAACTAAAGTAGAAACATCCCTTAAGTTGCCATGATAGTTTAACAGTATGTACGGCGCAGTATCATAAGCTCCAGAGGAGTATGCTCCACTTCTCTTTCCTTTGTTCTCATAAATATCAATCCAGCCTTCTTTTACTCCATTTTCAAAGATGGTGAGATATTCTTCACCTAGAGGTTTTAGACCTTCTAGGGCAAGCTTCACCCCTTCGTCAAATGAAATCTCTTCATCAGGTACATCAATAATGGGCACATATAAATCATACATGTGGAGATCTTCAAGTTTTAATAGCTTTTTCTTTAAATCCACATAACGATGTAGTGAAGAAATCCCTTCATTTATGGTGTCAAGACTATTATCATAAACGGCCACAGGGATATTATTAGGGCTTAATGATGCTTCTATTGGTCCAGAGTAGTTTCGAATTTTAGCGACTAAATTAAAAGTCTTCATACTGGCTGCTAAAGTCTGACCTAAGGTGTTTTTAAAGTTACCATAGGTTTTAAATAATTCTTTAAATGCATTTTCTCTTAGTACTCGATCTTTAGAGATAATGTATTGGCTATAACTTCCCTCTGTCAGTGGATGAGCCTTTCCATCTTTGTCCAACACATCACTAAAAGTCATATCTGCATTGGTAAAAATTGAGAAAATATCGTCTGGTGCATTCAGGGAATCTGAAAAAGTAGCCAGTAGCTCCTCTTTTTCAGGACTTAGCACATGAGGTTTCTCTTTTACAATGGACTGAATGTAGAATCGATACATGCTTAACTCTTCATCTTCTAGATATGAGGTGATGGTTTTTTCGTCTAAGCTTAAAAGCTCTGGTACAAAATAACTTACCATGGCACTATACTCTGCAGCATATTGAGCGATTTTAGATAATACCACTTGTTGCTCATTGTTCGTGGTGTCTTCATGGCTCTTCATGCTGGCAAAAACATAGAGATTTTCTAGTTTTCTTGTGTAAGTTTCAAAATCTTTAAGATACGAAAGTAGGGCCTTTTTCTCGTGAAGTTTCCCCTTATAATCTATAAGGATGGGAGCCTTCTCTTTAAGTGCTTTAAGATCTTCTTCAAAAGCTTCATTTGAAGCATAAATTTCCTCGATTGCCCATTTATGCTCATCTTTAACATCTTTACGTAATAATACTTCTTTACTCATAAAATCCTCCTTGATTTTTGTTCTAGGCTTATTATAACAACGAATTCTTACAAAGATAAGAAAATTTCTTGTTAACTATATGGTTCTAGTTAACTTCTGTACCTTTATACACTTTTTCTCTCATGTTCTAGATAGAAAACCCTGTCAAATCTATATGGGTATTGAGTTCGCTTAAAAACTCCTCTTTTTCCATAGGAGAAATATAGGCTCTTATCTTTCCATTGGTAAATAAGGCTAGCCTCTCTCTTGAAAGAGCGTAGGAGGATAAGATGCTTCTAGAATGCTCAATGTTTGTAATCTCATGATAATATATTTTTTCTTTTATTACACCAAACCTTACTAACATATAATCATCAAGAAATGTGTATGACGTGCCAAACCAAATACTTAATAAAAAACCTATCAAAGCCAACATGATAAGCACTGGGACTAAAGCCACTTCTTCGCCTGAGAGTACTAAGAAAAAAAGTCCTCCTGCTAAAATAAAAATAAATCCCCATACCACTAATCCATGCAATTTATCTCTTGCTGTATCAAATTTCACTGCTAAATCCCTCCATTTCATTTCAACTGTTCTAATTATAGCTTATGAAGAGCATATTCTCACTTAAAAAACCGAATTTCTCTATAAGCGTTATTTCAGGCTTATAGAAAAATTCGGTTATAGTGTTATTTATTCTCTATTTTATACTTTTTTATTGTTCAAAACTCCCTAAAATCTTTTTATAATTTTCTTCTATAGAAGCTAGTAATCCCCCATCAGATTCCAATGGATTAATAACCACTGTCTTACTCCCTGATTCTCGTGCTAGAGTCTCTGACACTTTTGGAGAAGCTTGTTCTTCAATAAAAATAGTGGTTATATTTTCTTCTTTAACAAAATTAATCAAATCTTCTAAAGTTTTAGGGGTAGGCTCCCCTTCTTGAAATGGGCCTTCTACTGATTTTTGAACGATGCCCAGTTCTCTAGTCATGTATCCAAAAGCTGCGTGACCAGTGACAAATCCTTTTCCAGCATATGGTTTGAACTTCTCTACGTACTCTTCTTTTAATGCTAAAGCTTCCTTCTCAAACACTTCAAAGTTCTCCTCAAAAGTAGCTTCATGCTGAGGAGCTAAACTTATCAGCTCTGTCTGTACATTTTTCGCCATAATAATTAAAGCATCGATGGAAAGCCACACATGGGGATCAAACTCCCCATGGTCATGGCCATCTTTAGTTTCTTCTTCATGGTCATGATCGTCTTCTACTTCATCTAAATGAATGAGGTCTACTC
>LSQX01311357.1_pt1 | contig 14494 bp, 18 predicted proteins | sample 654561 | NCBI WGS metagenome assembly LSQX01 (sample SAMN04489861, study PRJNA283612) | anaerobic digester metagenome | isolation source: 4 biogas reactors fed with cattle manure at either 37C or 55C with and... | place: Denmark: Kongens Lyngby | collected 2014
TTCCCAACCACCGGTTATGGTCACGTTTACAACTTAAAGCCTGAATTAGCTGAAAAAGTTAAAGAAGCATTTTTTAACTTCAACTGGGAAGGAACTGGTTTAGCCAAAGAGTTCAACCCAGTACAACCTCCTCAAGAGAAGTTCATGCCGATCTCTTACCAAGAGCACTGGAAAGTTATCCGTGACATTGATGAGGCAATGAACGTGAGTTACGAGTGTAACTAATCAATCGAAGGTATTTTTAATGATTAAAATTGTTGATCTAGAAAAGCGCTATTCCAATAGTTTCGTAGCGCTTCATGGGGTCAACCTTGAAGTCCAATCAGGTGAGGTAATCGGCCTGATTGGACCGTCAGGCGCCGGTAAATCAACCTTAATACGTTGTGTAAACCGCTTAGTTGAACCCACAAAAGGCTCTATTTCTCTCCAAGGCACCGATCTGTGCAAGCTTTCAAAAAGCAGCTTAAGACAGGAACGTCGACGTATCAGCATGATCTTCCAAGAATACGCCTTGGTCGAGCGTTTAACAGTGATGGAAAACGTGCTGTCAGGCCGCTTAGGTCATATGGGCTTCTGGAATAGTTGGTTTCGCCGTTTTAATGCCGAAGATATTGCGCTAGCCTATGAACTGCTAGACCGTGTCGGCCTAAAGGGCAAAGAAAATAACCGTGCTGATGAGCTATCAGGTGGCCAACGCCAACGTGTTGGTATTGCCCGTGCCTTGATTCAAAAGCCTGATCTCATGCTAATTGATGAACCGACAGCCAGTCTGGACCCTAAAACATCGCGCCAAGTTATGCGCTTAATTATTGAGCTTTGCCGTGAAAACAATCTAGCTGCGATTGTGAATATTCATGACGTTGTACTAGCCACCGAATTCCTCCCTAGAATTGTCGGCTTACGTAGCGGCGAAGTTGTCTTTGATGGCCCAGCCCATCAAGTAGATACTGATATTCTCAATCGGATTTACGGCGATGAGGATTGGACAACGATCAGTAAAAAACTAGCAGCTCAAAATAACGCAGGCAGTGATGACGAAGCGCTAGACGCTGACGAATACTTACCCCGGAAGCTAAAAACCGCTACTGGCGTTGCTTAATCAAGGGTAAATGATCATGATAGAACACTCTGCTACTTCTTTGAAGCCAGCTGCTTACCCTACGCAATGGAAGAAACCACCGTTTATTAACAGCCCGGTGGTTCGTTACGCATTAATTGTAGGCGCTATCGTTTACTTAGTACTAGCGCTAGGCTCCCTGGAAATTAATTGGCTGCGTCTTAGCCAAGGATGGGAAAGAGCTTGGATCTTTGTTAAGGGCTTTTTGACACCTGATTTTACGACCCGTGGCACTGATATCTTGCAAGGCATGATTGAAAGTTTAACCATGGCCTTAACTTCAACGGCTGCCGGTATTATTATCTCTATTCCGATTGCGGTCGGGGCTGCCAAAAACCTCAGTCCAAGCTGGATTTATTATATTTGTCGCGGCATTATTGCACTATCAAGAACGCTCAATGAAATCATTGTGGCCATTTTTATGGTGACCCTATTTGGCTTTGGTGCCTTTGCTGGTTTTCTAACCCTAACCTTTGCCACGATTGGTTTCTTGGCTAAGCTACTAGCTGAAGATATTGAAGAAACTCAAGTCTACCAACTTGAAGCTTTAAAAGCGACCGGCGCCGGATTCTTACAGACGCTGGATTTTGCTGTATTAAGCCAATGCTTGCCACGCTTAGTTGGTTTATCACTTTACCGCTTAGATATTAACTTCCGTGAATCAGCTGTTATCGGCATTATCGGAGCCGGTGGTATTGGTGGCACCTTAAGCACGGCGATGGACCGTTATGAATATAGCTCGGCAGGTGCTGTATTAATTTTAATTATCGCGATTGTGATGATTGCTGAGTACGCATCTAGTTGGGTTCGTCGGAAAATGCTATGAGTAATGTAATTAATTTCAATTCACCGGATACGAACAAATGGAGTAAACGTACTCCCGTACAAAACGCCACCGTTTTTATCATTTGGTTAATCTGTATTGCCTTTGTGGTGTGGTGCTTCCAAGTCATGACTAAGGAGACCATCTGGGAGTTTATTTATGACGCTCCTCGCCAAGCTCAGGATATTGGTGCTCGCATGTTCCCACCGAACTGGGCCTCAATGAATGAGCTTTGGTGGCCACTTTGGGAAACACTCAATATCGCGACGTTAGGTACTTTACTAGGTACGGTAATGGCTATTCCCGTGGCTTTTATGGCTGCTCGTAACACCACGCCAAGCGCTACTTTCCTACGTCCAATCGCATTATTTATTATTGTTTCTTCACGCTCTATTAACTCCTTAATTTGGGCTTTATTACTGGTTTCTATTTTAGGTCCTGGTGTCTTGGCAGGTATTATCGCAATTGCACTAAGATCGATTGGCTTTATTGGTAAACTGCTCTATGAGTCAATTGAAGAAATTAGCCCTACGGCAGTTGAAGCAATTACTGCGACAGGAGCTAGTCGCCCGCAAGTGATTGCTTGGGGTGTATTTCCTCAAATTGCCCCGACGTTAGCCGGTATTACCGTATTTCGTTGGGATATTAATATTCGCGAATCAACTGTACTAGGCCTGGTTGGTGCTGGCGGTATGGGCTTAAAGCTCAATGCTGCGTTAAACACCCTAGCTTGGCCTAAGGTCACAATGATTTTAATTGTGATTTTCATGACAGTCATTGTTAGCGAATGGATCACCATGAAGGTGAGACAAAAGCTACTCTAATGTAGCGCCCATAAATAGACTAAACTGTCTGTATTAACCCACATCCATAATATTTACTAGCACTTAGCATAGAAAAGCTGTTATTATGACCTTGGATATTTTTAAAGATTAGGATTTACATTGAAAAAAGAAATTGGTGTTGTAAAGTGGTTCAATAGCGAAAAAGGTTTTGGTTTTATCATGCCTGAAAATGGAGGCAAAGACCTCTTTGTTCACCACTCAGAAATTATTGCTGACGGATTCAAAACGCTAGAAGAAAATCAGCGCGTTTCCTTTGTTGAAGGAATGGGTCAAAAAGGCCCTTGTGCTACTCAAGTTGAAGCTATCTAATATTGATTTAATAGTTTCTCTGCTTAAACAAGCAGAAGCGGTATAGAAATAAGCCAAGCCTAAATAAAGGTTTGGCTTATTTTTTTTGGGTATAGCCTATGCAACTCACTGAGTTGTAACGATTATTATTTACCTATCAATCATCAGCAAAATAGTGCAAAATGGTATAAGCACTGGAAGTTTTAGGAGATATCATCTTGATAGCCCTAAACTGCCTTTCTTTTAGTAGTTAAACTCACTTTATAGGAAAGCCACACCATGTCTATTGAAAAAGTTTTATATACTGCTTCTGCCACCTCAGTGGGTGGTCGTGAGGGTCGTAGTACCTCTTCTGACAAGGTCTTAGACGTACAGCTATCTACACCAAGCGAACTAGGTGGCGCTGGAGGGCCTGGCACCAACCCTGAGCAACTATTTGCCGCTGGCTACTCTGCGTGCTTTTTAGGTGCACTAAAGCTAGTTGCAGGCAAACAAAAAGTAAGCTTACCTGAAAACTCAGCAGTGACTGCTGAAATTGGCATCGGGCCTATACCCACAGGTTTTGGCATTGAGGCTAAGCTAACCATCTCAGCACCTGGCATTGAGCGCGACACCTTACAAGCTTTAGTTGATGATGCTCATATCGTTTGCCCATACTCCAATGCAACACGCGGCAATATTGATGTCACCCTGGTCGTTGCTGACTAGCTGTCGTTCTAAGCAAGCTAAAAAGCAAAGTCGTTCTATTATTAAAAAAGGCGAGGTAACATATACCTCGCCTTTTTATTGACAAACTAGCGCTCTAACCCTGCCAGTCGTCTAAACCGATTTATCGCTGCACCTACGACGACCTTACGTAATGGTTCCGGCGGTAACCAAGTTGGCTTATCCAGACTCACCACCATACGCAGCTCCTCTGAATCAATTCCTAAAATAGACTCGGCAAGTAGCTTACCGTAGATTGAGCCCTTAAGCACACCAGCACCATTACAACCAACAGAAGCAAAGATATTAGGGCCAAGCTGACCAAAGTACACAGCGCCGTTACGAGTAAGCGCAGTCACACCACCCCAAACATAGGCAAACTCATAGTCATTAAACTCTGGATAACGATGGCGCACACTTTTTAGAAGAATTTCTTTAACTTTAAAAAGATTTTCTGGCTTCTCATAAGAATACTCAGTACGGACCAACAAACGACGATCTTGGGTTAATCGCAGTGTAGTGCCCAGGCGATTAGCTGGAATTAAGCCCCACTCTTTGTCAGCTCCTAAAGCATCAAGATGCTCATCCTCCAACTCACCAGTCATTCCAGCATAGGTATAAATTGTAATCAGACGGTCTTTAAGATAGCCAAAATGCTTCGCAAAACCATTATTCGCCAAAACAATCGCATTACTCTTATAGTTATGAGTCAAGGTACGGACTGTATACTCACCCTTTTGGTACTCAATACTGCTAGCAGGGCAACGCTCCGCCAACGTCACATTGGGTGGCAGAGAGTCGGCCAAACCACGTATTAAGGCGGCAGGTTGAACCAAAACATTGGTATTAGAGTGCAGGCCAAGGCGATAATAGGGTGAACCGATACGGTGCTCTAACTCATCCTTGCTAAGCAGCTTAGACGAGATGCCCCAATGCTTGAGCTCCTCGGCAAGTTGACGCAAACCGCGCTCCCCCTTAAGAGTCGCAGCACCATGGTACTTACCAATATCACTCCAGGCACAATCAATCTGGTGCTCATCAACAAGAGATTTAAGCCATTCCTTACCCGAATTAAGAATCGAAATTTGCTTTTTGGCAAACTCAATATCTGCATCGTGCCCTGACATTTTTGTGTTGTGAGGCACGTTAATTAAAAACCCGGAATTACGGCCTGAGGACCCCTCACCTACCACTGAGCCCTCTAACACCAAAATCTCTAACTCAGGCTTAAGCAAAGCTAACTGACGAGCAGCAGCCAAGCCTGTATAACCCGCACCGATAATGATGAAATCGTATTTCTTTCTCGATGATGGTGGTGAACTAATACTGCGTGGTGGCAGTAAGGCATTCCATCCGCAGACGGTAGCATAGGAAGGGAAAATCTCACTTGATGACATTGATTAGCTAACTCCTAATAAAGCAAGCAATAAAAAACTAGCCCTGACCGTCGAGGCCCTTCATAACCTCCTCTTGCACCACATCCCAAACCTCTGACTTAATGTCGTTAAAACGCTTAGATAACTGCACCTTAGCATTGCGTGGGTGTGGTAAGTCATTCACTATATCCTTTACTATACGCCCAGGTTTAGCACCAAGTACAATCATTCTTGTAGATAAAAGTAACGCCTCATCAATTGAGTGCGTAATAAACACAATTGTTTTGCGATTAGCCTCATAGATTTTAACTAATTGCTCTTGCAATACTTGTCGTGTCATCGCATCAAGCGCCGCAAAAGGCTCATCTAGCAAAATCACATCTGTATCATTAGCCAACACCCGTGCAATTGCTACACGCTGACGCATACCACCAGAAAGTTCCTTAGGAAAGGAGTTCTCGAAGCCAGTTAGACCAACCATATCAATATATTTTTGCGCGCGCTCCTTACGCTCTGCCTTAGGCACCCTCTTGAGCTTTAAGCCAAAGGAGACATTTTCCATCACAGTCTGCCAAGGAAATAAAGCATATTGCTGAAACACCATGCCACTACCAGGATCTACATCAGTGACTAATTGGTTATTGACCTTCACCGTACCTTCAGTCGCTTGCTCAAAACCGGCAATCAAGTTAATCAAAGTAGATTTACCACAACCGGAAGCCCCTAGCAAAACAACAAACTCACCTTCTTCAACGTGAAGGTCGAGATCTTTTAGTACGACTAAATCACCGTATTTCTTAGTTAAATTGTCGATTTTAATCATCAAAAACCTTCCTATTAATTACTTCCAAGCTAAAACTCGCTTCTCAATACGACGTAAAATCACATCAAAAACCAATACTGTTAAACTAATCATCACCATACCTAATACGACTGTATCAGTCTGGAAAAACTCCTTACCGTTCATAATCATAAAGCCAAGACCCTCTTTAGCTGCAATTAATTCAGCAGAAATCACACAAGTCCAAGCAAGACCTAAAATAATTTTAAAGCCAACAATAATTTGTGAGAGACTTGCCGGCAGGATCACATACCACATTACCTGTACGCGTGATGCACCCATATTGCGTGCTGCTAAAATCAAGACCTTATCAACATTACGAGTGGCTTCAATAACGTAAAGCAAGGCTGGGGCAATAGTACCCATGAATACGATACTGTACTTTTGAGTTTCGGTAATACCAAACCACAATAAAGATAATGGAATCCAGCTCATTGAAGGTAATGGACGCAGTAATGAAATGATTGGATCAAAAACTGCACAAGCGCGACGCGAAGTTCCTAGAATCAATCCTAAGGGGATAGAAACCGCAACGGACATTAAAAAACCAACCATCACACGACGAGTTGAAGCCAATACGTTAGCTACTAAGGTGCCATTTTCCAAGGTACGCATAGCGCGTTCAAACACCGAACTCGGTGAAGGTAAGAAAATCGGGTCGATCAAGCCAAAACGTGTTACTAACTCCCATACGCTAACAAAAACCACGATAGAAATGACACTGATCGTAAATAAAGAATATTTTCCTGAACGCGAATTGTTCATATATGTCCTCTTTTAAAAATATAAGAGCCGAATAGTAATCAAGTCATGACACTATTCGGCCTTTGAAAAGCTATTTTAAAAAACGGATATTAACGAATAAAGTCGCTATTAATCCAATCCTTAACCTGTGGTGACTCATCAATTTGACCATACTCAACCAGCATATCAGCTAGTTTTTGTAGACCTTCAACAAATCGCGTATCTGTGCCAATCATCTCTTGCTGTTGCGCTAAGTTGTACCAATCCGCATCCTTAATCGTCTGCAATTGATCCTCTTCAGACATCTGAGTCAAGCCGCTTAAAATAGCAACGGCAGCCTCTGGATCACTACCTAAGGACTCTGTCGCAGAGAAGTAGGCCTTAGCGAAATCCTTAACGATCTCAGGGTTACGATCGGCAAAACGCTTACTGACAACTAAGACGTCTGGACCTGGTGTTACCCCGTACTCTTTGTACAAGCTAAAGTCAGTGTCATCAGCAATAAGCTTGACGCCAGGTAAGTTAGCGACTGTATTAAAGTATGGAGTCCAAGTAGCCGCCGCATCAATTTGCTTTGACTGAATAGCAGCTGGAATTTCAGGTGCTGGGATATTAATCACATTAATATCTTTGTCTGTTAGACCATGCTGATTCATTAGGTCTAACACTAAGGTATGCGCACTTGAAGCAAAGGTAGTACCAATTGTTTTGCCTTTAAGATCCTCAAAGGACTCGATACCTTCAACCGCAAAAAGACCCTCGACGCGGCCAAAATTATCAGGTACACCAATCACATAGAAACGCTTAACGCCCTGAGCCATTAGCGCAATGGCTGAAACCACACCAGTTCCGGCCACATCAATATCACCACTCATCAGCGCGCTCATACGACCAGATGAAGTACCAAAGAACTCCCAACCAACATTAAGATCGGCTTGTTCAAAGCTGCCATTTTCCCGAGCGTAATAAACAGGGTAGTGACCTAACCAAGCAGAGCCGCCATAATTAATTTCTCGGCCTTGGGCAAATGCAGCCAAGGGACTAGCCATTAATCCGAGAGCTGCGCTGGTTAAGGCTGTGGTCTTAATAAACTTACGTCTATTCCAAGAATTCATGTAATAATCTCCTCTTTTGTAAATAGATAGCACTCTCCCCCATTGCATTTTTACGCAAATGCTTGTAAAACAAGATGTAAAACGATATACAATGATGCCTATTAATTACATCTTTTACAAACTGTTATAGGGTAAAGCACAAGATTAAACCGTTAAATCGTGGCTTGAGACAGTATAATTTACCATTAAGTTGTAACTCTTATCAAACCTTTTCTTGATATTTATTTTAGCTTATGCTAAATTAGCAGGATACTATATATTATTATGAATACACCAGTTATACCATTAGATGCCTCTATTGAGGTGCTCGCAGCTGACGCTGCAGACTTTATTAAGACACTGAGCAATCAGCACCGTCTATTAGTTTTATGCTTGTTAGTCGAGAAAGGCGAGCTTAATGTTGGACAAATTCACCAGCATTCTAGCCTTAGTCAATCCGCGCTCTCCCAGCATATTGCGATCATGCGTGATGAAGGCTTAATCAGCTATAGACGTGAGGCCCAAACACTCTATTATCGCATTACCGATGATAGAGTATTTAAAATTGTTTCTGCTTTAAAGGCTATTTTCTGCCCTTAATTGAGCAGTCTACTCTTTGATTACCTTAGGAAAATATACTATGACATTACCTCTTATTTCAGCCGACAAAGCCGCTACTCTAGTCAAAGATGGTGCGACTTTAGTTGATATTCGCTCAGCCGGTGAGTTTAGACACCGCCATATCAGTGACTCAGTTAATAAGCAGGTAAATGAGTTATCCTCATCCACCCTACCAGAGAACGGTGTCGTTGTTTTTCTCTGTCAATCCGGTATGCGCACGCGCACTAACGCCAATAAGCTAGCTGCTGCGGCAAAAGGCTGCCAGCAAGTCTACCTACTTGAGGGCGGCATCGACGCTTGGCAAAAGCAAGGTCTGCCAGTTGAGGTTGCTGCTAATGCTCCGTTGGAACTGCAACGTCAAGTACAGATTACTGTGGGTATCCTAATTATTTTAGGTGTCATTCTTGGTTCCTGGGTCAATCCAGCTTGGTATATCTTAAGCGCTTTCGTAGGAGCTGGCCTATTAATGGCGGGCTTAACCGGCTTCTGTGGCTTAGCTCGCATACTGATGCTCGCTCCTTGGAATCGAGTCTAGCAGTAGCAATCTCTTCAAAAATAGACTATACTAAATTAGTACAATCTAATTTTATTGCGACATAGAGAGGATATATTATGAACAAAAACATTGGTACCACGGATCGTTGGATTCGCATTATAGTGGGTGTTGTTTTAATCGCCCTAGCTATTACTGGCAGTATTGGCGCATGGGGCTGGATTGGTATCATCCCCTTGGCTACAGCCTTAATTAACTTCTGCCCACTCTATCGTCTAATCGGCTTTTCTTCAAAAAAATAAATGTATCTAGTCTAGATCGCTATACCCGAGTCAACATGCATTGACTCGGGTTTTTCTTTTATAGGTCAATCTATTAATACATCAGCTGCTCTGCTTACGGTATCATTCATTGTCTTGCCTAAATTATATATTTTGCGGAGTTTTGCATGAATGCTGTCGTAATAGCTGTTCTCATCATGTTGGTCTTGTCATTAGCACGAGTCCACGTAGTATTAAGCTTATTTATCGGTGCCTTATCCGGCGGCTTACTTGCCGGAATGGGCCTAGAAGCCACATTAAACGCCTTTCAAACAGGTCTCGCTAATGGTGCCCAAATTGCCCTCTCCTACGTCATGCTTGGTGCTTTTGCTATGGCTATTGCCTACTCCGGCCTTCCTCGCACCATGGCTAATGCCATTATCAGTCGTTTAGATGGTGCTGAATCCAAAGGCAACCGCATCAAATGGGCGTTAATCGCGATGCTAATCGCAATGGGGATTATGAGCCAAAACATCGTACCTATTCATATTGCTTTTATTCCACTGATTATTCCACCATTAATTGTTGTTTTTAACCGTCTTAATATCGATCGTCGCGCTATTTCTTGTGTATTAACCTTCGGCTTGGTGACAACCTATATGTTCCTGCCCTACGGTTTTGGTGAAATTTTCTTAAAGCAAATTTTATTAGGCAATATCAATAAAGCTGGTCTCGATACGTCAGAACTTAATATTATGAACGTCATGACAATACCGAGTATTGGCATGGTGGTTGGTCTATTTATTGCATTGTTTTTTAGCTACCGCAAACCGCGACACTATGAAGACAGACCGATTAGCAGCACTGCAGACAATAACGGTGACAGTTCAAATAATAGCAACGATAAAAGTCAGAAATACAATAACTTAGTCGCTTTAGTCGCTATCGTTGTATCTTTTGTCGTTCAGTTAAATTTCGGTTCATTACTCTTAGGGGCCATGATTGGATTTACCATTTTCATGGCATTTGGGGTTATTCATTGGCGCAAAGCAGATGCGGTTTTTAACGATGGTCTGCGTATGATGGCAATGATTGGCTTTATTATGATTTCAGCTCAAGGTTTTGCTGAAGTGATTCAAACTACCGGCCACATCAGCAGTTTAGTGACAAGCTCGACAGAGTTTTTTGCCGGCAGTAAAGGCTTAGCAGCAATGGCTATGCTATTTGTTGGCTTATTAGTAACCATGGGTATTGGCAGCTCATTTTCTACCCTACCAATTATTGCCGCAATTTATGTACCAATTTGTATAAGCATGGGTTTTTCTGTCGCAGCAACCGTAGCTTTAATTGGTGCTGCTGGCGCCTTGGGAGATGCTGGCTCACCTGCTTCTGACTCAACCCTCGGCCCTACCATGGGTTTAAATGTGGATGGTCAGCACAACCACATTTATGACTCAGTAGTCCCTACTTTTTTACACTTTAATATTCCACTATTAATTTTTGGTTGGATTGCCGCAATGGTTCTTTAAGTGACAGTAATGGCTTATGCTGTTCTATGACTGTTTGATATCTTTTGGAGAATATTATGAGCTATATTTTGCAAGTTGACTTCCCCTTTGATGGCCCTTGGGAGTCTGCAATGACTGCTGCCATGCATGATCTCGCAGCATCAATAAACGATGAGCCAGGCTTTATTTGGAAGTTTTGGACCGAAAACAAGCAGGATCAGCAAGCCGGTGGTATTTATCTTTTTGACAGTAGGCACAATGCTCAGCAATACTTAGAAAAGCATAGTGAGCGCCTACAAAAGGCTGGTGTTAGGGAGATACGCGGTCGTATCTTTGCTATTAATGAGGAACTATCAAACCTTAACAAAGCACCACTCTAAACGCAAAAATGCCCTTAAGAAATTCCTTAAGGGCATTTTTACTACGACTCAACTACTTCGCTGTTAGTTCACGCCAAATTTTTAAAACTGGCTCAGCCTGATTAAGAGTATAGAAGTGAATACCCGGCGCACCATTGCTACGAAGCTCATCACAAATCTTAGTGACAACCTCGTGACCAAAGGCTCGGATCGACTCAAGATCATCACCATAGCTCTCTAAACGCACGGTAATCCAACGCGGTATCTCAGCCCCACACATCTTAGAAAAACGCGCCAGCTGAGTGTAATTTGTCATCGGCATAATGCCTGCGATGATTGGGATACTTACCCCTTTAGCCTCTACTCGATTAACGAAATCCCAATAAGCATCGGCATTATAGAAGTACTGAGTAATCGCAGTGTCTGCCCCTGCTTGTACCTTTTCTACAAAATGATTGATATCATCCTCAAAACTACTGGCTTGAGGATGCATCTCTGGGTAAGCTGCCACACTAATCTCAAACCAATCACCCGCATGCTCTTTAATCAAACGCACTAGATCGGCTGCATAGCGCAAAGGAGAATCAGATAACCCCATACCCGAGGGTAAGTCACCTCTAAGTGCGACAATTTTACGGACACCCTTTGCCTTATAAAAATCGAGTAACTCGATGATTTCTTCAGGCTGGCTACCAATACATGCCAAATGAGGCACTGCCTCACAACCCAATGTTTTGACCATGTCAATGGTTTCAACTGTACCACTACGGGTAGAACCACCTGCGCCATAGGTCACGCTAATATAAGCTGGATCAATTTCTATTAGCTTTTTAGTAGTTTCAATTAAGCGCTCACGACCTGCCTGCTCGCGTGGCGGAAAATACTCTAAGCTAAAAAAACGAGAATCTGTGCTTTCTATATTACTCATAATAATTATCCTAAGAAAATATAGCTTAGGACAGAAGAGATAATGGAGTATAAAATGGGGCCTAAGAAAAAGGCCACCGCCCCTCTAACCTCAAAACCTTTTAACATCTTACTGACTAACCAAAACAAGAAGGCGTTAATCACTAATAAGAAAAGGCCTAAAGTAAGAATCGAAATAGGAATGGTTAATACCACTAAAACCGGCTTAACCAATGTATTAACAAGAGCTAAGACCGCAGCGGCAATGAAAGCTGAAAAATAATCCTCAATGTGCACGTCTTTAAGTAAATAAGCAACGACCATCAAGGCAAAGCCATTTAGTAACCAAACAATTAAAAAATCCATCATATTCTTCCGTCCTATATTCTACTCAAGATACTTGTCATGGCGTAGGTAATAACTGAGTAAATAATCGCACCAAGTAGCGCCCAGCCAAAACCATCAACCTGAAAGTCTCTCAAAATACTGCCCACAAACCAGAACATCAAGCCATTAATTACGAGTAGGAATAAACCCAAGGTAAAAATTGTCACTGGAATGGTTAATAGCACTAAGACAGGCCTAACGAGAGTATTAACTAAACCAAGCACCAAGGCTGCAATAAGCGCTGAGCCAAAGCCAGCAACATGCACCCCTGGCAACAAATAGCTAACTAAAACTAACGCAAAAGCGTTAACAATCCACGCAATAATTAGTCCCATAAAGCTCCCCTAAAGTAATTAAGCTCTAACACTATGAACGGTTTGTGCAGTTTATATCTATACGACTAGTAGCGGTAATGGTCAGGTTTATAAGGACCATCTACCTCAACACCGATATAGCTAGCTTGCTCTTCGCTAAGAGTAGTTAAATTCACGCCCAATTTCTGTAGGTGTAAACGCGCTACTTTTTCATCTAAGTGCTTAGGCAAGACGTAAACCTGGCCTTTTTCATACTTATCGCCGTGGCAGAACAACTCAATTTGAGCAATCGTTTGGTTAGTAAATGAAGCTGACATTACAAATGACGGGTGTCCCGTAGCACAACCTAAGTTAACTAAACGACCTTGGGCAAGCAAGATAATACGCTTACCATCAGGGAAAATAACATGGTCAACCTGCGGTTTAACTTCTTCCCACTCTAATGACTCTAAGCTAGCAACATCAATTTCATTATCAAAGTGGCCGATATTACATACGATGGCTTCATTTTTCATCTGTTCCATGTGCTCACGCGTGATCACATGGTAATTACCTGTTGCTGTAACAAAGATATCAGCTTGAGAAGCAGCCTCTTCCATAGTGACTACTTTGTAACCTTCCATCGAAGCCTGTAGCGCACAAATCGGATCAACTTCAGTAACCCAAACTTGAGCTCGTAACGCTTGTAAGGCCTGAGCACAACCCTTACCAACATCACCAAAGCCAACAACAACAGCAATTTTACCTGCTACCATTACATCCGTTGCACGCTTAATACCATCAACTAAAGACTCGCGGCAACCGTATAAGTTGTCAAATTTAGATTTAGTCACTGAGTCATTAACGTTAATTGCAGGGAACTGTAACTCACCTTTTTTAGACATTTGGTAAAGGCGAACAACACCCGTCGTGGTTTCCTCTGTCACACCCTTAATCTGAGCTAAGCGCACTGAGTACCAAGTATTGTCTTCTGCTAATTTCTTTTTAATAGAAGCAAATAGCGCCTTTTCCTCTTCGCTTGACGGATTATCTAAAACAGAAGGATCCTTTTCAGCATCAGCACCTAAGTGTAATAAAAGTGTGGCATCACCACCATCATCCAAGATCATATTGGCTTGCTGGTCATCAGCACCGGGCCAGTTGAAAATCTCGTGGCAGTACTCCCAATACTCTTCTAAGCTCTCACCCTTAACGGCAAACACAGGGATGTTTTGCGCTGCGATCGCTGCTGCGGCATGGTCTTGAGTTGAGAAAATATTGCAAGAAGCCCAACGCACCTCAGCACCTAGAGCAACTAGTGTTTCAATAAGCACACCGGTTTGAATGGTCATATGGATACTACCGGCAATACGCGCACCTTTTAAAGGTTGGCTTGCTGCGTACTCTTCGCGAGTCGCCATAAGACCTGGCATTTCAGTTTCAGCGATTGATAACTCGCGACGTCCCCAGTCAGCTAAACTGATATCTTTAATAATGTAATCTTGCGCTTTGATATCTGTATGAAGACTATCTGCCATTTGAATACTCCTAAGTATTTTTAAAAATTAATATGAACTTTGGGAGTTAGTAGACACAAAAAAGCCCACCAACTCTAGATCTAGAGATATGGTGAGCGCCGTTAGAAATAAATTCTAAACACTAGACGAGCCTGGCAGATAAAAAACTGTCGCAGCGCCCCTCGTCTATGTAAGGTGTTGATAAGTATAGCATGAATGACTTTTTAGATAAAAAGTCATTCATCACTTAAGAATTAATTAAAGCTCTGCCTTTAGTGCAGGAACCTTATCCAATGCTTCCCAAGTAAACTCAGGCT
>LSQX01387566.1_pt1 | contig 14494 bp, 13 predicted proteins | sample 654561 | NCBI WGS metagenome assembly LSQX01 (sample SAMN04489861, study PRJNA283612) | anaerobic digester metagenome | isolation source: 4 biogas reactors fed with cattle manure at either 37C or 55C with and... | place: Denmark: Kongens Lyngby | collected 2014
AATATATTCATATTCACTTTATATTCATATTTTAAACCTTGTTTTTTTAGTGCCACATTCTCATTAGCTTCTGATTTTGCCATTGCCATAAGGTTTGATAAATATATTGTTGCATAAAAATCTTGCATTATAGATATTGGATTGTTCCCTGAAAAATTTTCAAGCTCATATCTGTTCTTTAACTGATTGTATTTGACTTCGATCCCCCAACGCTTGAAATATAACCTTTTGTCCTACGATAATTGAAAGAAAGTGCTTGTATTAATAAACTATAAAGATATAATAGAAGCATAAAAAAATTAAGGGAAAAGGAAAGAAAATATTGAGACGATATGTGTTAAAAGAGTTTACTATGAAGAAAAGAGGTTGAATTATTATGAGTATTACACGAAAAGGTTTACAGTTTCATTTAAAAAGCAAAAAGACAAGTTATGTTTTAAGTATTCTTGACTCCAAGTACATATGTAACCTCTACTGGGGTGAAAAATTGCTCAGTGACCCGAATTTAGAATACCTACCCAAAAGTTCTATTTCCTCTCGTGCAAATGCATTCCATGTCCCGCTGGATGCAAACAGTAATAGCTTTTTAAGCGACTTAAAATTAGATTTTTCAACAGTAGGTAGTGGAGATTACCGGATACCCACTGTCCATGTTGAGTGTGCAGACGGTTCTACCGTATTGGAATATGAATATAAAGGGTATAAAATTATAAAAGGCAAGCCTAATCTTATAGGACTGCCTGCAACTTATGTTGAAAATGAAAATGAAGCAGAAACACTTCAAATAGAACTTGTTGACCCCAAAACGAATTTACATATATTTGTAAACTATACTGTGTTTGAAGAATACGATATAATTACAAGAAACATTTACTTTGAAAATTGTGGGCTTGAACAAATCAATCTACTCACCGCAAACTCTGTTTGTGTTGATTTCCCCGGTATCAATTACAAGGCCCTTAATTTGCATGGAGATTGGGTAAGAGAGCGACATATGGAATACCAGCCGATAGGGCACAGCATTATAAACATTGACAGTAAAAGAGGTTCAAGCAGTCATATGAACAACCCTTTTGTTGCAATTATGGACAATCACGCCAACGAATACGGTGGTAATGTCTATGGTTTTTCTCTGGTATACAGCGGAAATTTTTCGGCAATGATTGAAGGTAGCTCTTGCGGGTCTACAAGAGTAACTATGGGGATTAATCCTTTTAATTTTAATTGGACACTGTTGCCAAGTCAGACCTTTCAAACGCCTGAGGTCGTTTTAGCTTTTTCGAATTGTGGGTTAAATGAAATGAGCCAAAAATACCACAAGCTGTATCGTGAAAGGCTATGTCGCGGGAAACATCGTGATTTACCACGACCAATGGTCATTAATAGTTGGGAAGGCGTGGGTATGGATTTTGATGAGGATAAACTCATTTCCATTGCTAAAACGGGCAAAAGCATAGGACTCGAGCTTTTTGTTCTTGATGATGGCTGGTTTGGAAAACGAAACGATGATACATCCTCTTTAGGGGATTGGTATGTAAACAAAGATAAACTTCCTAACGGTCTGGAGGGCTTGGCAAAAGAGATTAATTCTTTGGGGTTAAAATTTGGTTTATGGGTCGAGCCGGAAATGGTTTCACCGTTAAGTGATTTGTACCGCAAAAATCCTGACTGGTGTATTCATACACCGGGACGGTCTCGAACGGAAAACAGATCTCAATTGATGCTTGACCTATCCAAAGAAGAAGTTTGTAATTATATTATAAAATCAATATCGAATGTTTTAAAGTCGGCAGATATAGAGTATGTTAAATGGGATTGCAACAGAAACATTACGGAAACAATGTCTCAAATGCAATCGCATAAATATATACTTGGTTTGTATAAAATCCTAGATAAATTGACCTCAGACTTTCCTGATATTCTATTTGAAAGTTGCAGCGGAGGCGGTGGCAGATTTGATGCCGGAATGCTTTATTATATGCCTCAGACATGGACAAGTGATAACACCAATCCTATAGCGCGGTTATATATTCAATACGGAACTTCTATAGTTTATCCAATTGTTTCAATGACTGCTCATGTGGGAAAAATCGATACAGGAGAAGAGGGAAGAAATGATTTCCTCAACACAAGTGCAATGGTTGCCATGGGAGGCAACTTTGGCTATGAGCTTGATTTGAGTTTATTTTCCGAGCAAGAAAAGGAGCAAGCAAAAGGATATGTTGATTTATATCGAAAAATAAGAAACACAGTTCAATTTGGTACCTTTTACAGATTGGAAAACCCATTTGAAAATAGTAATGCTTCATGGCAATTTGTCGACGAGCAGTATGTTATCTTGTTTCATTATCAGACTAGAAGCCTTGTTAACGGTGAGGAAAGAAGAATTAAACTCAAAGGCCTTGAAAGTCTGTCAAAATACAAATGCAATGACAAAATATATTTTGGAGAAGAGCTTATGAAAATCGGGATAATAATTCCCCTTAGCAAATATGAATACGAAAGTGAAATAATGCTATTCGAAAAAATCTAGACCAAAATTGAACAGAACTTCATCTGACTGTTTTTGTAGGGGCGATTCACGAATCGCCCGCTCCCCGGTTATTAATCGTTTCCTATTTGGTATAATTATCAAAGTACCCTTGGACATATACAACCGGTGTGCCCTTATCTCCGCTTCCCGATGTTAAATCACAAAGGGAACCGATAAGGTCGGTAATTCTCCTTGGGGTAGTGCCTTGTGCTTCCATTGCACCTACAAGGTTTGATTCCTTATTTTTTATATAATCTAAAATGGCTTTCTTAAGCTCTTTACCCTTTAAATCAGCAAAAATATTATCCGCAAGATATTTCAATTTAATTTCATTAGGAGTACCTTCAAGCCCTGACGTGTATGCAGGTGAAACAACGGGGTCAGCAAGTTCCCATATCTTTCCGACGGGGTCTTTAAAAGCTCCATCTCCATAAACCATAACTTCTACAGTTTTTCCCGTGATATCTTTAAATCTTGCTTGAATATTGTCAACAACCGGTTGGCAATCTCGTGGAAAGAGTTTAACAGTTTCTTCTGTAGCCTTATTTGAACCTAACAGACCATATTCCTTATTATATCCACTCCCATTAACAGGGCTTGATAGAATGTCACTAAGACCATAAACTTTAGATGCGCTATTATCTTTTAATATTTTTTGGGTTCTTAATCTCGTGTGAATATCACATACAAGAACACTTTTTGTATAGTTTAAAATAGTTTTTGCAATATTTGAAAAAACAATTTTACATTCAACACCATATTTCTCAACTAATTTCTTATAATAATCAACATAGTCAATGCCCGTAAAAGTATGCTTATTATATCCGAAAAAATCCCGGTATTGTTTTTCCGTCAAAGTATCAGTCCAGGGGTTAACACCTTTTTCATCTAATTGTTCAATGCTTAAAAGATGATTACCCACTTCATCGGCAGGATAACTAAGCATTAAAACAATCTTTTTTGCCCCTTTTGCAATACCTCGAAGGCAAACGGCAAAACGGTTACGACTTAAAATAGGAAAGACAACTCCGACTGTATCGTCGCCAAATTTCATGCGAACATCATTAGCGATATCATCAACACTTGCATAGTTTCCCTGTGCACGTGCAATTACAGATTCGGTTATAGCAACCACATCCTTGTCTTTAATTAAAAAACCTTCTGACACAGAAGCGTTTAATACGCTGTTTACAACAATATCTTCGATACTATCTCCATTATTAATAATAGGTGTTCTAATTCCCCTAACAACAGTTCCCACCAGTCTTTCCATTATTACCACTCCTCAATTTAAGTAAACTAAGAATCCTGTTTGCACTTGTAATATACACTATTTTATGATATAAGTAAAATAAATAGATTTAATAATATATATAAGGAGTGGTTATATGTCTGTGCGACTTGATTTATATAAAATATTCTGTGAAGTAGCAAAAAAAAGTAGCTTCTCCAAGGCTGCAAAAACATTGTACATGACTCAACCGGCTGTTAGTCAGGCAATCATGCAATTAGAATCAGAACTTTCTGTGCAATTATTTATAAGAACACCTAAAGGAGCACAACTAACAAATGAAGGACAAATATTATTCGAATATACAAATTCAGCTATTAATCTAATCAAGACCGGGGAACAAAAACTATCAGAAGCAAAGGACCTGATGATGGGTGAGTTGAGAATAGGTGTGGGGGATACTATTTCAAGGTATTTTTTATTGCCATTTCTTGAAAAATTCCATAATCAATACCCAAGTATTAAATTAAGAATTATTAACCGTACAACATTAGAGCTTTGTACAATTTTAAAATCAGGTGAAATTGACTTGGCAGTTTGCAACTTGCCTATTAAAGATTCATCCTTGGAGATACAAAAATGTCTAAAAATACACGATATATTTGTTTGCGGTGAAAACTATAAAAAGAGCCTTACTATGCCCTTAACCTTGGGAGAGGTTGCTAAGTTGCCCCTGATATTACTTGAATCTAAGTCAAATTCGCGACAATATATAGAAAAACACATGCTTTCACAGGGCATTAAAATAATGGCAGAAATTGAACTGGGTTCACATGACCTTCTGTTAGAATTTGCAAAAATCAATTTAGGTGTAGCATGTGTCGTCAAAGAGTTTTCTCTACAATACCTACAGAGCAATGTTTTATATGAAATAGGTTTGACTGAAGAAATACCCAGCAGAAGCATTGGTGTTTGCTCTTTAAAAAGTGTGTCACCTACCCCTGCCTCTAAAAGATTTATAGATATCTTATTTAACAGGAGCAGTTCTCATTAAATATGAAATCTTTTTCTTGAAAAGACCCTATAATAGTGATAATATTTAATATAGATTTATTTTGGGAATTGATGGGCTTTAGTTGAGAAATTAGTCTTATACTTTAGGATTATGTGTCCATCCTGACCAAACGACCAACTAAAAGAAAGAGGTATTCATGGAGAAAATTATACTTGCTTCGGCGTCACCCAGAAGAAAGGAATTACTTGAACAAGTAGGGATTAATTTCACGGTTAAACCATGTGATGTTAATGAAGAAATACTAACAGATAAAAATAATCCTGCTGATTCCGTAGTAAAACTTGCATGTGCTAAGGCAGAGAAAATGGCAGAAAATCAAGAAAGTAATTCGATAATCTTAGGTGCTGATACTATTGTAGTTTACAAAGATATAATACTCGGTAAACCGATTGATGAAGATGATGCATTTAATATGATTAAGCTGTTAAGTGCAAAAGAGCATTATGTTCTGACCGGATATTGTATTATAAGAAATAGTGATAAAAAAATAATCTCAGGATATGAAAAGACGATGGTTAAGTTTAGGGATATTACAGATGAAGAAATAAAAGCCTATATTAAAACCAAAGAGCCGATGGATAAGGCAGGTGCCTATGGGATTCAAAATAAAGGATGTCTGTTTGTAGAGAGAATAGAAGGAGATTATTTTAATGTTGTAGGTTTACCTATAATGAAAATAGCTTACTTATTGAAGTTTGAATTCAATATGGATATAATATAAGTATTAGACCATATTATTATAGATAAAGTATATAAGTTTGAAATAAAGGTAAATAGTGTAATGAAATCGAAGGGAGCATATTAAATGGCAGGATTTTCAAAAGATATAGGTATTGACTTAGGGACAGCGAATACGTTAGTTCATATGAAGAGCAAGGGTATTATAGTAAGAGAGCCATCTGTAGTTGCAATTAATAAATACTCCGGTGATGTTTTAGCTGTTGGAAATGAAGCTAAAAGCATGATAGGAAGAACACCCGGCAATATAATTGCTATTCGCCCAATGAAGGACGGAGTTATTGCGGATTTTGATGTAACTCAAAGTATGTTGAAATACTTTATAAAAAAGGTATACCCCTCCAATGGCTTTTTTAAACCTCGTGTTGTGGTTTGTGTACCATCAGGTGTTACTGAAGTTGAAAAAAGAGCCGTTGAGGAAGCTACCGTACAGGCAGGTTCCAGAGAAGTTTATTTGATAGAAGAGCCTATGGCGGCAGCAATAGGAGCAGGTCTACCTGTTGACGAACCCACCGGAAGTATGATTGTGGATATAGGCGGTGGCACCAGTGAAGTTGCAGTAATATCATTAGGCGGCATTGTTACCAGTAGGTCCATTAGAAAAGCCGGTGATGAGCTTGACCAATCTATTATTAACTATATAAAAAAGCAATATAATTTGATGATTGGGGAGCGAACTTCAGAAGCAATAAAATTGAATATTGGTTCCGCTTATCCTATAGAAGAAGACACAATGGACATCAGAGGCAGGGATTTGATATCGGGCTTGCCTAAAAACATTGAATTAAAATCTGAAGAAATCAGAGAAGCAATGAAAGAATCTATTCGTGAAATAGTTGATGCTATAAAATACACACTTGAAAAGACACCACCTGAGTTAGCGGCTGATATAATGGACAGGGGAATTATGTTAGCGGGCGGCGGGGCAATATTGAAAGGTTTTGACCAGCTAATACAAGAAGAGACAGGCATGCCTGTAAACATCGCAGAGCAACCTTTAGATTGTGTTGTAATGGGAACAGGTAAGGTTTTAAATGAAATTAATGTTTTAAGAAAGGTTCTTCTTTCCTCCAAGAGAAAGTGAGCAGGTGATTAGGTGTTAAATTTGACTACACGCGGCAAGGTAATAATATTAATGGTAATTACTGCTACAGTATTAATCCTTATGGGAGTATCAGCCTCGAATAGGATAAAAGCAACTGTTCTCGAGGATATTGTAGGAGTAGTAGTTACTCCTGTTCAAAAAGTGTTTAATAAGATATCATCATCCATAGAGAACTCCGCAGAATTCTTTGCCAGTAAAAAATTGCTTAGGGAACAAAATGAAGAACTGGTATACAGACTCAGTGAATTAGAACAAAAAGAAATGAAATTACAGCAACTAGAGAATGAAAACACGCGATTAAGAGAGATGTTAGATCTTAAAAACGAACATGCCGAGTTTAGTTTTGTCAGTGCACATGTCATAGCAAAAGACCCCGGGAATTGGTTTAATACTTTTGTGATAGACAAGGGGACTTCTCACGGACTTGAGATTAATTCCGCAGTACTTACCAGTAAAGGCCTTGTTGGGCATATATATGATATTGGAATTAACCGTGCTAAGGTAATTTCCATAATAGATAGTAATAGCAATGTCAGCGGAATAATATCTCGAACTAGAGATGTGGGTGTTATAAGGGGAGATTTGGAGCTTCAGAAAGAGGGACTTTCCAAAATGGATTATATTTTAAAAGATGCAGATGTTATACCCGGTGATTATGTAGAAACCTCCGGTTTAGGAGGGATATATCCTAAGGGAATACTGGTTGGGAAAATAAAGGAAGTTGTTAAAGAATCACATGAGATTACAAAGAGTGCAATAATACAGCCGGCAGTGGACTTTAAGAGCTTGGAAGAAGTATTGGTAATAAGCAATAGTTCAGCGATAGTTGAGCAGTAGTTCAGCTTAAGTTATTGTCATTCTGAGCAATTACATTTATGCCATTCGGAGCAATTAAACTGTCATTCTGAGCGCAGCGAAGAATCTCATACGGTGAGCGAAGGAAGCATGCGGACGGTTCGCGCATTTCATGCGTAGGGGCGATTCACGAATCGCCCGTGCTTTCGTGCTTTACAGTTATATTTATCAGGGGGGAGAGTAAGTGAGAGTTGTAATAACCTTTTTAATGATGGTTTTCGGTTTTGTTTTGCAGTCCACTACAATTGAATATGTAGAAATATTTAATTCAAAGCCCAATATTATACTTGTTTTTGCAATTCTCTATGCTTTAATACGAGGGTATAACGAAGGTGCAACCGTGGGTTTTTTTTCGGGGCTTATTTTAGATGTGATATCAGGAAAAGTTTTTGGACTCAATGCCCTTTTATTTATGTATACATGTATCCTAGTAGGAAAATTTAACAAGACATTCTTTAAGGACAGCTATTTTGTGGCAATATTATTTACATCAGTATTTACATTAATATATCAGTCTGTTTTCTACTTTTTAAATTATTTTATTTGGGGGCAAACTAATCTGATATTTGTTTATTTTAATATAATCATACCTGAAGTTATCTACAACTCGATTGTGGCCATTCCCATATATGCGATTATGATACGGTTAAATAATAAAATCGAAGGAGTAAACCCGGGTAGGTATTAACGTTAAAGTGAGGTGATTAGAATAAAATCAGGAGAATTAAAAAACAGGTATTATATTATTTTAATAATCATATTGATAATAAGCTTGATTTATGCTTTTAGATTAATCGAACTTCAAATAGTCAAGGGTGGTGAATATCGTGAGCAGTCTCAAGGCAGGGTATATAAAACCATGTCTGTAAAAGCACCGAGGGGAGATATTCTTGACAGATATGGTCGCCCACTTGCCACAACTAAAACAGGGTTTTCTATTCAAATTCAAAAAACTGAAATGCCTTCAGCGGAATTTAATGAAATCATATTAAATATCTTAAATATACTAGAGAAAAATGGCGATATTAATTTAGAAGTGTATAATGATTCATTTCCGATATCATATCCCCCGTTTGAATTCAAATTTACCGATGATGAAGAAAAATCAAGTCTTGATAAAGAACACGATTGGAAGTCTTCGGTTAAGCTGAATGTGGATATGAGCGCAGCAGATGTTATAAATGAATATGGGATTCGCTATGGTATTCCCGAAATATGGAGCGAGTTTGAAATAAGAAAAGTAATAGGAACAAGATATGAGATGACAAAAAAAGATTTTAGTTTAAATAACCCATATACAATAGCAACGGATATTGGGATGAATACTGTAATGCTGCTTGAAGAACAACATCTTCTTTTTCCGGGTGTAAATATAATCCAAGACCCCATTAGGGAATATGTTAACAATGAATTAGGCGCACATATCCTAGGTCGTATCGCGCTAATATCACCTGATGAATACCAAAGTTTAAAAAATGAGGGCTATGGTATCAATGACATGTTAGGGAAAGAGGGAATAGAAAAAAACTTAGAATCATATTTAAAAGGCGTTGATGGTCATAGGGTGGTTGAGCAAAATGTATCGGGAAAAGTTACAAGGATAATAAATATTACCCCGCCATCTCCCGGGCATAATGTGATACTGACTATTGATAGTGAACTGCAAAGGGTAGCGGAAGAATCTCTTGTAAGAAACATTGAAAGAATAAGGCAAGAAGGACTTGCAGACCGTAAGAAAGAGGGGGCGGATGCTAATAGCGGAGCTGTCGTAGCAATTGATGTTAATACGGCAGAAATATTAGCTATGGCAACATATCCCACTTATAATCCCTCAAAATACAATGAAGACTATTCAAAGCTTATCAATGACCCCTCTAAACCATTATTTAACAGAGCTATAAGTGGTTCATACGCACCCGGGTCAACTTTTAAAATGTTAACAGCAATAGCTGCTTTGGAAGAAGGTATTATTGCACCCGAGGATCGAATACGGGACGGAGGAATATATAGCTTTTACCCGGGATATCAGCCAAGATGTTGGATACATGCTCCGCAATATGGTTATCAAACCCATGGATATGTTAATGTAAGTCAGGCAATCAAAGTTTCGTGCAATTATTTTTTCTATGATATTGGTCGTCGATTAACAATTCAAAAGCTTGTTAAATACGGTGAAAAGTTTGGGCTCAATGAACCAACAGGCATTGAAATAGAAGGAGAAAGAGCGGGGATATTGGCAGGACCTGATACTAAAAAACAAGTTATGAATGAGCAGTGGTATCCCGGTGATACATTGCAATCAGCAATCGGACAGCACATAAATGAATTCACACCGATTCAACTTGCTAACTATATAAGTATTTTAGTTAATGGTGGTAACAGGTTTAAACCACATCTTTTGAAAAGGGTTAGGTCATATGAGGATGGAAGTATTGAGAAAGATATAAAACCTGAGCTTATTAATAAGGTAGATTTGAACCCTGACAATGTTTATGCAGTCCTTGAGGGAATGCGAGGTGTTACAGTTGAAACAGGAACAGCAAGCCATGCATTCAGGGATTTTCCTACAACTGTGGCAGGGAAAACAGGAACAGCACAGATATCAAGTGGTTCAAGTAATGGATTATTTATAGGTTTTGCTCCATACGAGAAACCACAAATAGCAGTCGTGGTGGTTATTGAACACGGTAAAAGTGGGAGCAATACAGCACCTGTTGCAAGGGATGTTATGGAGGCCTATTTAAAAACCAAGGAATATCCGGATAATATTGCTCTGAAAAATACATTAATAAAATGATTAGGGGGTAATTTTATGAGTAAGGAACCGGTGATTTTCAAAGGAAGTAAAGATATGTTGACGGTTCTTTTAGATGAAGAAAAAGCTTTTAGTGAGATTATAAAAAATCTGGAGAATAAGCTCTTAAAATCAAAGAGCTTTTTTTCAGGAAGCAGGATAAATGTATGCTTTAATGGGAGAAGACTCAATGAAGTCGAAAGACAAAGCATATCGAACTTATTCAAAGAGATTGCGGAAAGCGATTTTGTTCTAAGCTTCGAATTAAAAGAAGAAAAGGATAATGGTAATGAAGATGTATTTAAAGGCATTGATAGAGGGATTACAGTATTCAAAAAGGGTACCGTTAGGTCGGGACAGCAAATATTGTCTGAAGGGAACCTTGTTATAATAGGGGATATAAATCCGGGTGCAGAGTTGATTGCTGCAGGAAACATTGTTGTAATGGGCTCGCTGCGCGGAATTGTACATGCAGGTTGTGATGGTAACAGAGATGCAATTGTATCCGCATTATATTTACAACCTACTCAGCTAAGGATAGCTGATATCATAACGCGTTCGCCGGATGGGGAAGCTAAAATCACCGAGCCGATACCTGAGATAGCATCAATAAAAGACGGAAGAATTTACATAGAAGAATTGAGGAAGAATATTTAGGAAAACCAAAAAAAATTTTCTTAAAAGTACTATGGACGTTTAAATATGTATATGATATCATAATAAACAGGGTTTAATATTAACAAGTAGAATAAAGAAATTGCATTTATTTGGAGGGTTTCTTATGGGAGAGGTTATAGTAATAACATCAGGTAAAGGTGGAGTAGGGAAGACTACCACTACGGCAAATATTGGTGTAGGTTTAGCTTTGTCAGACAAAAAGGTTGTGCTCATTGATACAGATATCGGGCTAAGGAATCTTGATGTTGTGATGGGGCTTGAAAATAGAATAGTCTATGATTTGGTTGATGTTGTTCAAGGCGAATGCAGACTTAAACAAGCACTGATTAGGGACAAGAAGTATGAGGGTTTATCTCTTCTTCCCGCGGCACAGACCAAGGATAAGAATTCTGTTACTCCGGAACAGATGCTTAAACTTTGCAATGAATTAAAAGAAGAATTTGATTATATCCTTATAGATTGCCCGGCCGGTATTGAGCAAGGATTCAAGAATGCAATTGCAGGAGCAGACAAAGCAATTGTAGTTACTACACCTGAAATTTCTGCAGTAAGGGATGCGGATAGAATTATCGGTCTTTTGGAAGCCAATGAAATATCTAATCCCCAATTATTAATAAACAGATTAAGAGTTGAAATGGTTAAAAAAGGGGATATGATGAATATCGAAGACATTATTGATATTCTGGCAATTGAATTATTAGGAGTTGTACCTGATGATGAAAACATAATTATTTCAACAAACAGGGGAGAACCGGCAGTTAAAGATGAAAAATCATCTGCAGGACAAGCATATCGTAATATAAGCAGAAGAATACAAGGCGAACAAGTTGCCATAATGGATTTAGATAACGGGAACAAATTTTTCGCAAGGGTTAAAAAGCTTTTTGGATTAAAAGCATGATAGAGAGGGGGAAATAGTGTGAGTATGTGGGATTTTACTAAATTTTTTAATCGTGGGAACAATTCAAAAAACATCGCAAAAGAAAGGTTAAAGCTTGTACTTATACATGATAGAGCAAATGTTTCACCTCAGTTTCTGGAAATGCTAAAGAGTGAGATAATGAAAGTTATTTCTAATTATATGGAAATAGACAATGATGAGTTGGATATACAACTTACTAAAACAAAAAGTGAAGAAAGCGGACGTATGGTATCTGCATTAATGGCAAATATACCAATTAAAAACGTGAAGGACCCCGGAAAATAATGTGGAAGCAATGGGGATGGTACAAAAGCATAATTCGTAGGGGCAATTCGTGAATCGTCCCTACGAACCAAGTAAACAACCGTAAGCTTACGAACCAAGTAAATGACCGTAAGACAAGGGGGTGAAATATGAATATTGCATTAATAGCACATGATAAAAAGAAGGAATTAATGATTCAATTCTGCATAGCATATGAAGGGATACTACGTGAACATAATCTTATTGCTACCGGAACCACAGGTAGACTTATTATGGATGCTACACGCTTAAATATAAATCGAGTACTGTCCGGACCACAGGGTGGGGACCAACAAATAGGCGCAAGAATCGCATATAATGAAATAGACCTTGTCTTGTTTTTCAGAGACCCTCTCACAGCCCAATCACATGAACCGGAACTTAATGCATTGTTAAGACTTTGTGATGTTCATAATATACCTCTTGCAACAAACATCGCAACAGCAGAAGTTCTTGTCAAAGGTTTGCAAAGAGGAGATTTTGAATGGCGAGATATCGTAAATCCTAAAAATAAACAACGAAACTAAAATAACCATGGAGACTCTACTCATGGTTTTTTGTGTTACTGTTCACAGGCTGTATAGACATGGGGCGAGAGCGTAGCCATGGGGACGGTTCGAGCGGATTGTGAGCAAAGCGAACAACCGAGGGGGGAGGGAACTGTCCCCTGTGGCGTAGCGAATTAATTACTGACTACCTCTGAACAGTAACTTTTGTGTTTCTAAAAAGCTTTTGTAATAATTACCTGTCCTTTTAAATATAATATAATGATTGTCGAGTATTATGGGAAGGCAGGTTAAGCTTATGAAAAGTTCTTATAACAGAGCAAGCTACAAAAGGCATAGGAATTATTCAAACAAGAAAAAAAAAGAAGAGATACTAAAAAAAAATCTTATACAAACAATAATATGCATAATAGCACTAGCTGCATTTGTATTAATTAATAATATAAACGTACCATTTACATCAAACATCAGCAAAAAAATTAATTCTATCTTATCATATAATATCGATTTTAAAAGTGTATATAAAGATGTAGAAACTTTTGCACGTGATTCAGGGATATTCACTTCCGGTAAATCGGAAGATTCTGATGAACCTGAAGAAATGGAAGAAATAGTGTTACAGGTACATGAAGAAAAAGAGGATGATAATTCCGAAGAAGAATTCCGTGATGGTTTTCCCCGGAATACATGTGAAGATGAAATAGACATTAACAGAGATGTGATTGCACCTGTAAAAGGTAATGTGGGCTCAGAATTTGGAATGAGAAACCATCCTATCTATGGAAGAGAAATATTTCACTACGGAATTGACATAGAGGCAGAAGAAGGTACACCTATTATGGCAGCAATGGGAGGAAAAGTTGAAAAAACAGCCCGTAATGACGGATACGGCAATTATATAATTATTAATCATGAAGAGGAATTGTTTACTCTATATGCACATTGCAGCGAAATAATCGCTGAAGAAGGTCAAGAGATTAAAATAGGAGAAAGTATAGCTAAAGTAGGTAATACAGGTAATACATCAGGGACACATCTGCATTTTGAGATTTGGAAAGACAAAAAAGCATTAAACCCCTTATATTACATTACTATAGATTAATATATTATGAAGATTTCGTGGGATATAAATATACATAAGCATATATCTGTTAATATCGGTCTTTTACCGATATTAATTTTGTCGTTAATTGCAGGGGTTTTTAAGTATGTTATACTAATCCTTTTGGTGGCCCTCATCCACGAAACTTTTCATTTAATAGCATCATATAGGCTTGGGGTAGCTGTCAAAAAGATACGTATTATGCCGTTTGGTATAGCTCTGCAATTGGGTTCGGATATAAGCAACCCTGTTTATGAGATAATAATTGCAGTTGTGGGACCGGCTTCTAATATTATGATGTTCGCTATATTTAATGTTTTAAGTTCATACAAAATATTCAATCCGATTTTTACCGAATATTTTGCCATAGTAAATCTCATAATGGCAATTTTTAATCTTATTCCCGTATTGCCTCTGGACGGAGGACGGATAGCAAAGGGACTGTTGTGTTTAATGATTGGCGAATACAAATCCTATAAAGTAATGCTTTTTATCAGTAAAATCTTTACTATTATCTTCTTAATTGCAGGAACTTATTTATTCTATTATACAAAGCTTAATATATCGTTATTATTAATATCAATTTTTTTAATATTTAATCTTTTTAAGGAAAAAGAAAATTTTAATTATAGATTCATGAAAGGGATAATAT
>LSQX01002681.1_pt1 | contig 14490 bp, 8 predicted proteins | sample 654561 | NCBI WGS metagenome assembly LSQX01 (sample SAMN04489861, study PRJNA283612) | anaerobic digester metagenome | isolation source: 4 biogas reactors fed with cattle manure at either 37C or 55C with and... | place: Denmark: Kongens Lyngby | collected 2014
GAGGCTATCCAGTTGCCTCCCTTGATAAAAATTTTCTGTCCGTTCACGGTAAAAACCCGGGAGGTGATCACACTGTCAAAATAGTTGGATGTCTCCCTTATACCAAAGCTGAGTGTTTCGGAATCGATTTTCGAACCGTTCCTGTCAGAATAGTCGATCTTCATGTTATATAGAGGCTGATCCCCAATGCCGTTGGGCCACCAGATCCGGGGATCCTCTACTTTTATCTCGGGAAATGAAAATACTTTTTCCTCATAGGGTTCAAGTATGGCATTGATACTTACCTTGTATTTGTCGAATTCAAGGCGGAGAGTGCCATTTATTATTCTTGAAGTGGGATTATTTATTTCAACGGAAGTCCTGACAAATGCCGGAGCCTGTTTTTCTCCGGGATTTCTTATCCCCGGAACACGGGTTTCCACGTATGGATTCCTGATATCGGCTGCACCGGTGATTTCAATGGCTGCCTGATCCCAGATACCGGTGTTACGGTCACGGACAGGACATATCCAGTCCCATCCTGCGGTAAACTGCATGGTTACATTGCGGCCAATTGTTCCATCACCACCCTGTCCGGCGGCAGCGTTGCCCGGAGGATCGGGAGGAGCTACCCGTACTGCCAGTCTGTTCGGCCTGTCCCTGTTGATATATTGGGTAATGAGATATTTTTCCCTCAGGAACATTCCCCTGTGTGTACTGGCATTTACACGGTGACCGTTAAGAAATATGTCGGCAAAATAATTTATACCCCTGAAGCTGAGCCATACCTGCTGATCCTCCTTTAATTCAGGGATCCCGAATTCATTATAGAACCAGTATGTGTACTCATCCCTGCCGGTATCATAAATATCCGGAATAAGGTTATTGTTCATTCCGTAGAAAGGATCCGGAACAAGCCTGTTATGAAGAAGGGTGGTAAGAACAGTTCCGGGAACAACGGCTTCAATCCATCCTTCAGACATAAATTCATTGCTGGTAAGCTCACATCCGTCAATGAGAACGCCTGAGGCCCTCTTTGCTTTCCAGTTATCATGAAGCAGATGAACAGCAGCTTGAGGCAGGAGCTGTAATGATGTAATCATCAATAGGGTAAGGAATACAACAGTTTTTTTCATGGTTGGCATTATCAGGTTTGGTTATCAGATAGTAAAAATATCAATACTAATCGATTTTTGATTATATTCATCAGGAATTTTCAGGCAGTCTTTCCGGGCTGAAGGAACTTTCAGGCAGTTTTTTCGGGCTGGAGGAACTTTCCGGCAGTCTTTCAGGGCCGGGGGAACTTTCCGGCAGTCTCTCCGGACTGATCCTGATGCTCAGAGCGCTTAGTCTGTTTTTGATCAGAAATAATTTATATGAATCAATATCTTGTTATTATGAAAAAAACCTTGTTTAATACCCGTTTACCGGGATCCTGTTTCACTCTTGTTACGTCAGCAACATCGCTGTTACGGGACTTCCGTTTTTTTGTTCCTGCAGTCCTGTTGCTTCTGCTGTTTTCATGTTCCACATCACCTGGTGTGCTTGAAGACCCACATTCATTTATTCCCCCGAAACCTGACCCCAAAGGATATGTATGTTATAGAACGACCGGGAATATTACGGTTGACGGAATTTTAAATGAATCAGACTGGGAAGCTGCTCCGTGGACAGATTATTTTGTTGATATTGAAGGAGATCTGAAGCCCAATCCGCATTATAAAACCCGTCTGAAAATGCTGTGGGATGATGAATACCTGTATATTGCTGTTGAAATGGAGGAGCCGCACCTCTGGGCTACTCTCAGACAAAGGGATACAGTAATATTTATTGATAACGATTTCGAGGTTTTTATTGATCCGGACGGCGATACCCATAATTATTATGAACTGGAAGTGAATGCCTTTGGTACGGAATGGGATCTTCTTCTTATAAAGCCCTACCGTGACGGGGGACCGGCAGTTACAGGCTGGGATATCAAAGATCTGAAAGTGGGAACCCGGCTCGATGGGACCATCAACGATCCGCGTGATACCGACAGGGGCTGGAGTGTTGAGTTTGCTATACCGTTTAAAGTATTGAGGGAATGTAACAGGGGACCTGCCCTGCCCCGGGGAGGCGATCACTGGAGAATTAATTTTTCCAGGGTGCAATGGCGGACTGTCATTGAGGATGGCCGGTACAGGAAGGAAACCGATCCGTCGACCGGCAGGTCTTATCCGGAATATAACTGGGTATGGTCGCCACAGGGTCGTATTAACATGCACATGCCTGAAATGTGGGGCTATATGCAATTTTCCGGTATTGAAGCCGGTGCAGGTACTGAAACATTTGTTCCTGACAAGGATCTTGATGAAAAATGGGCTTTAAGAATGGTTTATTACCTGCAGCATGAGTATTTTAAAAAATTCGGAACATATACATCAGATCTTAAGTCCCTTGGCCTTGACCGGGAGGATTTTGAAGGAATGAATGCCGCGCCTGTCATAAACGCGACAAGGACGACCTATGAATGTTATTTCGACAAGGGGGAAGAAACACAGGGCTGGACTATCTATCATGACGGAAAGATTGTCGATCTCTCAGGGAGATGAGTATTTATTTTGAAGACATACCGGATAACGCCGCGCTAAACGAAGTTCCGCACTGAGGGCGAAGGCTGCCGGGCTTGCCCTGGACAGACTGTAAAGCCCGCAAGGGGGGGAACGGTAATATTATCAGCCGAAGCGGTAACCCTGGATTTCCAGGTTTGTCAGTCCTGCAGCTTTTGCATGATTAACAACACTTGAATATTCTTCGCGTGTTATTCTGCGGGAAATTTCGGGATAATCAAATGCTTTGTACGTAGGACTGTACTGTGACATTATATTCAGGTAGGTGTCCGCGGGCAGGTTATCTGCGATCCAGTCAATGATTTTTTCTGAATCACTTGCCTTGTTTGGCATTACAAGGTGCCGGATCATCAGTCCCCTTTGCATGAGTCCGCCGGCTGCAGGTTTTGCCACTCCCACCTGGCGGTGCATTTCCAGGAGAGCCTGTTTTGTTACTTCGGGATATTCCGAAGCTCCGGATGAATACCTGGCTGCTTTTTGTCCGTTGAAATATTTAAAATCCGGAAGGTAAATATCCACTATGCCGTCAAGCATTTTCAGTACTTCTGTCCTTTCCCAGCCGCAGGTATTATATACGAGAGGCACCTTCAGACCCCCGGATACAGCCTTGTCAAGTGCAAGGAGGATATGAGGGGAATAGTGGGTGGGAGTAACAACATTTATATTGGGACAACCCATCTTCTGCAGGGAAAGCATCATACCTGCAAAATGGTCAATGGTTCTTCTTGTTCCTTCACCTTCCTGACTGATGCTGTAGTTAATACAAAAGACGCATCTAAGGCTGCAGTTTGACAGGAATATGGTACCGGATCCTCCTTTTCCCACAAGAGGCCTTTCTTCACCGAAATGCGGATGGGCAGATGATATTTCCAGAGTGGAATCTGCCTGACAGAATCCTTTTTCTCCTTTAAGCTTATTGACTTTGCACATTCTCGGACACAGTTCACAGCTTTCCATCATTGCCCAGAGTTTTTCCCCGCGTCTTTTCAGTTCTCCCGAACGGTGCAGTCTCAGATAGGAGGGCTCAAAAACCCGCTCCGGCTTTCTCTGGAAAAAAGATATTTCGGAAAACTGACGGGGGATAAGCCCTGAGAATGCAGAGTAAATTACTGATCTGATCATATTTCTTCTGGATACAAATTTCATTCGTAAATGTTAAAGTTAGACAATTATTATTTCTGCGAGCCCGGCGAAGCCAATCATGGGGATTCTCCCATGGATCTCCAGTCATACCCGGGTATGAATATTCTTTTCATGGTCGTTTCATCTTAAATATTTAACAGCTTCAGAACATGGTTCTGAGTGGTCAGTAACAAGTACCTCTTACAAATTCTTTACTGTTTTAAGAGGTTTCTTACCGAGCTTTTTCAGAATATTATCTGACCATTTGTAAGATTCCGGCATGTCACCGGCAAAAGTGACCTCTGCCGGCGAAAGGAGTGCCGGCAGCCGGTAAACATCCGTGATCCTTAAGCAATTCAGTATCTCGTTTGCCGGACCCCTGCCATCCGGGCGGCTCGCCTCATCCTGGCTGGCCGGAGGATCCTTCAGTATTATGCTTTTGCAATTTCCGTCAAGAAGGGCGGCATAGAGTGCAACAACACACATGTCATTCCTGGCTGCAATTCCTATTGAATCGGCATTTAATCCTTCAAGGGTCCTGCAGAATTCAATGCAGCGGATAAGATCATATACCTGCATTGATGCAAGAGTCCTTCCCAGCCATGCCGATGCACGGCGAATATGCCACCGGAGATTCGGGTCCCACCCGTATTCGCCTGCTCCTCTTACTTCGAAATATGCAATATTCCAGTCTTTCCCGGCCTGTCCGGAAAATCCTTCCGATTCCTGGCGGTTTTCATCCGGACTGCGTAATACGATCATCAGAGGCTTTTCCTGTGAGGCTTCGTTTCTCCAACGTATATCAATTTTCAATCTCCAGCCTTCCTCGGTGACGAAGCTGTAGATATCACTGCCGTAGGTTGCCCTGTCGAGTGTCCTGAACACTTTAACAGAATCAAAGGATGGCGGGTCCCGGGGGAATGCAGCAAAACTTTTCCTTCTCAGAAAGTCGGTGACAGTCTTACGGTGTGTATCAAGATCATTTTCCGAAGAAATCTCCGGGTCGCCGGCAAGTTTTACAAATGAATCCTGAATGACTGTTGTCCGGTCATCAGCAGGAGGTCCGGCCGTATATACCCTTAATTCCTCTTCTGACAGGATGTTATCGGGGGAAGTATCAATATCCCCTGCTTCTTCAGGTGAAAGGTCTTTGTCCATAAGGTGGCCGGCAAAGAATGAAAAGATCTTTTCCCTTGAATTTTTATGGTAGGAATGACCGCCGGGTGTTTCAATATATTCGATATTGGCGGAAGCATTATGCAGTTCATAAATCCTTTTCAGATCCCTGTAAATCCTGCGGACCGATTCTACCCGGTTTAAGCCGTCACGGTCCGACTGTCCTATAAGAAGAGGCCTTGGTGCTATCAGGGCACCTATATCCTGAAAATCTATTAGCCCGTTGTTTATTGGCATCATACAATCGCAGTGACCGTCAACGGTACGTGTTGTTATATGTGCTTCCATCGTGCTGGCGCCGCATACCGGGGCTGAAGCTTTTACCCTCAGGTCAGCTGCTGCCAGGAACCAGCTTATTGCCCCTCCGCCGGATATTCCCGTAGCGCCCAGGTTCTGTTCATCAACTTCAGATCTTGCGGAAAGGAGGTCCAGACCCCTTATGGCATTCCATACTTCCACGCCGGCAGGCGTATAACCCCGGCTGTACCAGTTGAACCATCCCCTTGCATAGCAGCCGTGATGTTCGCCCCGGACTTCACCAAACTGGATGGTTTCAACAATGAGGCAGACAAAGCCAAGCTGTGCAAATTTGGCAGGATGAGCCTGGTAATGAACTTTCTGTGTAGGCGAATGGCCGCACAGATAAATGATACCGGGAACAGGCCCGCTTATATTGTCGGGGATATAAAGGTTTGCAGGAACGTAAAGGCCCGGAAGTGATTCATAGTAAAGCTTTTCTATCCTGTATCCGTCCCTGTGGACTGTTCCGGTGATCTTTACATTCAGGGGAGGCCTTTCTCCGTCAAGAGGCATATCCTGAAGACTTATCATTTCTATGAATTCAGAATGACGCTCCGGCCTGATCTTTTCCCATTCCGTTGCAGAAACAATAGAGGTACCGGAATTGGCAGTAATATCCTTTGCAACCTTAACCAGGTAATCACGTATGTTATTTGACTGTTCCCCGGAAATATCCGGAGCTGATTGATTGTGTGAACAGGAACAGATCAGGACAGCCAAAGACAGCGTTAACAGGTAATGGCAAATTATTCTCATTTCGTCAGGTCTTCAGTGAATCCCTGTTCTGGTAGATCTTCCTGACAGCCCTGACAATATCCTCCATGTCACTCCGGCTGCCAAGAAGGATATTCTGGGTGAAAACAACTGCTTCATCACACAGTTTGTCATTACCCGGAAGAACATTTTCTTCCCTCCACTGTTTCAGACGTGCTTCGGAAAACAGTCTTTTGTATCCTTTCGAATTAAGCTGTTCATCAATAAGTCCGTCCCTGTTCTGGGGACCATAGCCTCCGCTGCAGGGTATGCCTTCCGCCTGAAGGGCATTCATGAATCTCGATTTCGGCACATCATTGAATTCCCTGCTTATATATCTGAATGCATAGAGGTGGTAGGCAGACCGGCAGTTTTCTACAACCAGCTTCGCAGGAATAATTCCCGGAATATCTTTAAGACTGGCATCGAGATAAAGTGCATTGGCAAGCCTGATGTCAGCATCTTTCCGGATACGGTTCATCTGAGACATAAGGATCAGTGCCTGAATCTGCTGCATTCTGAAATTGATTCCCGCTATCGGATAAGCTGATGTCCGGGCTACGGAACCGAAAGGCCTTCCGCAGTTGTGAAGGGAAGTGCACTTATCCATCAGTTCTTCATTGTTACTGATAATGGCGCCGCCTTCCCCTGCAGGAAGATTTTTGGAATTCTGAAAGCTGAAGCAGCCTGCATCACCCAGTGATCCCAGCTTTTTTCCCTTGTATTCACCCAGCCAGCCCTGACATGCATCTTCAATAACTTTCAGATTATGTTTCGCTGCCACTTCGTTTACCCTGTCCATGTCGACGGGGAGACCATAAATATGTACAGGAATGATGGCTGTTGTCCGTTCCGTGATACGTGATTCTATTTTTGAGGGATCCATCAGGAATGTCTCCGGATCCGTATCAACAAATACCGGAAGGGCTTTATTCATGAAAATGACATTGTAGCTTGCGATGAAGGTGAAGGGTGAGACAAGCACTTCATCACCGGCATCAACGCCCAGTGCTTTCTGGGCAATAATAAGTGATGTTGTCCCGCTGGCTGTTGCAAGACACCTTTTTACACCCATCAGCTCGGCATATCTTTTTTCGAAATCTGCAATATGTTCACCATCAGCTCTCCACCATCTTCCGGAACGAAGCATCCCGGTGATATTTTTTTCGGCAGACTGATCCCAGACGGGCCATTCGGGCCAGCTGCCCCTGTGAACTTTCTCACCTCCATTTATTGCCAGTTTCTGCTGATCGCTGTTATTAATGTTAAATGACGGAAACGACCAGTTGACAAATGATCCGAGGGCTCCTGCCGATACCGCAGTTATAGCCTGACGACGTGTTAATTTACTTTTTGTCATGATGAAAATATTAAATTGTACAGTATGATCCCTGAAAACTTGTTATTTAACGTAAAATCAGATTTTGCCGCTATAAGTTACGAATCAATTTTAAAATAACAGTATCAGGCGGGGAAGAAAAATCAGTGTTCCGATAAAAACCGAGGTGATAGCTGCAACAAGTACGGCAGCTGAGGCATAATCCTTTGCTTTCTTGATCTGTTCATTCCATTCGGGTTTTACTGCATCCGAAACAGCTTCGAGAGATGAATTGACAAGTTCTGAAAAGAATACAAAGCCGGTTGCCAGTAAAAGAAGGCACCATTCTGTCAGACTGATTTTCAGCAGGATTCCCAGGATAACAACAATTATGGCTGCACAAAGATGTATCCTTGAGTTATGTTCATATTTCAGCAATGCACCAAGACCCCTGAATGCAAATTTAAAACTCCTTAAACGTGATACGAGGGAAAACCTGCCTGGATTCATATGAAGTATTTTTCAGTTGAAGGACTTAAAACCAATTTTGAGACTGAAAGTCGGTAAAAGAACCATAATACCTACAAATTTAGAAATATGAAATGACTTCTGAAAAAGGATTTCAGTCTTCTCTTCAGGGCAGTATGATAAGTAAGGATAGTGTGCCGGGTTCCGGGAGAGTGAGAAATCATTCTGTGTCGCCCGGGAAGGCTCCGGAATGGTGAGAAATCATTCTGTGTTGCCCGGGGAGGTTCCGGAAGAGTGAGAAATCATTCTGTGTTGTCCGGAGAGGTTCCGAATGAGTCCCTGTTATTTTACTTTTCCCGGTTTATAGTTTTCAATTACTGTCACACCCGGATAACCCAATGCAGCCAGTTCCGGGAAATACATATAGGTTTCCTCCCTGGTATGGAAGCCGGTTATGACCACATGATAATAATCCCACTGAAGCACTATCTCGGCCGGGAGGTTAAGTTTTGATGATATTTTTCTTACGGCTCTCCGGGCCCGTGATTTTTTGTGGAATATTCCGGCCTGCAGGGCAACAGTCGGTTCTTTTTTTACAGCTGCCTCTTCTGGTTCAGGCTCCGCCGGTGTTATATCCACTGGTATTATTTCCGCTGGTTCCGCTATGCTGTCAGTCCGGATCTCTTCTGCTTTTTCAGGAGGAACAGCCGTATCCGGTGGTCTGCGCAGGCTGTGGATGCGGATATCACCGAACCTGGATTTTTCAAGTGATGAAATGAACTTCATCATTTCCTCCCAGCTGGCAAAACCTGTTACCCTGACTTTGTAGCGGTCGTCTTCACGGATTATCAGAACCGGCATATGAACAAACTCAAGGAGAGTATCTTTCAGTGCAATAGCAGCTTTTGTGTTGTCAAATACTCCCATCTCGACTGAACTTGCACGGTCAAAGGGCGGTTCAGCGATTATTTCAGTTGTTTCAGTGATACTTATTACCGTATCCTGTCTTTCGGTAAGAATAAGCTGCTGCTGTTTTGCCTTCAGCCTGATAACCCATACTTCGGTGACACCGTTTTTCCTGAGAAGTTCAAGATCATTATCGACATTATCCCGGGTTTTCAGATCGGGTACCCGTACTTTCCAGTAGTTATCTTCAATAACGATGTCAACCTTCCTGTTCAGTAGTTTTTCCAGAGTCCTTCTGTAACGTTCGGCATTTGCCCTTACCCTGAATGCACCCAGTTGTATTGCCCAGGAATCTTCTGAAATAGTGACCAACTCCTCAACAACTTCGTGTATCACCATAATGGCAGTATCCTTTCTGGTGAATGGTTTGCCTTCCTCTCCGGCATCAATTACAGGTATTATCTCCTGTTCTTTTCTTCTCAGGACGAAATCAAGTCCTTCAACATAATCCCCGTCACTTCCTCCTGCAACATCAAACAGGATTGAATCAGGCTGAGCCGTCATATTCAGTTTTCTGAGCTGGGCAGTGTCAATCCTTACAGTATATTTTCCGGGGGAAAGACCGAAATAGCTGAAATATCCGTCTTCCTCACTGAGTACCCGTCCGGCAGCCCTTCGGGTACCGGTTTCAAAATTGACTATGATCCGTCCCTGGCCCTTCCTGATACCGTATTCTTCAAGTTCAACCGTTCCGGTTGCTTCTCCTGCAACCATTACGGGTACTTCAACCGTCTTGATGATATTGGGGTCAACCGCAACACTCAGTGATCTCTGATTCAGTCTCCAGGATATATTTTCAAAGCTGTTGGGGTCGAGTTCAATAAAACATTGGGTATAAGGCTCAAGACCAAGGATATAAATGATGGTATCCTTGTCGTTCTTTTCAATACGTCCTCCGTTTGTGTGAATCTTTAGTCCGTATGCTGCCGGTTCTCCGGGATCCTTCCTGTTGTTTGAGTTAAGGTCGAGATAGGGTACTATTGCAATGCCTCCTCTGCCTACGTTGGTTCGGTTGTCGGCCTTCAGATATCTTGTTTGTCCGTCATTGATAAGGCTTCCCCTGGCATATTGTACAAATGACGGCTTCCTGCCGTGCAGACGGAATGAAGATCCGAGCTGTGCAAATGAAAAATCATAACGTAGCCCCAGTTCGGAAAGGCTGGAGGATGTTCTGAAATTATGTTCCCAGGAAAAGTTAATATAGCCATGGTTAAAAATACGCTTTTCAATTCTTGTTTTGACGTTGATGAATTCGTGCCGGCTGTAAGAATACTGCGTCTGGGGCATAATAATAAAATTTGCCGGCAGTCTGAATGCCAGTGAAAGATTACTGTAGATGTTTGGTTTTGCTTTTCCGAGGAAGAGACCGTAGGTTGTAAGATTGGTATTTACACCGAAAAGAGAACCTGAAAATACCCATTCGCCTGTAGTATAGTCAGATGAGGGTAGAACGATCTGATAATAGCTGAACCTCTGATAGGAATTAAATCCTGCTATTTTCAGGGGGAATGATAATGCTGCCCTTCTTTCTTCCCTGTAGTTGTAATGGATTGCCTGCTGATCCCTGTTATACCAGGTATAATTGAATTCCAGCTGGAGATTGGAAGGCATCCTGTAGCTCAGGGTCCCTTTTGTCCTCACCCCGTGAGCATATTCACCAAACAACAGGATATTGTTTGAAAGTCTGAAAGATGTATTCAGGAAGGGGATGAACTGTCCTGATCTTATTGATGATAGATATTCCGTACCTCCTCCGATAGTCAGGCTGCGGGTGATCCCGTAGTTGACCCTTGCACGGCTGAATCTGCTCAGCAGGGAATCCTCAACCACTCCCGCCCCCACATTGTATTCGAATGTTCCTGCCGGAAGAAAATTATAGGGAATAGTGATATTCTGCTCCTTTGTCCGTTCTTCACCCCAGGGACTGTAAAACTTGAGCCTTACAGCAGTATTGCCATAGACAAGAGGAACCTCGAATGTAAAGAAGCCTGAGGCATCGGAGGTTACATAATCCACCAGGACATTGTTGACATATAGTTCGACAATCCAGCCGGGCTCGGTCACATCTGAAAGAGTATAGGAACCAAAGGATCTTCTGTAGGTTGTCGGGGTATTTGTTAACTGAACGCCAATGACGGAGTTAAAAACAGAGGAAATTGAACCGGTATTTATTTTTCCTGCCATGACCTGCCTGAGCGGACTGAAATCGTTGTTTACATAACGCCACAGATAATTCTGCTGCTTCAGGGATAAATGATTCTGATTGTTATAATTGAGATGGGCATTGAATTCTCCTTTTGCTATCATCGAACCAAGTGAAAGATTTATTCTTGTATCAGTGGTTCCGTCTGTCTGTTCCGAGACGAAAGCCGACCAGTCAGCCATTCCGAATCTGAACAGGGGATAAGTCCGTCCTATTGTGGTGTCAGCCTTGACTTCACCCTTTAAACGTGTGAGATTCCGTCTCATTTCTTCAAGACGCATTTCACGGATAAGAGGTAATTCTGTTTTACTCTCCACGGTAACGGAGAGACTCCTGAAGCTGAATCTGCATTCCAGTCCGAATATATTGCCGAAGTATGAAATGTGAAGGTAAAGATTCGATTCAGTCCGAATGAGATCGCCGGGTTTTATATTATGGGTTTTGTTCTGGTAGGTGATTGTATTGTTGCGCCTGTTTATTTCATATTTTGCTTCGGGACTGATGAAAAATCCGCTGATGGTTTCCATACCCGGGGATGGGATGCTCCGGATTTTTAAAAAATCAAAAAGATCATGTACGGGAAGAAAGAGTTCCTCATCCCTGATCACAGCATCCATCTCTGTACCGCCCAGACGGGGTATGACAAGGAAAATACCAATTTCATCATATTCGGGAAGGTCCTGGGATTTTAAAGAAGATACAGGAAGAAGGGAAAACAACAGGGCAAAAAAGAGACTATTGGTCATAAAATCACGCGGATATCCTGATTTCTTCAATCCGGAATATGCGTTTCTCAGTCTCATTTAATTCAGTCTTTTAATTCTCTCTGACTATTTATTCAACGACCAGTGTTACATTGAAAGTACCCGAATAAGTGCCGGGCGGGTTGGCTGCGGGAGACCCGACAGAAAGAGTTGCTCCCATGCTTAGTTCTGCAGGTACCATATATATGTTATTGTTTACAAAAGGCAGAAGCGGATTTGTGGCCGTGATGCTGACAGTCATTGAATATGAACCGTTTGTCAGTTGAAAATCGGGAATATTAAGTATGCTGATAATGGTTCCCCTGTTGGCATAAATATTGAACCGGGCTGCCGAACTGTTGCTGAAAGTAAATAATGTAACATTGAAAGAAGTTCTGGTATCATCCTGGTCAACAGTAACCGTTCCTCCCGTTGCACTATAAAACGCACCGAAGCTCAGATCCCTTGTCAGTGTGATTGAAGGGGGCCGTGGAGGATCCTCCTGAGCCTTTGCCTCGTTCCACATTCCGCAAAGCAGAATGCCGGCTGTCACAATGACGGCCAGCTTCCCGAATTTTTTCTTTATATGATTCAACTTAGTCATTTCTTATTTCCAGACCGTGATCTTTCTTGAGATCCTTCTGTTCTCACAATTAACCGTAACTATATAGATGCCGGGAATAAGATCCATGTTATGTTCATAATGTCCCGGTTCATAAATTTTTTCAATGAATTTTACATTTCCTGTAATATCGGTGACCGTCATTACGGCGTTTGTGGCAGATGTCATGTTTATATCAGATACCAGTGTTCCCCTTGTATAATATGTCCTGAAAGAAAATTCATCAGTCTTCACGTTTTCCATTCCGGTGGGGAAGGAGTTCAGATAGATTAAAAAACGATCAGGATATTCTCCCGCAGGAAGGGTAACTGAATACTGATTACCCGGCATCAGGTCATGATCGATGCCTTCCTCAACATCAGAAAGGATCAGTGTGGTGATACCAAGCATGGGGTCAAGCCGGGAAACACTGAATGTGATAGTCCCTGTCCTGCTGATACTTAATCCGAGGGGAACCTTATATCCCGAGACCAGAGATGACGGAAGAGCGTTTATTGATAGTTTTGATCCGTCCGTAGCAAATGAATACAGGTTCGGAACCGACAGATCCGTGTTCATCAGCTTCAGTGCATCAAGCTCGCTGTTGAAATCAGTTTCGGCTTTTTCACTGAAATATATTACAGAGGGATCTGAAGAAAGGGGATTGTCAGAAAATCCTGCGGTAATCCTTAACAAGGGTATTGGCCCGTTTTTGGTAGATTTTGCAAAAGGTTTGTTCAGATCGGTAACTCTTACCCTGTTGTCCATTGCAAGGATACCTTCAACAGGGAAGGGTCCGTCGGAGACATGTACAAAAAATCCCTGCATTGAAGGAATAATTTCATTTGTCAGAGGATCTGCCGGAACACCGCCAACATAGCTTTTGTATGTTCCTCCGTAGGGATCTGTTGTACTGGCAACAAAATAATAGATGGCAGCATCAATATTTGTTTTTGTCCAGCCGGAAGGAGCATTCCAGTCAATAGGTGAGGGGTAGGGGTTGCCAACCAGGTTGAAACCCGTGGTGTAAGGGTTATTATGATTGTACAATGTCCTTGAAATATAGCCGTTGTTTACTGTTCCGGTAATATCAACCGTAGCCGGCAGGGAAAGTGAACCAAGGTTGGCGGAATATCCGTGCATCGGTTTAAGCAGGCTGTCAGGATAATTATATCTGACCCATCCTGAAGCGGGAACTCCGCCAAACATTCTGTTTTCATCATATTTGTAAAGCAAGGGGAAAGCTGATCCGAGATCCATGTCATCTGCCAGCTGATTTACATTTGCATTAAGGAAAGGGGAACTGATATACTTATATCCGAAGCCCGAGGGAAGATATCGTTGCATCGTTACATTCCCGATTACCTGGCCTGAGCCTGAACCATCAATCATTGCCGTTTTACCGGCTGTTGACAGAAGAGTCAGGTTACCATTGGTATTTAGTGATCCGTTTTGTACCAATACCACTCCGTTTACATTCAGCTCTCCGCTTAATGTTACACCCGAGAAGTTATCCACCGTAAGTCCGCTGACAGTATTCCCGGTAAAAGCCGATGCATTTATTGATTGTGAACTGCTGCCGGCAAATTCAACCGTTGCTTCACCGGCATCGAAAACACCATTATTGATGACAGTTCCGGATATCCGGATAGTATTCTCTGTAACGGTAAGGGAAGAACCGCTTGCAATTGTCAGGTTATTAATGGCTCCGGCTGCTCCCATATTTAAAACCGGTTTGTTGCCTACATTTTCTATCACAACGGAATAGGAAGAAGATGGTACTACTCCGCATGACCAGTTATCAGGATTATTCCAGTCAGTATCAGCTGAACCGGACCATATAAATTCCGAAATAATTGATATTGTACTTGTTGCTGTTACAGCTTCGCATCCTCCCGTGGCAGCTATTGTGTTTGTTACAATATAGTCACCGGGAGAACTTGCCGAAAGGTCAACCTGACCACTTGTGTGGTCCACGAATACCAGACCGTGAGTTGAGCTGAAGTGTCCTGGTATTCCGCCATTATGGAAAACCGGGAAGGGATTGGTTCCCACCGGACAGTAGGGACTTCCCGGATAACTGAACGTGGCTTCCGGAAGAGTTGTTACAACGATATCGACAGATCTGGGAATACTTGCCCCGCAGCTGTTTTCTGCTGTAACACTCAGTCTGCCTGATGTGGCCGTTGGTGAAAAATCAACTGATACACTATTTCCGGTTCCTGATATAATTACTCCTGTACCAATAG
>LSQX01309576.1_pt1 | contig 14489 bp, 11 predicted proteins | sample 654561 | NCBI WGS metagenome assembly LSQX01 (sample SAMN04489861, study PRJNA283612) | anaerobic digester metagenome | isolation source: 4 biogas reactors fed with cattle manure at either 37C or 55C with and... | place: Denmark: Kongens Lyngby | collected 2014
AGATGTGTCTAAGAGACAGCTATTAGGCATTGTTGTGCTGATTAGCGGGATCATGGCGCTTGTAACGGGCAGGGCCGGATTGACGTATTATGGGCGGATAGGGGGGGCGGCGCTCATGTTGCAGGTATTCTAATGATTATATATGGCGTATATTTGCTTTATCCGAAAAAAAGATAGGTTTTCCCAAATCAAGCAATCAACATGCAATCATTCATCATAAATATCTGCGCGTCCCCATCTGAAGCCCGCAGGGGGGGGGCCGTAGGCGGCCAAGATCAACGCCAATGGCCAAACCAATTTCATGGTCTACAACGCATGGAACCAGTTGACCAATCGCGTGTTTGGAGCGGGAAACGCATCCAATTCTCTTTTGTCAAAAGTACTTCTTGGGTGGTGTTATGAAGAACTTCTGGTTATCGTGGATAAGCCTCTCTTTGATTTACGGGTTTCTCGTATGGCCTGCGCTTGATTCATCTGGCGCGATTATTTCAGCGGCGGGGTTGATTATGGTCATGCCTTTGGCGCTGGCCTTGCGCAAGCGCATTAGGAAAACAAAGTGGCAAACACTGGTTGCCTTGCTATTGATTCTGATTGTGCAATTCGCACTACTATTTTTGTTGCCATACGCGATGAGGCTCTGTTGTTAGCAGTGCCCAGATTCTTTTGCCCGTTGGTTTGAACTGGCTGCTTTCCCGTCTTGCGGCCGGGGTATGGTGCCCTTCCGTTCAGGCCCGGGCTGGGGTGACCCATCTATTTGCGGAATTATCCTCAGTTTCATATTAGCTGAAAAGTTGAGCGAAAAGATTGCAGGGGGGCGGCAAAAATGGCTAAATGAGCGGTTGTATTTTCCAATGAAGGAGCATGAATGAAATCGAGCGTTCGTTTGGGTTTGATTGGCGTTGGCCTGATGGGGCTGATGCTGGCGGGGGGGTGTGGCCCGTCGGCAAACGATGGCGGACGACCGGCATATAAGCTGACGTACAGTGTGTTTTTCCCGCCGATGCACATTCAGGCGCAAACGGCCGTGGCGTGGGCGGAGGAAATTGAAAAGCGCTCGGAGGGGCGGGTCAAGATTACGGTGCATTCGGGCGGCTCGCTGACCAAGGCGGATCAGTGCTGGCAGGGGGTCTTGAATGGCATTTCCGACATTGGCATGAGCTGTCTGGCCTATACGCCGGGCCGTTTTCCTCTGCTGGAGGCTCTTGATTTGCCTTTGGGGTGGCCGGATGGTTTGACCGCCACGCGCGTTGCCACCGCCATGGCGGCCAAGTACAACCCGGCGGAGTTGCAGGGCGCGAAAATCCTTTATATTCACGCGCATGGCCCCAGCATTCTGGCGACCAAGAAGCCGGTGCGCAATTTGGATGACTTGAAAAACATGAAAATCCGCGGCACCGGCCTTTCGGCGGGAATTGCCGCGGCGCTTGGCGCAACGGCCGTGGGCATGGCGCAGCCGGAAACGTATGACGCTCTGCAAAAAGGGGTGGTGGACGGCACACTTTGTCCGATTGAGACGCTGAAGGGCTGGAAGCAGGGCGAAGTCATCCATTATGTGACCGACACCAAGGTAATTGGCTATACCACGGCCATGTTTGTGGCAATGAATGCCAAGGCGTGGGATTCTCTACCGGCGGATTTGCAAGAGATTTTCACCGAGGTCAGCGCCGAATGGGTGGATAGGCACGGGGAGGCTTGGAATCAGGCGGATGAGGAGGGCGATGCGTTTGTCCGCAGCCTGAATCGCGAATTTGTGACGCTGGACGCCGGTCAGGAAGAGCAATGGAAGGCAAAAGTGGAGCCGCTCTTGCAGGCTTATCTCAAGCAAACCGAGGCCAAGGGGTTGCCCGGCGCTGAATTTCTGGCGGATATTCAAGCCGCGATTGCCGACGCGCCATGAAGATACTATCGGGAAGCAGCGCGCGCACCGGCTTGTTGCGCTGGCTGATACACGCCTTGGCGGTGGTGGGCAGTCTGGCCCTGCTGGCGCTGATTGTGGTGACAGTGGCGGATGTGATTGGCCGTCAGTTCGGCTGGCCGGTCAAGGGGGCTTATGATTTGGTGCGGGTGCTGGGGGCCGTTGCCACGGCGTGCGCGCTGCCGCTGACGAAGGCGGCGAAGGGGCACATTGCCATTGAATACTTTTTCCAGAAAATGCGCCGCCGCGGGCGTACCATCACCGATACGCTGATGCGGCTGGCCGTGCTGGCGCTCTTTGGCTTGCTGGCGTGGCAGTTCAGCGTGCAGGGATGGAGTTTTTACACCAGTGGAGAAGTGACGCCCACGCTCCACATGCCCATCTTCTGGGTGCCGTGGGTTGCGGCGGCGGCCTGCCTTGTCACGGTGGGCGTTACCCTTTGGCATTTGCTGCATCCCGGGCGGGCCATGATTCGTCTGCGTTGATATGAGTATGCTGCATATAGGTTTGTTGGGGATTGCGGTGCTGTTCGTGCTGCTGGCGGCGAGCATGCCGGTGGGGTTCGCCATGACCGTTGTGGGGGTGGTCGGGTTTGCCGCCGTCGTGAATGGGTCGGCGGCGCTGAACATGCTGGTGACCGATTACTACGACACGTTTTGCAATTATGGGCTGACGGTGATTCCGCTGTTTGTCTTCATGGGGCAGGTGGCGTTTCATACGGGCATCAGCAAAAAACTTTTTGCGGCGGCGCAATGCTGGTTCGGCTGGTTGCGCGGCGGGTTGGCGATGGCCACGGTTGGCGCGTGCGCGGCTTTTGGGGCCATTTGCGGCTCGGGGCCGGCCACTGCCGCCACCATGGCCGCCGTGGCGCTGCCGGAAATGAAGCGCTACCGCTACCATCCCGGCTTCGCCGCCGGCACGGTGGCCGCTGGCGGCAGTTTGGGCATGATGATTCCGCCCAGCGTGGTTTTCATTGTCTATGGCATCATGACGGAGCAGAGCATCGGCAAACTTTTCATTGCCGGTGTTGTGCCGGGGCTGATGATTGGCGTGTTGTTCATGCTTATCATCGGTTTGTTGTGCCGCGTGCGCCCGGCCCTTGCGCCGGCGGCGAGCAGCGTCTCGTGGGCGGCGCGCATCCGATCGCTGTCCGGCACGGTGGAGATGATTTTGCTGTTCGCGCTGGTGATGGGCGGCATGTTTGTCGGCTGGTTCACGCCGACGGAGGCGGCCGCTGTTGGCGCGGCGGGTGTCCTTGTGCTGACGGCTCTCTCCCGCAAGCTCAGCGTGCGTATGGTGACCATGGCGCTCTTCGAAACCTTGCGCACCTCCTGCATGGTGCTGGTGATTGTCGCCGGCGCGACGGTGTTCGGGCATTTTCTGCAAATCACCAATGTGCCGACGGAGCTGGCGACGTGGATGGCCAACCTGCCCTTGCCGGGGTGGGGGATTATGCTGGTGGTCATCGGCTTTTATCTGCTGGCCGGCGCGTTTCTTGATGCTCTCGCTTTGGTCATGCTGACCGTTCCCATCTTTTATCCGGTGATTTTGCAACTGGGGTATGACCCGATTTGGTTTGGTGTCATGATTGTGCTGGTCACTCAAATGGGCGTCATTTCGCCGCCGGTGGGCGTGAATGTCTATGTCGTCAGCGGCATGGACCGGACGGTGCCGATGCCCAGCGTTTTCAAGGGCGCGCTGCCGTTTTTGGCGGGACTTGTTCTGGCCGCGTTGTTGTTGCTGATTTTCCCGGAAATTGCCACCGCGCCCGCCAGTTGGGTGAAATAAAATGGAAAAGGAGACGCCATGACTCATTCCGTCCCCCACGAACACTTCCGAAAAATACTGTTTTGCACGGATTTTTCGGCCAATGCCGACCGCGCGTTTATTTTTGCGGTTAATGCCGCCCGCCGGCACACGGACGGCCAGTTGCATTTGCTGCACGTCATTCCGGAGCCGCCCGCCCAATTCTGGAAGGGCTACATTTATGAAGTGGATGAGGACGTGGACGCGCGCGCCAAGCGCGAAATTGATGAAAAGCTGGCGCAGACCTATCTGCCGCGCGTGCCCGAGGACGTGCAACTGACGATTGCCATGCGCATTGGTCAGGCCGGCCAGAAGATTCTGGAGTATGCCGCGGAGCAGGACATAGACCTCATTATTATCGGCCGCCAAGGGACCGGCACCGTCGGGAAAATATTCTTCGGCAACGTCAGCGAGCTTGTCGTGCGCAAGGCGCAATGTCCGGTCATGGTCATTCCGCCGCCGACAAAATAATCGCTCCGGCGTTTCGTTGCCGTCCCTTGCCGCCCGACGGCCTCACTCCCACTTGTGCTTGGGATATTTGCGCCGCAATTCCTGTTTGACGCGCGGATAGTGGTCGCGCCAAAACCCGGCGAGGTCTTTGGTGATTTGCACCGGCCGTTGACTGGGCGCGAGGATTTGAATGACCAGCGGGACGCGTCCCTGCGCCAGCGTTGGCAATTTTTCCACCCCAAACAGTTCCTGAATGCGGGCGGCGACAAACGGCTCGGCGGCGTCGGCGTATTGCACTTTGACGCTGCGTCCATTGCTCAGGGTGACGCGCTCCGGCATGTGCTTTTCCACCAAGGCTTGCTGGGCCGAGGATAGCAGCGCCTTGACCGTCGGCAACACCGGGCGGTCTTTAATCTCTTTGCAGGAGGCCGCTCCCAGGCAGATTTGTTGAATCAAGAGTTCGCGCGTGCTTTCGTCGTACACCGGCAACTGCCAATCCGGCCAGGCGCGGGCCAGGCCGTTGACGCGCGCCATCCATTGGTCCACGGCGCGATTCCATCCCTTCAGGGCGCATTCACCCGCCAGCACCTTTGCCGCCAGCAGGCGGGCCGCTTCTTCGGCGGGGGGCGTGCCGCGAAGTTGCGATTCCAGCACCAAGTCACGAAAGACGATTTCCCGCCGGGCCACCACGCGTTTGGCGTCCGCGTCCCAACTCACGGCGGAGCGCTCCGAAAAATCTTCCGGATACAATTCCCGCAACCACTCCTCTTGAATCGCGGTGGCTTGCGTCAGGAGCACATTGATTTCGCCATCGCCGCGGCCGATTTCATGGATTTCGTTCGCCACGAGCAGCGCGGCTTCATCCGCCACGGATTCGCGCGCCAGTTCTCCGCGCCGCTTATGCACCAGCTCGCAGCGCAACGTGCCGCGGTCCAGACGGCGCGCGACTTGGTCCGAGAAGCCGGTCAGCACGCATTTGGCAATGTCCGCATCGTCGGGCGGCGAGGTTTCCAGCGGCAGGTTTTGGTTCGCGGCGATTCGCAGGAAATAGTCGCGCAGCGGGCCGACTTGACGCGCGGCCGCCGCGTGAATTCCCAGCCGGCGGCAACGATTCAGGTCAAAATTATTTTGCCGCGCATAATTCCATGCGCGCATGAGCACCAGCAAGTCGGAGTCGCCCCCGCCGAGCAGTTCGCGGCGTCGCTCCGCCGCTTCTTTGCCTGCGTTACGCACCAAAATCGGGCGCCCCTGGGCGATGGCGGCGATTAAGGCAATTGCCCGAACCGCGCCGCGTTCGCCGGCGGCCAGCAGCATGCGGGCATAGCGCGGATGCAGCGGAAAGGACAGCATTCGTTGGCCCAGCGGGGTGGGGGCGCCGCTGGCATCCAGCGCGCCCAAATCGCGCAACAGCGTGAGGGCTTGTTCCATCGCGCGGGCTTCGGGCGGCTCCAGCCACGGGAAGGATTCCATGTCGGTGACGCCGAGCGCTTTCAGGGTCAGGATCATTTCCGAGGGGTCCACGCGCTTGATTTCAGGCAAATCGTGCGCGGCGCGTCCGGCGTGTTCATTTTCGGTCCACAGGCGGATGGCGTGGCCCGGGGCGGTGCGTCCGGCGCGGCCCGCGCGCTGGTCGGCCGATGCGCGCGAAATGTGCTCGATGTGGAGCGTGTTAATGCCCCGCCAGGGGTCGAAGCGCGCCACCCGTGCGAGGCCGGCGTCAATCACCAGCCGGATGCCGTCAATGGTGAGGGAGGTTTCCGCGACGTTGGTGGCAACTACGATTTTCTTTTGGGCGTAGCGCGCCACGGCGGCATCTTGCTCCGTTGGCGGCAATTCGCCGTGCAACGGCAAGAGCAGCGCGCCTTTGGCGGCGGGCGTGTGGCGCAAGGCTTCCAGCGTTCGCTGGATTTCATAGGCCCCCGGCATGAATATCAGAGTGTCGCCGGAAGTGTGTCCGTTGCGCGCGGCCCGTTCGTAGGCTTCCGCGGCGGCGTCCCATGGGGTGTCGCGGTCTGGATGCAGCGGACGCGCGAGGTGCTCAATGGTGACGGGATGGGTGCGTCCTTCCGAATGCAGATGGACGCACGGCTCCAGATAGGGCTGCAACAGGCGCGCGTCCAGCGTGGCCGACATGACCACCAGCAGCAAATCGGGGCGCGCGGTTTGTTGCAGTTGAACCGCGCGCGCCAGCGTGACATCGCCATAGACGTGGCGCTCGTGGAATTCATCGAAGATGATGGCCGAGACGTCCGCGAGGGTGGGGTCCGAAAGCATCTGACGCAGCAGAATGCCTTCGGTTTCAAAATGGATGCGGGTTTTCGGGCCGCAAACGGACTCAAAGCGGATTTGATAGCCGACTTCATCCCCCAGGGTCACGCCGCGTTCTTCGGCGACTCGTTTGGCCAGCAGGCGGGTGGCCAGACGGCGCGGTTGAAGGACCACGGCTTTGCCCGTGCCCAGTGCGCCGAGGTCCAGAAGCATTTGCGGCACCTGGGTGGATTTGCCGGAGCCGGTCGGAGCCGTCAGAATGATTCGCCGCGTGCGACGCACCGCGCGCGCCAAGTCGTCTTGGATGTCAACAATTGGCAACATAAGAATTCTGGCGAAAAGCCCGTGCCAGTTCTGCGTCCGGTTGCGCGTTTGCGGTTACTGTTCCGCGAGGGCTTGCGCGGCGGTGGCCACATCGCAAGGGGTGGAGACGGCGGGGGCGGGGGCGAGACGGATGGTGAGCGTATTTTCCAAAACGGTGCCGGGGGCGAGAGGGGCTTCGGGGCTGAGCGTTTCTATTTCGGAATAGCCGAGGCCGCTGTTGGAGTAGACTTCGACCACACAGCCGCCGTCGGGGTAGGCGCCGGTGGCGGCGGTGACGGCGGTTTCGACGATGAGGGTTTCATCCTTGGTGGCGGCTATCCAGGCGCGGGGGGAGTCGGAACCCAGCTTGGTTTCGGCGCCGGGGCGGACGGTGTAAATGGCGGCGGCGTCGCATTTTTTTACGCTGCCGCGCGGGGGCTTGCCGCCCATCAGGGTTTTCAGGCCCTTGGGGAAGCGCGATTGGGGGTCGGTGGGCAGGATGATTTGTTGGGCGTTGGCAATTTGGCTGACGTTCCAGAGCACAACGGGGATGTCGGAGGGGCCGGTGCGTTCAATGCGCTGATGGATGGTTAATTCTTCGGATTGGGGGCGCAGGCGAAAGAGGCGGGAGGCGACCATGTTGAGGGGCGGGCCGTAGGCGCGGGTGAGGCGCGCGCATTGGGCGTCGTCGGCATCTATCCAGGCCGAGCATTGCCAGGGGCCGTCGGCGAGGACGGGTGGCGGGGGCCAGTCGCTTTTATTTTCGGAGAGGGCGGGCCAGCGGGCTTGGGCGACGGGCCAGAGCCAGTCGCCGCCGATGTTGAAGAAGGGTTCTTCGGCGGTGGGTGTGCGGCCTTGGAGGTTGGCGTCCATGCGGAGGGGGCTGGCGCCGCCGGCGGGGGCCAGCCAGACGAGGCGGCCAAGGGCGGGGACGATGACGGCTTCGAGTTGCTCATTTTGCAGGCGGAAGGCGTTGGTCCAGCCGAGGTAGTCGGCGGGCAGGATGGGATTGACGGGTACCGTGGCGGCGGGGGGCGCGGCGGTGACGAGAAGGCCGGCGCAAAGGATGAGCGCGGCGAAGGTGAGCCGCAGGGATACCGATAAAGATGCGGGAGGGGAGTGTTTTTTCATGGCCGCAGAATAGGATGGGGGGGCGCGGAATGCCAGCCTTACTTGTTGTTGTCGCGCGGGGTCTTGTTGTTGCGGGGGGCATCCTTGGGGGGCGGCGTGAGGGCGCGGCGCATGTCGCGGGCGGCGCGGCGCTTCGCAGAGATTTCGTCCTGTATCCGGGCGTGTTCGGCTTGCTGTTCGGGGGTGAGGTGCTGGTCAATTTGCACGAAAACTTCGGCCATCAGCTCGTCGAACATGGCGCGGCTTTTCTCGCGGGTTTCGTCCATGCGGGCTTGATAGCCCTGCATGGTGGCGAGGATTTTCTCACACTGCTCAGGGGTCAGGTCGAGGCGCTTGGAGAGGCGGTCGGTGACGTGCCGGGGTATGTTGGTCGGGATTTGGTTATAGGCGCGAATGCGGGCGCGAATAATGGCGCTGTTGATGTAAAAACCCGCGCACATGCCGATGAGCAGGGCGGCGAGCAGGCCGGCGGGGAAGACGGTGATCCGGCGGATGACCAGCGCCACCACCCCGGCGAGCAGGCCCGGCCACCCGGCGACCACGACCAGGCTGGCCGCCCCGAGGACCAGCAGGCCGATCCCGGACCCCGTCTCGGGCAGGTCGGGTGCCGGCCCGCGTCGCGTCCGGGCCAGGACGAGGACACACCCCACCGCGGTGAGCAGGGCGAGGATCCCGCCGCCGAACAGGAAGCCCCGGTAGGCGGGGTCGCCGGCGAAGGAGAACTCCACCGTGCCGGACACCCCGGCGGGCAGTCGGAAGGCCTGGCTGGCGGCGTCGACGGTCACCGGCTCCAGTGCCTGTCCGTCGACGGTGGCGCGTAGTCCAGGGTTGGCGGCCCTGCCCGTGAGCAGCAGGCGGTCCTCCCCGGCCGCGGTGATGTCCCGTCCGGTGGGGGTGGCCGGTGGGGAAGGCTCAGAGCCCTCCTCGGTCAGCGTCACCCACTCCGCGTCGGTGCCCAGGCGGTGGGTGCCCGCGGGCAGGTCGATGAGGTCGCCGGGGACGTGGTCGGCGTCGTTGATGCGGATCTCGTGGTCGGTGGGGGCGTCGATACGCACGGTCATCGGGCGTGGGGCGGTGAACTCGCGGATGAGCACGCCGGTGTCCACCACCAGGCGCTGGAAGGCGAACTGACGGACGTCCGGGGAGGTGTCGGGCACGGTGACCACCCGTTCGACCGGCGCGCCGTCGATGGCCACCTCCGCGATGCCCACCGGGGTGGGCTCCGCCAGGGTGAGGCGCAGGGCGTCGGTGCGCCCGCGCAGGGCGATCTCGGTCGGTTCCTCGGCCTCGAGGGAGACCTCGACGGAGTTGATGCGCACGGTCGTGTCATCGGTGGCGGTGACCGTGACCACCGGATCAACCAACGGCTGATCGGGGCGGACCTGCAGCCACTGACCCTCGGCGGGGCCGGGGGTGGGCCACCACGCGGTGTCCGGATGACCGTCGACGGCCGCGGTGAGCGAGCGCGCCGGGTCCGCCCCACCGAAGCTGGTGGCGTCCGCCGCGGAGCTGGCGGCGGTGACGTGCCCGCCGTGTTCGACGACACGGGTCAGGGGCCCGGCGGAGGGGTAGTCGGGGACGGCGTTGCGGACGTCGGACCCCTCGGCGAGGGTGGCCAGCGGGGCGGAGACCGCGCCGTCGAGGGTGCCGTAGTTGCGGACGGTAAGCAGCGGGGTGTCGGTGACCACGTCGGCGTCGGCGGCCACGAGTTCGCGGGGAGCTGGGCCGGAGTGGGCGTCGAGCAGCGCGAGGGACTCCCCGCCGCCGGCGACGCGGACCGGGTCGGCTGCGGAGAGGGCGAGGTCGGCGGACGGGTCGAGGATCACCACCTCGATCTGGCCGTCCGCGCCGAACTCCCGCACCGTGCCGCCGGCCTCGGCGAGCGCGTCGGCGTCGAGCGGGGCCATCGCGGCGACCCCCTCGGCAAGGTCGTGGCGGATGAGCACGGCGCCGATGCCCAGCCGGGTCAGTGCGGCGGCGCCGGCGGCGGGGTCGTCATGGAGCACGGCGAGCACCCCGTCGAGGCCCCGGATCGCCTCCGGGTGCACCAGCGGGACGGCATCGCGGGTGGCCCACGGGACGTCGAGCAGCGGCTGGGCCGGTTCGTCGCGGGTCCACCCCCAGTCCTGGCGGGCGAAGGAGGCGGGCGGGGTGATGAGCGTACGGGTGCCCGCGGCCTCGGCGTTGAGGAAGTTCGTCGCCTCCTGCCAGTACGCCGGCACGTGCTCGTAGGCCCCGCGTGGCAGGAGCCGGCCCGACCAGGCGGGAGCGAGCGCCGCGGCGACGACGAGGACGACCATGGCACCGGCCGCTTCCCGGCGTCCCGGCGACCACATCTGCGCCCGCGTCACCGGCAGGTTCAGCTGGGCGCCCAGCCCGGCCAGCCCCACGAGCAGCGGGAGGCGCACCAGCGGGTCGAACTTGTGCAGGTTACGCAGCGGGGCTCCGGCCCCGTCGAGGAAGGCCAGCCACTGGGCGGCGAACGGGCCGTGGGCCGCGCCGAGGACGGCCACGCCGACCAGGAGCATGCCCACCCACACCCGCCGGTGCGGGGTGGTGGGCAGGGTCAGCCCCCACAGGCCGAGCGCCGCGACGGCGACGGTGACCAGCACGAACGTCGGGGAGGAGACGAGTGCGTTGCCGGCGACCCGCTCGGTGTCGACGAACGGTGCCCAGCTCGTCGTGCCCCGGAGGATCTCGATGAGGTTGAGCCAGCGGGTGGTGACGAAGCTCGACTCGATGTAGTCCGTGAACGGTGCCGAGAAGCGCCCGAGGATGAGCAGCGGGCCGATCCACCACAGGCTGACCGCCAGGCACCCGGCCAGCCAGGCGCCCAGGGCCCGGCCCGCCCACCGGTCCCGCCGCAGCAGCCGCCACAGGAGGACCAGGCCGGCGGGGACACACGCCGCCAGGGTGGCCGTGGCATTGACCGCCCCCATGAGCGCGACCGGCAGCACCGCCGCCGCGACCGCCCGCCAGCCGAGCCGGCCGAACAACGGCACGAGTACCCAGGGGGCGAGCATGACCGGCCACGTCTCCGAGGAGATGGCCGTCAGCGTGGTCAGCGACCGCGGCGACAGGGCGAACAGCAACGCCGCCAGCACCCGGAACCCGGTCGTGCCCACCTGCAGGCGGGTGAGCAGCAGGAGGAATCCGGAGTAACCGACGCCCAGGACGAGCGTCCACCACAGGCGTTGGGCCACCCAGTCGGGGAGAAGATCCGTGAGCACGAAGAAGGCGCCGTGCGGGAAGAGGTAGCCGTAGGCCTGGTTCTGCAGCTGGCCCAGCGGCATGATCTCCGACCACATCTGCAGCGAACGCTCCAGGAAGCCGGAGGGGTTGGCCGTCAGGTCATGTTTCGTGTCCGCGACCGTGCGGCCCGGGGACTGGATGAAGGCCAGCAGACACAGCAATGCCCACCATCCGACCAAGGCGCGCGTGGGCGAGCGTCGATCGGTGGTGGGCATGGCGGGGAGGGTACTGGAGCGGCTAGCGCTCGCCGTACTCGACCCCGCCCATCAGGGCCTCATCCGCGGAGACGGCCTGCGCCTCGGGGATCTCGGAATCCTGGGTGACCTGCGCGATGCCGAAAATGAGGGCACCGCCGAGGAGGGCGCCGACAAGGGCGCTGGCCAGGGCCGGGCCCAACGTGCGGCGCTGCTCCGACTCGGTCTCGTAGGGCATGTTTCACTCCTCGAATTAATGTTCCTGGGGAATGGACGCAACTGTAGACCATCCGTGGGGTCACGGGGAAGTTTCGGGGAAATCGGGGGAAGTTCCGGTTCGCCCCAGGTGGGGGAGCCTTCGTTGCCCGTTCGTTACCGGCCCGGGGGCTTTGCGACGGGCCGGCGTCCCCGTCATTCCGCGTGCGTCACTTCGGCGGCGGGACGATGAGCACCGGGCGGCCGGCGTTCTTCAGCACCGCGTCGGCGGTCGACGAGGACAGCAGCCCCCGCAGCCCGGAGTTGCCGCGGGTGCCGGAGACGATGACGCCGGCGTCGAGGTCGCGTGCGGCGTCCACGATCGCCGACCAGATGGTCGTCTCCGATTCCACCAGGTACGGCTCGGCGGTGAAGCCCACCGATGCCGCGACCTCGACGCCCTCGCGGCAGATGCGCTGGGCTTCCTCGTGGGCGGGGTCGCCGTCGTCGACGGTGGAATCCCAGTCGGGCTGCATCATCCCGGAGGCGCCGGCGGTGCGGGCGGCCTGCCGCTGCAGCGGTTCCCAGGCGGTGAGGATGTACGCCGTGCGCACCGACAGCAGTGCGCCGGCCCATTCGATGGCGCGCTTGGCTTCGTCGGAGCCGTCGTAGGCGATGAGCATGGAATCGCCGCGGGCGGCGTCGTGAGCGTCGGACATCGGGTTTCTCCTGTCTGCTGACGTTTCGCCACCAGACTAACCCCGGCCGCGTCCCCTCATGACGAGATCGCGATCGCGGCCCCGAATCGTGATCTCGTCGCGCGCGTTGGGCGGTCGGCGCGGGGCCGTGATCGGGCGGGGGTTGGGTCGCGATCGAACCGCGCGCTACTTCTTCGGCGCTGTGGCCACCACGAGCGCATCGATGGAGCCTTCGCCGCGGTCGACGGCTTCGGCGACCTCGATGGTCCAGGTATCCGGGAGCTTGGCGACGACGTCGGCCGCATGGAAGAGGACGTCCGGGTCGTTGGGGCCGTTTCCTTCGTTGTCGCGGTCGTGGCCGACGACGACGAGGGTGCCGCCCGGTGCGGTGATCTCCACCAGGTGCTCCCACGTCGCGGCCATCTTCTCCGTGGGCAGGTGGAGGTACGCGGCGACGACGAGGTCGAAGGTCTCCTCCGGGCGCCACTCGGAGACGTCGGCCTGCACGGTGGTCAGCGTGGGGACGTGGGCGACTGCGGCGGTCTCGCCGCCATTGGCGGACACCTCCACTTTGGGGGTCTTGCCGGCCTCGGCCTGGGCGTCCTNNGTGGTCAGCGTGGGGACATGGGTGGCGCCCGTGTTCGTGGCCTCGCCCGTGGCGGCCTCGGCGATGGCGTCGGGCACGTGGGCGGCGGCCTGGGCGGCCTCGCGGGTGTGGCGCAGCGCGACCTCGGAGAAGTCGACGGCGGTGACGTCCCAGCCGCGGCCGAGCAGCCACGCGGTGTTGCGGCCCTGGCCGCAGCCGACATCGGCGGCCGAGCCGGGCGTCAGCTCGGAGGCGTGGCGCTCCAGGAGAGTGTTCGGGCCCGCACCGAAGTGCTGCGGGTTATCGGCGAATCGTTGGTCCCATCCATGGTTGTCCATGGTCGCGACCATACCCAAAGGGGTATCGACCCTGGTCTGCCCGGGTGTCAGTCGTCCCGTGCCTATTCGACCCGGGTGTTGAGCCCCGTGCGCATGTCCGCCGGATCGGCGTCCGGCGTCGGTTCGGTGAGGTAGACCTCCCAGCACGGCATCGCCGGGGTGTGGCCGGCCGCGACGAGCGCGTCGGTCAGTTCCCGCCACGCCTGGCCGAGCCCGTCGTAACCGCCTTCGTACAGGGCGGACGCGACCCGCCCCGCCGGCAATTCGGAGGGCTCGATCTCGATGGCGGAGCCGTCGGAAAGCGGGGCCGGGACCGTCCCCGGCAGCGGGGAGTCGAGCGGGACGCCGACCTCGATGTCGCAGCGGGACCAGTCCTCGGAAAAGCGCGGGTACAGGGCGAATGCGGCGCCGGCGGGGGAGATGCCCGCCGCGCCGAGGGCGGGGAACAGCACGGAAAACGCCTTGTCGAACAGGCCGGACAGGTCGTCCATGGCGATGTCGGGGGCGCGAACGACGGCTGTGGACACGGCGCGGGATACGTCGACGGTGAACTCGGGCATGATGAGGTCTCCTTCGTGAGGCGGCAGTTCGGCGGCTCGGCAGCGAGGGGCCGGGAACCGCCGGATGTGCCCGCGAGGATACGCAAAAACCCTCCACCCGAACGTGCAGGTGGAGGGTCTTTCCGTGAAGCGTTGGAGCCGATGACGGGAATCGAACCCGCGCCGCCTGCTTGGGAAGCAGGAGTTCTACCATTGAACTACATCGGCATGGAGCGGATCAGCATCGGAAAGATGGATCTCTCTTCCGCCCATAATGTAGCACCGCCGCGGGGCGCGTCCGCAAAAGCCCGGGACAGCGCGCGACTGCTTTGCGACGACCCGGGTTTTTCCCGTCCGCCGTGCCGGTAGGGTGGTGGCGTGCTGCTTTCCGACCGAGACATCCGCGCCGCCCTCTCCGCCGACGATGACGCCCGCCTGGGCATTGAGCCGTTGGACGAGGAGATGATCCAGCCGTCGTCGATCGACGTCCGCCTGGATCAGTTTTTCCGCGTGTTCAACAACTCGCGGTACACGCACATCGATCCGAAGTTGCCGCAGGAGGAGCTGACCACCCTGCGCGAGGTGCCGTGGGACGAGGCGTTCGTGCTGCACCCGGGCGAGTTCGTGCTGGCCTCGACATACGAACTCGTGACCCTGCCCGACGACGTCGCCGCACGGCTCGAGGGCAAGTCGTCGCTCGGCCGGCTCGGCCTGCTCACCCACTCGACGGCGGGGTTCATCGACCCCGGCTTCTCGGGGCACGTCACCCTTGAGCTCTCGAACGTCGCAACGCTGCCGATCAAGCTGTGGCCGG
>LSQX01198519.1_pt1 | contig 14483 bp, 14 predicted proteins | sample 654561 | NCBI WGS metagenome assembly LSQX01 (sample SAMN04489861, study PRJNA283612) | anaerobic digester metagenome | isolation source: 4 biogas reactors fed with cattle manure at either 37C or 55C with and... | place: Denmark: Kongens Lyngby | collected 2014
GCGCCGCCGGAATTGGCCATCATAACCGCCAAGACGAAACCGCTGACCATTGAGCCGGCAAGGACACCGGCCACGCCGTTTACACCTAGTATAAAACCGCTGGCGATGGGTACGATGATGGCCAGGACAGCCGGAAGAATCATTTCACGCTGGGCGCTTTGGGTACAGATGTCGACGCAGCGCGCATAATCCGCCACCGCGCTGCCGGTCATCAGACCGGTTATTTCACTGAATTGACGGCGAACCTCGATGACAATGGACTGGGCCGCCCGGCCGACAGCGCTCATGGTCAGGGACGAGAAAATGAAGGGTAACATGGCACCAATGAAAAGGCCGACCAGCACAGGAGGATTGGTTAGGGTCAAATTGAAAGAAAAATCCGGTTCGATCAGCCGAACCTGATCGACATAAGCCGCGATCAAAGCCAGTGCGGTCAAGGCGGCGGAGCCGATGGCGAATCCTTTGCCGGTCGCGGCGGTGGTGTTGCCCAAAGAATCAAGGGCATCGGTGCGCTGGCGCACCTCCTCCGGAAGGCCGGCCATTTGGGCGATGCCGCCGGCATTGTCGGCGACCGGCCCGTAGGCATCGGTGGCCAAGGTAATCCCCAGTGTTGACAGCATGCCGACGGCGGACAATGCCACACCGAACAGTCCATGGTTATAATTGTTGATACCACCGGCGAAATAGTAGCTGATCAGAACCGAAGCCGAAATAATAATGACCGGAACCGCGGTTGACAACATACCCAAGGAAATACCGCCGATGATGATGGTTGCCGGGCCGGTCAAAGCGGTATCGGCCAATTGTTGCGTGGGCCGGTAATGGTCGGAGGTGAAATATTCGGTGAAAATACCAATTAAGCCGCCGGCGACCAGTCCGGATAAGACAGCGACATAAAGCCCGCGATTTTCGGGGATCAGGGTGGCGACCAGGAAATAAGCCACCACCGCGATCAAAGCGGCGGAAATCCAAGTTCCTTTTCGCAGTGCGTTCAATAGGGATTTCTGGGTGGCGTCCTCCTTGGTCGTGACGAAAAATGAGCCGATCAAAGATGCGAACATACCGAGAACCGCCATGATCATCGGAACGGCAACTCCGGCGAAACCGTAACCGGCGGCAACCGCCAGAGCGCAGGTGGACAGAATCGATCCGATGTAGGACTCGTAGAGATCGGCACCCATGCCGGCCACGTCCCCCACATTATCCCCGACATTGTCGGCAATGACAGCCGGATTGCGGGGATCGTCTTCCGGGATACCAGCCTCGACTTTACCGACCAGGTCGGCGCCGACATCGGCGGCCTTGGTGAAAATACCCCCTCCGACTCGGGCAAAAAGAGCCATGCTGGAGGCTCCCATGCCAAAGGTCAGCATAGCCGAAGTGATGCGCTGCGCCATCTCGGCCGCTGAGGCCACCGGTGAAATGACAGTATAAAAAAAGCGAAGGAAGAAGAACCAGATGGAAAGATCAAGCAAGGCCAAGCCGACCACCGTAAAACCCATGACGGTACCGGAGGCAAAGGCAATGCGCAGGGCCTTGTTGAGACTGTTGCGGGCAGCATTGGCGGTTCTGGAATTGGCGGCGGTGGCGATTTTCATGCCGATGAAGCCGGATAGACCGGAGAAAAATCCGCCGGTCAGGAAAGCAAAGGGAACGAAAGGGTTCAGCATGTCCAGCAAAGCCAAAATCCCCAGTATAACAAACATACCGGCAAAGAAAATACCGACGCCACGATATTGCCGATGCAAATAAGCATTGGCGCCTTTGCGAATAGCGGCTGCGATCTCGACAATGCCGGCATCGCCCTCGGAACTTTTCAGCACTTTGCGGGATTGAATCCAAGCAAACAGCAGTGCGGCGGCCGCACCCACCGGTACCAAGTAGTACAGGAAAGAAACAAGTTGCTCATGCGTCATAGCTGATCCCTCCTATAATCGAAATTGATTTTGACCACAAAGTCATAATATGAATCTATTGTACAAATCTTAATCCAAATTGACCGGAATCGTCAATGTGACCGGTGCAATTTATTGTACAATTTACAATCATGATATAATCGAGACAAACTTGCACGAAGGGGCATTCAGACCATGTACAAACAACGAATAGAAGAGTACTTTGCCTCCCGGCAGGCCGAAATGCTGGAAGACATCAGCCGACTGGTTCGGATCCGCAGCGACCGACAGCCGGCTCGACCGGGAAAACCTTACGGCCCCGGTGCGGCCAAGGTTTTGGCCGAGTCTCTTGCCATGGCGCGAGCCATGGGTTTTGGTGTCAAGAACTACGATAACCGCGTGGGAACGGTGGATTTGAACGATCTGCCACCTGCGTTGGATATTTTAGCGCATCTGGATGTTGTGCCGGCGGGGGATGGTTGGACGGTAACAGAACCTTTTGAACCGCGAATCACCGCCGGCCGAATTTACGGACGGGGTACGGCGGATGACAAGGGGCCGGCGGTGGCGGCCCTGTATGCTTTGCGCGGTGTGCGTGACCTTGGAATTGCTCTTCGCAAGAATGCTCGCCTGATTCTTGGCACCGATGAAGAATCAGGCGGCTCGGACATTGAACATTACTATGCGCTGGAAGAAGAAGCGCCGATGACCTTTACGCCGGACGCGGAATTTCCGGTCATCAATATTGAAAAAGGCCGCTTGGTCGGGAGCATGACCGCCCCTTGGCCGGAGGAAATCCGAAAATCCCGGCTGATTTCGCTGGAGGGCGGAACCAAGATCAATATGGTTCCCGAAAAGGCCGAGGCCGTTGTTGCAGATCTGGATATGGAGCAAATAGCCGAATTGCTGACTCAAGTCGAAAAATCAACCGGTGTGATTTTTACCGCTCATTCCGAGGGCAAAAACTTGGTGATTCGCGCACAAGGCAAGGCCGCCCATGCGGCCACAGCGGAAAACGGCAACAATGCGATCACCGGTCTGCTTTTTCTCCTGAGCCTGCTGCCGATCACCGGAGATGGCCGGATCGGTTTAATCCGGCGGTTGCACCGTTTGTTTCCCCACGGAGACCATTATGGTCAGGCTTTGGGCGTCGCCATGGCCGATGACCTGTCCGGCCCATTGACATTGAGCCTTGATTTGATCCGAACCGACGATTATGGCTTGGAAGCGGAGTTTGATAGCCGTACACCGTTATGCGCCAATGATGAAAATGTGCGTCAGATCGCGGCAAATCGCTTGCGGTCTGCAGGCATCCGATTGGCCGAGAATCCCATGGTTCCACCGCACCATGTTCCCGCCGAAACGCCCTTTGTCAAAATCTTGCTGCGTTGCTACGAAATGTACAGCGGCAAACCCGGGCGATGTGTGGCCATCGGAGGAGGCACTTATGTGCACAACTTGGCTCGTGGCGTGGCGTTCGGCTGTGCCGATCCGGAGGTCGACAATCACCTGCACGGTCCGGACGAATTTGCTGTCATTGAGCAGTTAATGATGAGCGCCAAAATTTTCACCCAAGTGATCATTGACTGCTGCGGAGAGCCATGAACCGATCAATGTTCTCGAAAGAAAAAGCCGTCTTTGCACAAGTGTTTAACCGGTGCAAAGATGGCTTTTAGGCAAATGAGATCAAAAAGAGCGATTACTTCTTTTCTTTACGGAAGCAGAGGAACCAGTCGAGGCAGTAGACATCCTCGGGAAGCTTTTCGACGCGTTCCTGAGCGGCGCCGCAAGAGCCGGGGGCCGGCAAGATAACATCATCGCCGGGCTGCCAGTTGGCAGGGGTTGCGATGTTTTCTGCATCGGCTTTTTGCATGGCGATAATGACACGTTTAATCTCATCCATGTTGCGCCCGCAGCTGGCAGGATAGTACATAATCAGCCGGACGATTCCTTTGGGATCAATAATGAAGACCGCCCGGACGGCCTGTGTGGAGGAGACATTAGGCTGAACCATGCCGTATTTTTTGGCGACATTCATGCTGATGTCTTCGATGACCGGGAATGCGATCTCCACATCCTTCATGTCTTTCCAAGCAATTTTTTCCTTGATCGTCCTGAGCCAGGCGATGTGAGCAAACATACTGTCAATGGAAAGGCCGATCAGTTCGGTGTTCATTTCGCGGAACTCGTTTTGCATGGTGGCAAAGGTCATGAATTCGGTTGTGCAAACAGGCGTAAAGTCAGCGGGATGGCTGAAAAGAATCACCCATTTGCCTTTGTAGTCGCCCGGAAAATTGACATCTCCTTGGGTTGTCTTGGCTTTGAATTCCGGCGCAAGATCACCGATCAACGGCAGTCTGATGACTTCATCCATGTTAAAACCTCCCTTTCGATAACATAAAATCATGCTTCGCTTCTATTGCTCAATGAAGTACATTTGCATTATAGAGGATTAACATTTCATTTACCGTATCCGTTGTAACAGAATGACGGCCCATGTGCATTTAACAAGCCGAAATCAACAAGCAGACGTGGTGTCCAGGAGTAGGTCGCAGGTCTCGGCAAGACGCCATTTTGCAGCATAGGCCTCTTCCATCGGAATCCAGGCGGATTTAAATTTTTCCAGGAACAAAGCGTCGTTTCTCAGGGCCAGTCGTCGCAACTGCTCCTCCGGGTTTACGGTCAAATAAATGGTCAAGTCAAACGTGACGTTCAGCTTCGGATGCAGGCTGTAGGATCCCTCGATTACGGTAAGCGGGGCCGGGCAGACGGTGATCGGCGGGCCCAAGGTGTCGGTCTGACAATCGTAGGGCCGATATTGAAAGGTTTTTCTGTCCTTGATCCGTGGCGAAACTTCCTGAGCAAAACGCTCGTAATCGATGTTGCCGCCGACCTCCGACCGACGTTCGGCTGTTTTAAGTTCGGGAGGCAGAAAAAAATGGTCTATTCGGATCAGGGCGGTGGGAAAAATTGCGGCCAGCAGGTCGGCCAAGGTGCTTTTTCCGGCGCCGCAGCGGCCGTCGATGCCGACCAGCAGCGTTTTTTGCCGGGCAAGGCCCTGATCGACGGCGATAAAGGCCGGGAAAAAGGAAGCAAAATCGCGATGCAAAATGCGATAGGCCGGTTGATAGGCTGTACGGTATTCCTGGCTGTGGCGGATCGGCGGACAGGCATCAAAATCGTATTGCGCGAGCCATGAAGTCAATGCCGCAGGGTCAAAAGGCAGGCTGCCGTCGGTTAACAGGGTCAGCAGTTGCTCGACTTTCGCTTTGAAGTCGGTGCGGTTTCCGTGTCCGGCCCCGGCAGAGTGAATAATCATCCGGTTTAGTGTTTGTGTACGAAGCCCGCTGGCTGCCAGCTGACTCAGATGGATGCGGCAAAAGCCGCCACCGATCGGTTCGATCAAAGGGGTATTTAAATGGACCGGCTCTTGTGGCAAAGCAACGATCTCCTCCTCCATCCGCAGGAGATGGTTTTCGGCGTTCGAGATCAGGTGCCCGCCGCCGAAAACCTGCTGATAAATCAGTTTAAGCAAATCCTGCAGTTGGGTTTGGGGCCGGCTTTGCATTTGCTGACGCAGGTCTTTTTTTAACCGGTCAAGGTCAGTCATCGGAGATCAGCCGCGCCCGGGTCAGCGCCACAACAAGGGGCGGAATGATGATCAGTTGCAAGAGAATGCCGGGCCAGGCATTGAGGAAGGCGCCGGCCCAAAAAATCTGCCAGGTGAATGAACCGCCGCTGATCCAAAACAAGATCAAGCGAGCGGCTCCCCAGACAAGGCGGCCGAGCAACATCGAAACAATCAGGTTAACATAAAGAAAGACCGGTTTTTGGGGCAGCAATTTGTAGAGCACACCGGTCAGCAAGCCGTAGGTCGCCATCTCGAAAGCCATCGCCACCGCCGCGGGGTAAAGGGGCGGCATCATGAGCGTCAGGCTGCGCAGCAAGGGCAGGATGAAACCGACCGCCATGCCAAGAGGACCGCCGCAGACAAAGCCGGCCAGCAGAACCGGAATATGCATGGGCAACAGCATGCTGCCAATGGCCGGAATCTGCCCGGTCAGAAAGGGCAGGACCATCCCCAAAGCCAGACAAACTGCGGCGAAAACCAATTTGCGCGTTGTCAAAGCATGACTTTTCATTTGAAATCCTCCTCAAAAATAAAAATGAAGGCTCCGGTCTTCAGACAGACAAGTACCTTCATGGTACAGCTCGCGGGTGAATAAGAAAAACGGTTTTGTGGTGGGAGCCGGCTTCAGCCGGCCGGTTAGCCATAATCTACCAGTCACAACCGTCGTTGTCAAGAAAACGGATTCATTGCGGCGGGAGCAACATCTCGTTTATTGACATATGCTTGTTATAAATTATACTGAACAAAAGATTAAGTGAACAGGAGAGCGACGCAATATGAGCAACAACCCAAGTTCGGAATCAAAGTCCGCTGATTTCAAGATCGAAAACAATCCCCTCAACGAGATCCGGAGAACCATTGCCGTCCTCAGCGGTAAGGGCGGCGTCGGCAAATCAATGGTCACGGCCTTGTTGGCCACCTATTTGAAGCGAACCGGCAAGTATCAGGTGGGCGTCTTGGATGCCGATATCACCGGCCCATCGATACCACGGCTTTTCGGCGCCGACGCATATCAACCCACTGCGACCGAAGCCGGCATCTTTCCGGTGCGCACCCACAGCGACATCCGGCTCATGTCGATTAATTTGCTGCTGGATGAGCCGGAGTCCCCGGTGGTCTGGCGCGGGCCGATTCTGGCCAATACGGTCAAGCAGTTTTGGACCGACGTGGTCTGGGGCAATTTGGATTTTCTGCTTCTGGACATGCCGCCGGGGACCGGAGATGTCCCGCTGACCGTTTTTCAATCGCTGCCGCTGACGGGGATCGTCATTGTGACGTCACCACAGGATCTGGTGGCCATGATCGTCAAAAAAGCCGTCAACATGGCCCGGATGATGAACATACCCATTGTCGGTTTGATCGAGAATATGCGTTACGCTGTGTGCCCGGCATGTGGCGAATCCATACATCTGTTTGGTGACAGCAAGGTAGAAACCACCGCGGCGCAGTGGAACATTCCCTATCTGGGTCATTTGCCCCTTGATCCTGATCTGGCACGACTGGGCGATGAGGGAGCGATTGAAAGAATTCATAAAGATTATCTTCAGGAGGCGGTGGCCGTGCTGGAAAAAATTCCCGCCGGTCAAGAGATTTAATTTTTTCAGAGAGCTAATAAAAAGCCCGGAGAAACTGAAACCAGCTTCTCCGGGCTTTGGTTCGGTTGCGAATCAGTACTTGCCTTTCAGGTCGATTTCGTTAAAAAGCGGCTCTCCCTTCTGGAAGCGCTGAAGATTTTCGCAGAACTGCGCCATCGCGCGATCCATATACAACGTGCTGTCGGCGGAACAGTGAGGGGTAATAATTACATTCTCCATGTTCCACAGAGGGCTGTCCTCATTGAGAGGCTCGGGGTCCACGGCGTCCAAAGCGGCGCCGGCGATCACGCCTCGCTGAAGGGCGTCCACCAAGGCAGCGGTGTCCACCACGGGCCCGCGAGCAATGTTAATGAGCACCGCATCGGATTTCATCTTGGCCAACTGTTTTGCGCCGATCAGACCGCGGGTCTCATCGGTCAGCGGGGTCAGAAGAATCACGAAGTCCGAAACAGCCAACACCTCGTCCATTTCGGCGTTAGAATAGACCTTGTCATAGTTCTCTAAGGGAAAAACCTTGCGCTTTACACCCAAAACGGTCATGTCAAAGACCTTGCACAGGCGGGCCACCTCACTTCCAATGGAACCGGCGCCAATGATGCCGACCGTAAGGCCGGTGGGCTCACGCAGGGGTTGGCTTCCCCGCTTTTCCCACACATGGGCCTTCTGCTGAGCCATAAATCGGGGAAACTGACGCAGGAAAGAAATGATATAACCCATGGTGGTCACCCCCATGGTCTTGCCATGAATGCCCTTGGCGTTGGTCAAGCGAATGGGTAATTCAGAAATAGGCCCATCCATAAGGGGGTTGACACCGGCGGAAAAGGAGTTGACCCACTGCAGTTTATTCGATGCGGCACACCAAGCTTCGGGCATCTTGCCGCTGCCGCCCCACACAAAGAGCACCTCAGCGTCAATGCCATCCTTCAGAGCCTCTTCTTCGCGCTCGTAATAATATACCTTACCGGAGCAGATCTCACGAATCATCTCCAAATGGCGCTCCTCCACAACCATCGGCAGGTCGGGGCGATTGCCATGTAAAACCAATACATCCGCCATCGCTATACCTCCCTATAGAACGAACATGGTCAGCTGCGGCACATAGACCAGCAGGAATAAGATCAAAATCATCACGATAACGTAGGGATAAATCTTTCTTACCACCTGAGCCATAGAGACCTTCGCAACGTCCATAACGGTAAACAGGCAGGTGCCGAAGGGCGGCGTGATAAAGCCGATGCAAACGGCAATACACATACAGATGCCAAAATGCAGACGACTGATATTCATCAGATCACAAATCGGCATAAAGATGGGAATGGTGATCAGCAAGATGGGAGTGGCTTCCATCACGCACCCCATGATCAACAGCACCAACATCATAATGAAGTACAACACCGCACGGCTGTCCGAGATGCTGGTCAAAGTAGAGAGCACGGTCTGGGGTACGCGGGCATAGGAAATAACCCATGCAAACAAGCCGGCGGCGGCCACGATGTACATGACCTTGGCGGTACTCTTGGCAGACTTGAGCAGTACTTGGAAAATATCCTTGACCTTGATCTCGCGGTAAACAAACATACCGATAATGAAGGAGTAAAGGACCGCAATAACGGATGCTTCGGTAGGAGTGGTAATGCCGCCGAAAATGCAGCCCAGAATGATGATGGGGGAACCCAGAGCCGGAAGAGCGCCCACCACGGTCTTAACGACGATCTTAGCGGTCAACTTTTCTCCGGGAGGCAAATCCAAGCAGGTGGTCTTGGAAACACCCTTGTACCCCTTTCTCTTGCAGTAGAAATAGCTCAAAACACACATCGCAAAGGCTAGGATCAGACCGGCAGGCACGCCCAGCTTATACAGGCTGGCGATAGAGGTGTCGGTGTTGGCGGCATAGATGATCATGGCGGTGCTGGGCGGAATAATGGGACCCAGTATGGCGCCCGAAGCAACAACAGCCGCGGAGAAAGCGCGGTCATAACCGGCCTCGTCCATGAAAGGGATCATGATGGTACCAACGGTAAAGCAGCAGGCCATGGCGGATCCGGTCATAGCGGCAAACAAGGCGCACACGATGATGGTGACATAAGCCAAACCGCCAGTGATGTTGCCGACCACCAGATTGGCAACACGAACCAAGCGCTTGGCGATACCGCCCTTGGCCATCAGGTCGCCGGCCAGAATGAAGAAGGGTATGCACATCAGCACAACCACGTCTACACCGGCAAACATCTGTTGAATGACTACTGAGGTAGGAATCCCCTCCAGCAGAATATACACCACAGCGGCCAAGCCGAGGGTAGCGGCGACAGGAACACCGATCGCCAGCAGAACCACCGCCAAAATAAAGAAAATACCAACAGTACTCATGCAGGCTCACCCCCCGCATCAGATTTCTTTGCCCATAACAGGACAATACGGAAAATGTAGCCGATGATCATTAAAATCGTGACCACGGGGAAAATACCGAACACAATGCCCATATTGATACTCATGTTGGAGGACACTGCTTTGGAGGCCAGCTGTAACTGAGGAAAACTGTACCATGCCATGATGACGGAGAATACCAGTCCGGCAATATGCTGGATAAGAACAAAAATCTTCTTGCCAACGCCCCGAGCAAAGTCTTCCACTACGGTGACCTTGATATGTTCGTCATTGAAAACAACCTCGGTTGCGCCGATGAAGATCATCCAAATCATGCAATATCGGGCGGATTCATCAGTCCAAACGAAGCCCTTGGCAAAAAGATAGCGGGCAAAGACCTGAGTCGTCAGAGCAATTGTCATCCAGACGAACAGGATAATCATGAGAACTCTCATGATTTTGGTCAGCACATTGCTGATTTTTTCCAGAGTCAAAACCATTTATTCTCTCGCTCCTTTCAAATCCTTTTAGAAAAATGGAACAGGGCGCGACGCAGCACGCGCGCCCGTCCCAAAGGCTGTCTGTTGCGGGGAACTTACTTCTTCTTCAGGGCTTCGATCCTTGCTACATAGGCGCCGGCGCTGTGATTGGCGACGAAGTCGGCATACAGGTCCTTTGTGGCATCAATGAAGGATTGCTTGTCAATATCCCGGATAACAATGGCGCCCTCAGACTCCATGATGCCCAGCTGATCCTCGTTCTCCTGACGCAGCAGATCGGTACGGATCACGGCAGCCTCTATAGCGGCCGCCATAATGTCGTTGCGCAGATCCTCGGGAAGGCTCTGGAACAGAGTCTCGTTGATGGTCAGACCGTTAAAGTGAACGGCGTGCTCGGTGATGGAGATGTGGTTGGCAAACTCGTAGTAACGGTTGGAGTACTGAACATTGTTGACGTTGTCACATCCGTCGATGGTCTTCTGCTGCAAAGCAGTCAGGGTCTCGGGAGCGGCAATGATCTGGGGATTGGCGCCCCAAGCCTCATATTGGCTTATATAGACGGGAGAGTCGGTAACGCGGATCTTCAAGCCGGCGACGTCGGCGGGAGTACGGACGGCTTTACCGATAATGTCCATGTTGCGGAAACCGACAGCCTGCATGCACAGCATACGGGCGCCGGTGGCCTCGGCCAGCCCGTTCATCAGATCGGCGCAAACATCAGAGGTCAGGAAAGCATTGATGTGGTCATAATCCATAAACAGGTAGGGCAGGTCCAGAACTTGGAACAAATCATAGTAGTTGGAGATGATGGGCGTGTTGTTCGCAGTCATATCTAAAGTTCCAGAGATAACAGACTCCAAGGAAACACGGTCATTGCCCAATACACCGCCACCGTAAATCACCACATCAACGGCGCCGCCGGTTCTGGCTTCCACCAGCTCTTCGAACTTTATAGGCAACTTAGCCAATTGGTTGGTGTCGCTGGCGGCGAAGTGGGAGAGCTTCAGCTCCAGAGGATTGTCGGCAGAGTACTCGCCGTAGTCTTTGCCGGCAGGCTCGGCAGTTGTTTCAGTGCCGGGGGCTTTGGTACTGCTGGGGGTGCTGGGAGCTGTGGTACCAGTGGTTTCTTTGTTGTCGCAGGCAACCAGGGCAAAGATCATGACCAGAGCCAGCAACAGGGCAATAATTTTTTTCATTTTTACATCCTCCTAAGTTTTTGAATCGGGTATGGGTTATTCTTTATATCATGACGGTGTATCCGTCATGGGGAACCTTATTTGCGAAGCGCTTCCTTAGCCTGAATGGCCTCGTAGCGTTCAATGACTTCACAGGCAGCCACATAAACAGGGGTGTCCACCATGCTGCCGTCCAAAGCCACGGACGCCAAGCCCTTGGCCAAGCCCTCTTCCTCAAAAAACTTTTTGACCCTGCGGGCATGGGCGACAGCCTCATCGGTGGGGCTGTACAGGCGGTGAGCCACGGCGATTTGGTTGGGATGAATGATCATACGACCCTCATAGCCCATGTCGATACCGTCCAGCGTGTTCTGTTCGAAGTCCGCCATGTTGGAGTAGTCGGCAAAAGGAGCGTCCAAAGCAGTCAGGTTGGCGCTTCGGGCGGCGATGGCCACGATGGTGCGGGCAACTTTCTGTTCGGCAGCTAAATTAGTGCGCTTGATACGCATATCGGCACAGTAGTCAACGGCACCGAAGAAAGCTGAGACCAAGCGCTTGGAGGCGGTACAGATCTCATAGGCGTTCATAATGCCGGAAGCGGTCTCCAGCAGAACGCTGACCTTGACGGATCCTTCGGGCATTTCATAGCGCTGCTCCAGCTCGCTGATCTTCCAGTCCAGACGCTTGACGTCGTCGGCATTGCGGACCTTGGGCAGAGTAATGCCGTTCAGACCGGGGCGGACAACGGCTTCCAGATCGTCATTGGTCCACTCGGTATGCCAGCCGTTGACGCGAACATACACCTCGCTGCCGCCCTCGGCAGCTTTCTTCAGGTTGTCGGCGGTCATTTGACGGGCGATCGCCTTCTGCTGAGGGGGAACGGCGTCCTCAACATCAAAGGTTACGATGTCAGCCCCGGAGAAAGGAGCCCTTTCGATGAATCGAGCATGGTTGCCGGGGAAGTACAGGCTTGTACGCATGATATTTGTAAGCATATTTCATTCCTCCTTGCTTTTATGCTTATGTTGACTTATGAACAAACAAAATCATTTGGGCTGGCGGACCACGTCAATGACGGTACCGTCACGATACTCCACCACACCAATGATACGGTCGGCAAATGTCTGAGCCTTGGGCACACCGGTCAAACGAAGGCCGATCTCGCGTAGTTTCCGGATATCCATCAGAGGCAGGCCGCTGTCTTTAAGTTTTTCCAGCAGATCGGTTCGGCGGGGATTAATGGCGATGCCGTACTCAGTAACCAACGCATCCACGGTCTCGCCGGGGGTTGTGATGGTGGTTACATGATCACGCACCACACACAGACGACCCTTCAGCAGATTGGTTACAATAATCGATAGTTTGGAACCGGCGGCACAGTCACTGTGGCCGCCGGAGGCCCCCATGACAATGCCGTCGGAACCGGTCACCACATTGACGTTAAAGTCAATATCGATTTCGGTTGCGCCCAAGATGATGACATCAAGGTTGTTGACAATGGCGCCCTTTGTGTGGGGATTGCCGTACAGAGAGGCACTCATGGGCATATGCCGGGGATTCTCCGCTGCGGACTCGACGGCGTCCAGATCAAAGCACTGGACATCAAGCAGGACACGGAACAGACCTTCCTTCAGCATCCGCACGAAATAGGAGTGGATACCCCCGGAACCAAAAGCGCCAACAACACCCCGCTCTTTCATGTATTCGCGAACCCGAGCCGCCACGGCCAGCGAGGTGCCCCCGGCACCGGTCTGAAAGGTCATGCCGTCCTTGATATAACCTGCTTGGTCAATCAGGGCGGCTGCGGAATCGGCAATGCGAAGATTCACGGGATCGGCGGTGATTCTGGTCGTGCCGGACACAATACCGTCGGGATCGCCGATGGAGTCCACCACCACAATGTAGTCCACCAGATGTTGGCCGATCTCCACCGGGCAGGCGGGAAAGGGCACCAGATGATCGGTTACGGCAACCACGGTGTCCGCATATTCGGCATCGGCATAAGCGTAAGACAGGTAGCCACAGGCCGAAGGACCGTGGGTACCGTTCAGATTGCCCATCTCGTCACAGGTGGGCGCGGCGATAAAGGCCACATCAATGTGCATCTCACCGCACTCAATGGCGCGGGGCCGGCCGCCGTGACTGCGCAGAATACAGGGTTTCTGCAGTTTCCCTTGAGAAATGGCTCTGGGCACCGGGCCGGGGTTAAAGGTGTTCACGGACATCTGGGTGATCACGCCGGATTCAATCAGAGGAACCAGCGGCTCGTGACAGGGAAAAATGCCGGAGGCAGCCAGATGAATGTCCTTCAAACCCATGTCCGCAATGGTCTGCATAACCAGATTGGTAACCTTGTCGCCGTTGCGGAGATGGTGATGGAAGGAAACGGTCATGCCGTTCTTCAGACCGGACTTTTCAATGGCTTCCCGAATACCGGAAAGAAGCTTTACCTCACCGGGAGCACGTGTTTTCACTTTGGCTGTGGTTCGGGTGCGCACCCCCATATGGGTGAAGGCACCGGTGAATTTTTCCACCTTGCCGTAATGTTCAATGTGATCGGGAATATTTCGCTTCAAAACAGGCTGATCCAACTTGATGTCTGCAGGTGCAACGGTCTCAACAGAGACGGTGCCGCTCTCGCGGCACAGGGATACTTTCGCTCCGCCAAAGTCCAGAGCGGCCAATGCCTCAGCGGTCAACAGCTCGGCTGCGTCACGCTCAGCGGCGTCTACACCTTCATACAGGTCAATGCAGATCTCTTCCGCACCCTGAAGCGGTGCGTTAAGCAGTGCTCTTGGATCGTTTCCGGATACTTTCAGCACCTTACTCATCCTTGACATCTCCCTTTGCACGCCGCAACGCACAGCGCACACGGGCACGAATGGCGAAGTCCAAAGCGCCACCGCCATCCTTCACCTGAATGCAGGCACCGTCCACATCCTCTTCTTGTGCTACCTGACGCACCACAGACTCAATGCGCTGACCGAACTGCCACAGGATGATGGGTTTGGCTTGGAGTTGAACAGTCAGCCCATCGGCGGGGCTTACGATTACCAGCACATCGCTTCGCTTCTCGCTGCCTGCCTGAGCAGTGGTTGTGAGCATCATAAGCTTATCCCCCTTAAATACGGGACACGCCGCTCCTTCGGGCGGCCTCGGCCACCGCCGCCGCTACGGTCTTTCCCACACGCGGATCAAACGCTGCGGGAATGATGTAGTCGGCGTTCAGCTCTTCATCGGTGATCAGACCGGCCAGGGCATCGGAGGCCGCTACCTTCATCTCATCGTTGATATCGCTGGCGCGCACGTCAAATGCGCCGCGG
>LSQX01288858.1_pt1 | contig 14483 bp, 7 predicted proteins | sample 654561 | NCBI WGS metagenome assembly LSQX01 (sample SAMN04489861, study PRJNA283612) | anaerobic digester metagenome | isolation source: 4 biogas reactors fed with cattle manure at either 37C or 55C with and... | place: Denmark: Kongens Lyngby | collected 2014
TATACATAGCAACTATAAGCACTCATTTGGGAACCTGACTCTTACAAAGTATAATTCGGAGATCTCTAATAAAAATTTTTTAGATAAAAAATTATCATATAAAAATTCAAACTTTACTATTACACGAAAAATTGCAGAAAATACAAACTGGGGAAAGTCGGAAATATTGAAAAGAGCTGAAAACTTATTCAATATTGCACAAAAGATATGGTATATGCCTGAAGAAAACGAAATTGACAAAACAGATATTCTAAGATCAAACGAGGAATATTCTATACTTGACGATATAATAGTTACTGGCAGAAAGCCGAAAACATTAATAATTGATAATGATAAAATACCTGTTAGAATGTGGAAGGAAATGTTGTTAAAGACATGTGAATATTTAATAGAATTGAGTGAAAGTAGCTTTTATTCTTTGATGAATAAATCAAGCTTTTCACGGATTCTAAAAAGTAGCAATGCAAATTTCGTGTTACCTTATCGTTTAAAAGAAAATCTCTACATTGAAACAAATTATAGCGCACAAACGATAATAAATTATATAATACGATTTACAGAAGAATATGAAATTTCAGATTTAGTATACTTTAAGATTGCAAGCTAAATAAATTACGAAATAGAACTTAAAATCATGATAGCTCTTAGAGTTATCATGATTTTTTTTGGTTCTATAACAAATGTTGGGGTACACATAGTACCCCAATATTTTTTTCAAAAAAAAGTGCACTTATCCCACCAAATACCTTATTATTAAAGTGCTTAAACTAAAAAAAGACCAGCTATTAAATGTCAANNTGGTGGGCACAACTGGGCTCGAACCAGTGACCCCCTGCTTGTAAGGCAGGTGCTCTCCCAACTGAGCTATGCGCCCATATAATGACCTAACAGAAATCTTTGATTTCCTTGTAGGTCATATGCAGTCTTACCCCTTGAATAAGGAGTGAAACGACGCAATGAAAGACCAGCTATTAAATGTCAATAGATATTTTTAAGGTTTATCGCATTTGGATACCAGATGTAAAAAAAAGAGGAAGCAAAGCCTTCCTCAACATCTGTATATCACAAGTAGAGGTTCGGGTTGCTCCCCAGCATAGCCATATCCTCCTACTTGCAAGTAAATAATAAACTAAAAACTTAAATATGTAAATAATAGCATAACAAACAGACCTATGAAAATAGGTCAAAAACAATTAAATATGTGGTAATCAAATATTTGGAATATAAGCTTTGTTGTCCCTTAAAATAGCAAAAATTATGTTGGTTAGCTTTCTCGCAACAGCACCAATAGCAGTACCGTGAGCTTTGCCTCTGTTTCTTAGAGTTTGATAATAATTAGAAAGAGCCGGATCCTCAAAAGCAGCAACAATTGCAGCAAGCCAAATAGCACGTCTGAGATAAGGCGAACCTCTTTTAGAAATTTTTGTTTGAGTACCGACAAATTCACCGGACTGCTTAACAGCAACATCAAGACCGGCATAAGCAACAAGTTGACTAGCTTTTTCAAAACGAGAAATATCACCAATTTCAGAAAAAATAGCAGCACCTAAAACATAACCAATACCTGTGATGGTAGTGATAACAGGACACATCTCTGAAATCAAGGAAGAAATTTCAACTTCAATTTCTTTAATTTGTTCTTCCAAAAAAGAAATTTGATTAATAATTTGCTTAATTTGGAAAGAAAAAGATTTAAGAGCAAACTTTATACCAAAAGAATTAGAAGCGGCCTCTTTAATCTCTTTAGCTTTATCCATACCGAAGCGGCCCTTAGAACATTTAGAGAGAAGCTCAGCAAGAGAAGAAGTACTGATAGAAAGCATATCTTCTGGAAGCGGATACTTAGATAAAAGTTCTTTAGAAGTAACACCATAAATATCAGAAAAAGTGTAGAGTATTCAGGGAAAACTTGATCTAAAATAGCAACTAACTTTCTCTTCCAATCAGAGCATTCATCAACTAAAGAAAATCTGTAGCGAGATAAATTCCTTAGGGCAAAAGTATTTTCATTAGAAAAAGAAGACTCAGAAAACTCACCAAAACGCATAATTTGAGCAATGATAAAAGAATCAACAGAATCATTTTTAGTCTGTCTAATGTACATTTTTCTAAAAGCATCTGATTGAATAGGATTAATAACAACAACATTAAAACCAAAATCAATCAAAGCAGAATACAGACTAAGCCAATAATGACCGGTAGCTTCCATTCCAATAATAGAATTATCACAATCAATATCAAAAGAGGAAATATAATTTTTGAGTTTTTCAAAACCCTTAACAGAATTAGAAAAAGAAATAGACTCAGAAACTAATTTTCCGTAAATATCAATAATTGAGGCTTCGTGAGTATTTTTAGCAATATCAATACCGATAAAAAACATAAAACCACCTAGCTTTAATATAAATTTAGATAGAAAAAGTTCCCTCTTTAACTTTACGACAATACAACCTCGTTAGACATACAGCAACTAACGTGCTATCCAGCTCATACGCATAAAGACGTAAAGAAGAGGCGTAACCCTTTCTTAGGAAGACAAGCTTCAAGGAGGTGAACTACGACCTCTATCAATACAATTATTATCCCATAATAAGTATGGGATAGAAAAGAAAATGTAGTTTTTTAACTACAACATTATTATACGAGGAAGTGATAAAAATGGCAGACAGTTTTCATTTTTCAGTAAACATAATATCAAGAGGAAAAGGAAAAAGTGCATTAGCAAGTGCAGCATATATAAGTGGAGAAAAAATAAAAAATGAATGGGACGGAGCAACTCATGACTATACAAGAAAAGAAAAAAACTAGTAAAAAATATAATATTACCTGATCATATACCAAAAGAATTTAAGGATAGATCTACATTATGAATTACAAGTTGAATGATTGGGTATTAATATATAAAAGTTATGAACATTAAGAATGGCTTAATATAGCCATTGTTGAATGAAAGAAGATTCACTCAAAAAGGGACTAAAATAGGAAAACGACGCAAATGCCTTAATTACTACATTGTATTAATGTTGATTAAAATTTTGTTAATTGAAAGACTTAAGAACTCAGTCTTTAACTAAAAAAAAGTACAGAAAAGACTACTTTCACTTATACTTGCAATTATATTTGTACTAGAGCCTTTTTCTAGTTCAGTAGCACTTGCAATGGAAGGTGATGCATTAAACGAAGAACTAGTACATAGTGAAGCTTCCAATAAAAAAGACTCCACTACATTTATAGTTTCTGGACAAGACGAATTAGGAAATAAAACAAATGAAGTAGCATTAGAATCTAACCTAGACGATAATAGGTTAGTAGTTCAAAAAATAGACAGAAATGGTAGCAGACTAGAAGGAGCAAAATTTGGCCTTTATAATTCTGCTGAAGAATTAGTTAGAGAAGACATTACCAATTCCCAAGGAAGAATAGACTTTGGAAAATTAGAAAAAGGACTTTATTCATTAAAAGAACTAAAAGCTCCAAAAGGTTATGTATTATCAAACGACACTTATATAATAGAGGTAAAAGAAGACGGATCTTTAACTTGGAGTATAGATGGAATAAAAGCCCAAGGTAGAGACTTAAATAATAGTATCCAAGTAAAAGGATACAACGTAGAAAACAATAGGGAAAATGTAACATTATTTGTAGACTTATTAATAGAAGAAAAAGTACAAGCAGGCGACTTCTTCACAATAATCCTAGACTCAAAATTACAAAACCCTAAAGTAGCAAACCTTTATACAGAAAGTGGCCTACTATTAGCAGAAGCTAAATATGACCAAGAAACAAAAACAGTAAAATATGTATTTACAAAAATAGTAGAATATGAAAGTCTACAAAATTTCCAAATCTCTATAGAAGAAATGGAAATGAATACAGAAGAAGTATTAGCTACAAATAACAACGAATTTATAACAACAATAGGCGACAAAGTACAAGAACCAGTACTTTTAGACTATTCAGAAGAAGTAAAAATTGAAGAAGGACTAGAAGCAAACTTCTTAAATATTAGTTCTCAAATTACTGGAATGGACTGGGAAAACCACACTGTAGAATATACAGTAAGGCTAAATCCTAATAAGAACCTAATAAACAAAGGAACTAGCCTAGAAATTTCTAATGATTCTACAAGTGTACTATTAAACCAACTAGACACTTCTATAGGAATATTTAGACAAGATGAACTTACAGGCCAACTTGTAAATATTACAAGCGAATTTAACACTAACAACTTTACAGCAGACGAAAGTATATTAGAATCTTTCGCTTTAGATTTTGATGAAAACTTACTAAACGGATCTACTATCCAAATAAAAGTAACATCAAGATTTGTAGAAAATAAAATCGAAGAAACTACAAAAGTAGGACTAAGAACAAACTTAAGTACCATGGATGGACTTGACTCAGTTCAAAGCACAGACTATAGAGAAAAGAAAATAGAAGCCCAAGTCCTATCAGAAATAGTAATTCCTGTAGTAAACTTCGAAGAAGATGTAAACGCACAAGGCAATGTTCAAGGAAATTCTACAATAATAGTAGAAAACTTAGACGAAAATAACAAGCCAATTATTGGGACAAAATACCAAATCTCAGATGCAAAAACGAAACAAGCCCTTTGGATAGCAACAAGTAATCTAAATGGGGTAGCGAGATTTAACGATTTAGACCCAGGCGAATATATACTAGAAGAAATCTTCACACCAGAAGGTTATGTTTCTGCTGGCTACTTTATAGAAATAACAGTAGACGAAAACAAAAACACTACTTACAAGGCTATAAAAAACGAAGCAGACCAAGTAGTAGAACTTGAAGCAGAAGTATATGAAGAAGAAATAGAAAAAGAAAAATCTCAAGTAAGACAACAAGCTAAACTTGAGAAAATGAAACAAAAAGAAGACTTAGAAAATGTAGAAGAAAACTTTAGAGAAATTATTAGCGAAATAATGAAACCAAGTTTAGAACTTCCACACTTTACTAAAGAAGGATTAGACTTATTTGAAATAAATAGTGAAAACCTAATAGAAAAAGAAGAAGAACTAAACCACAAAGAAAGTGGAAAATTAGAAAATTCGTTAGTAGGTCTAGTAGAAGGACTATTAGGTAAACCTCTAGTAGCAAGAGCTATTGAAGCAGAACTTCCTAAAGAAGAAACTGTAATCGAAGAAAATACGACAGAGCCAGCTACAGAAGAAACTGAAACAACTGTACAAGATGCAGATACAAACCTAGAACCACAAACAGAACCTGTGGAAGAAACAACTACAGAAGAAGCAAGTACAGAACTAGAAATAAGTCAACCAACATATATCTCTATGTTCTCTGCAAGATCTTCTATAAACAACATAGAAACAGCTAACCTAAACTCTAGTAATAAGGTGGACTTTATAAAGGTAGATGGAGATAATAAAGCTTTAGCTGGAGTTGTCTTTGAACTTCGCCAAAAAATAGGGGAAACATATTCTTCCTTGTCACCTCAAGTAACAGCAACGTCAGATGAAAATGGATATTTCTCCTTTGAAAATATTTATCCAGGAGACTATGGAGTATTTGAAATAACACCTCCAGAAGGATATCCAACACCAATTGCAGAAGTAGCTCACATTACTGTAAATGACGATGGATCTATAAGTGGAATTTATAGTGAAATAGACGAAGCTAGCCAAAGGTACAAGGTAGTAAATGTTAAAGGTACAGCAGAGTTCTCATTTAAGAAAATAGATGAAAGTGGAAACCCACTTAAAGGTGTAGAATTTGCTCTATCAGGTTATTCAGCTCAAAATGGTATCCCATCAAGGTATACTGCAACAAGTGGAACAGATGGAATAATTTCCTTTACTGAACTTCCATTAGACTCTAACTACTACCTAAGAGAAACTAAGACCGTTCAAGGTTATGCAATAGCAAACAACCTTTGGATAGTACGTATAATAAAGGCGACAACTGACGATACAGCAGAAATCCAACAAAAAGGTTATAAAGTTGAACTTCATAACACAGGAAGTTTAACACCTGCTGGATCATATGGTCCTCACCCTACTATAGATGGGGCTTGGGCTAAAATGAATGCAGATAAAACTAAGTATGTAAATGTTGAGACTGAGGCAGAACAAGAACTAGACGCAGTTTCAGGGGCAACTATTAAACCACAAGACTTAAACGACTATGGTTCTTGGCCAGACCTTAAGGTAGCGACTCAACCTTTGGAAATTACTAATAAAAAGGCAGACCTACTAGTTTACAAACATGACGAAAATGGAGAGCCACTAGATGGGGCTGAGTTTACTCTAACCCTTACAGATGGTACAGGAGCTTCTATAGTAAAATCTTCTATAAATGGAGAAGTAGCCTATACAGACCTAGCAGATGGAACTTATGAACTTACAGAAACAAAGGCTCCACTAGGCTATGATGGCACAAAAGACAAGTGGATAGTAACTGTATCGAACGGGGAAATTACAGTTAAAAAGGACGGAGCAGATTCAGGCACAGGAAGTACAACATATACTGCCGACCTAGCCGCAAGTACAAATAAACAATCTAGTACAGCTTCACCAGGAGTATCTACAGAAATAACAAGTGTAGATACAACTAATAAGACCTTTACTATGAAAATAACCTTAAGTACAGGTAATTATTACACAGCTTTTTCTCAGTTTGCCTTAAGTGGTACAAACTTAGGTAGTATAACTGGAGTATCTAGTAACCAAGATTCAGCCTATGTAGAAACTTCTACAGGTTTAATTAAAACAAGAGATACAGCTAATCAAAGAAGTGCTAGTTCTAGTCCAACAGTAATAACTGTAACTGGAACCTATAAGGACAATACTTCTCCTTTAGCTATTACAACAAATTATAAAGGAAATTATTATAATGGCAGCCAGTGGATTTACAACCAAACCGCAAGTCTTACATCAACTGTTCCAATAACAGGCACAGGGGGTGGAACTACACCAGTAGCTACAGACCCAGTTGAAGTTAATACAGGTTCAGGTTCATTTAATACTACAGACTATGGAATGGGCCTTGCATCAAAAATTATTAAAGTAGATAGGCAGGCAGGAACATTTGAAGCCTTAGTCTATATAAATGATAATACTACAGCAAGATACTACTATAATGCAGCTATTACTATAGATGGAAGCATATCATCAAGTATCACTAGTATAGATACGATGGAAAACTATGGAGTTAGTCCTAATTATTATGTTACAGCTACAATGCCAAATGACTTTAATGTCGATTTAACTAACAAGACTTATTATCCTGCAAGTAATAGTGGCACACCTAATGCAAAAAGATTTGATATCGTTGTTGCCGATGGTAATAATTATTACAACAATAGATATATTACAAAGGTAACTGGTAGATATGACACTAGTTCTAAAGACCCACTAAATTTAGTAACTAATTTTGCTGGATATGAATATTATTCTTACTATAATAATTACTATCGATCCCATGGATCTACAATTTCTTCCTTTAGCCCTAGCCCTTGGTCACCGAGTGATCCTGACTCTCCAACAGAACCTACAACTGATAATTCTATAGGTACTGGACCTGATGGACAACCAACAGTGACAGTAACTAATACCAAGAGGGACCCTAAGGGTAAGGTAAAAATTTACAAGACAGGCTCTGATGGAAAACCATTAGAAAATGTAATGTTTGAGTTAAAGGGACCAGTTATAGATGGGGATTCTAACCCACCGACTAAGACGGTGTTAACAGAAGCAAATGGGGAATACCTATTTGAAAATCTTCAAGAAGGGGAATACTTCTTAACAGAACTTCAAACAATAGAAGGATATTTAAAAACTACCCAAATTTGGAAGATAGTAGTGGACAAAGACGGGATTACTAAAATACTATCAGGTGATTCATCCAATGTGATTGTAGAAAATACAACACCAACGACACCAACAGATAGTAATATAACCTTCCCTATATATGAAGGAAATTTAAATGGAGAAACCCAAGTTTCTAGTCCAAGTGCGACTCAAGAACAAACATACTATCCATCATATCCAAACCCAATAGTTTATACTAGTGAAATAGATGGGGAGTATGCAGCAGACTTTGACCAGACAGTTGAATCCTTGAGGAATCCTTGGTTATCAGATGGTTCGAAAAACTATGGCGGTTATTTAACCTACCAAGGAAATTACCAAACTACCTTTAACAAGGACTGGCATACTATGGACTTTGCCAAAGTTGCAAAATATGCAGAAAAAACAAGTCCAGCTGTTGATGACCACAACTACGATATTACTTTAAAGGTAACAGGTAACACCTATCCAGAAAAAGAAACTGATAAATTAGGGGTTATAATCCTTTATGATAACTCTAACTCAATGAACCGGCTAGTAGGCTCTACAGGAAAGACAAGGACAACACTTGCTAAAGAAGCAACTACAAACTTTGTCAACACCTTAAGTGGGCAAAACCCTGATACAGAATTTGCTTTAGTAACTTATGGATCATCTGTCTTTGATGGAAAAACTCATACAACAAACTATCAAGGACGCCAATATACAGCTGCTACGCCAAATGCTAGTTATTTAGGATTTACAAGTTCACCAACAAATATAACTACTAGACTACCGAGTACAACTCCAAACCAATATAGTGGAAATTTCTACTACTTTGGAGGAACATTTACTGGTGGAGCTTTCTTAGAAGCTCAAAAATTAGTTGAACAAGCTAAAGCAAGAACTACTGATAAATTTGATAGGCTAGTTATAGTAAACGTAACAGATGGTGTACCAACATTGTCACCAATAGTTGAAAGTACTTCTAAAAATGCAGATGGAGAAATTGTTACAACTTTCACTACAATAAATGATACCTCTGGAACTGCTACTAATATTAAGGGGGATGGACAGTACTACTATTTAAATGGATATTACTATTCTTACAATAACCCATATAGTTACTATGACTATACAACTAATAATTATTATACTGTAGATAATCATGGTTTCCCAACTTTACAACTTTCACAAAACGTGAAAAACTTAGATACAGAAGTATTTAACATTGGTATAGCAGTAACAGGGGATACTGAAGTTTCAAATACTACAGCTAAAACATTAATGGCTAATATTTCTTCTGGAGCAGGTTATAACTATGACCTTACAAGTGCAGATAAGTTACCAGATGCCTTCAACTCAATAATTAACTCTGTATATAGGGATACTATTTCAAAAGGTATAGTAACAGACCCTATGGGAGAAAAGGTAGACTTAGTTGTAGATGGAACATTTGACTTAAATGACTATACAATTTCTGCAACAAGAAATGGAGTAAACGCACCAGATTTATTAAATGGAGTTACACCAAAATATGACCCTACTACTAGGACAATAACCCTTGAAGGGCTAAACCTTGGCCTAGGAGAAGAAGTAATATTTAAATATAAGGTAGCCTTAAGGGTGGATGATGAGACAGTACACGACAACGTCTACTACTTCACTAATGGTGAAACAACCCTAGAGCCTAACCCAAGTGCAGGTAAAGTATTGTGGAACTTCCCAGTACCTTCTGTAAAGAAAATTGGGGAAGAGCCACCACAAGAAATTCCAAAATTAACAATAACCAACTTTGAAAAACCAAGTGTAGAATTCTTTAAGACTACAGTAATAGGAACTCCACTAGCAGGAGCTAAGTTCCAACTTTACAAGAAAACAACAGACGTAAATGGAACTGCTACAAGAATGCCAGTTGGAGAAGAAGTAACTGTAGGAACAGATGGCAGAATCTACTTCGAAAACTTAGACGTTGGAAACTATGAACTTGTAGAAACTCAAGCACCAGTTGGATATAAGAAATTAGAGGATCCAGCTGTCACCTTTGAAGTAACTGACAAGGGAGAAGTAACCAACATTAGAGGGGAAGACCTATTTACAAATCTTGAAGGAAAACATGAGATTTGGAACTGGAGACTTCCAGAGATGGAAGTAGAGCTTAAGAAGCTAGGAGGGGACTTAGTGCCACTCTTAGAAGGGGATGTAGAGTTCAAGCTTACAAAAGCATCATCAAATACAAGTGGTGGAGAAGTACCAAGTTTCTTACAGACTCTAAGCTTTACAGATTTAGGTCAACTTCAAGAAGAAGGAAAGACACTGAAATTTAATATCCCTCCAGAAATGGACGGAGAATATATCTTAGAAGAAACTAAGTCGCCAGATGGCTATATAAGATCATTTGACAAGTACCATATAATGATTAGCCAGGCTGAAAGAACCATAAAGCTAGTTAAACTTACGAATGCCTTGGGAATAGAAAAGGACTATAATTATAAGGACCCTGATGGAAAAGAAGTAAGTGTAAAACTATCAGAAAAGCCAATAACCCTATATAGTGAAGAAGAACAAGAGCAAGGTGTAAAAAATGATACCTTAAGCTTAGACCTAGGCATAGTAAACCAAAAGGCAGTCTACCCATCTACAGGTGGAATAGGAACCTTAGCCTTTACTATAATAGGTGGCGCCATAATGGGCGGAACACTTATAAAAAGTAGAAGGAAAAAAGAAGAAGAGGAAGACAGAGAATAGATTGTAGGAGATTCCGCCTTCGGCGTCCCACGGGTCGCCAAAGGCAGTAGGTTGCGGATATCTATCGACTTTCAGTCGCTATATATCTCGCCAACCCCTGCATGAGACCTGTAGCCAAATCAAAGATTTGGACTAGGGCTTCAGGTGCGACCCCTACGAATTGAAAATGTGAAATGGGTGCCGCCTCTAGGAATTGATAATGTAAAATGGGTGCGACTATTACGAGTGAAAATTTGAAGGGAAAATAAACATGCCCGAGTCTTATAGTGATTTTAAAAAGCGAATGAAAGCTGAACAACAACAAAATAATGTAGATAATGGCAACAAGAAGAAGAAAAAAAAGAAAAAGCGCAATTGGCCTTTTATTATAATTTTCTTACTTGGTCTTGGTGTTTTGTGCTATCCTCTTATTTCGAGACTTTATTATAGGGTTGAGGCTAATAATCAGGTTTCTGATTTCCAGGCTGCTAGGGCACAGTTAGATCCTGAAGAGGTTAAAAGACGTATGAGCCTTGCTCGTGCTTTTAATGATTCTCTTGCTAATAATATTTCTGGTGACCCTTATGACAAGGAAAAGGCTGATGAGGGTAGGGCTTATTATGCTCAAATGCTTGAACTTCATGAAAAAATTGGTCACGTTCAAATTCCTAAAATTGACATTAATATTCCTATTTATGCTGGTACTGCTGAGGAAGTTTTACAAAAGGGGGCTGGTCACTTAGAGGGGACTTCTCTTCCTATTGGGGGAAATAGTACTCATACTGTTATTACTGCCCATTCTGGCCTTCCTAAGGCTAGACTTTTTACTGACCTTAGCCAACTTGAAATTGGGGATAAGTTTTATATCCACAATATTGAAGGTGTTTTAGCCTACCAAGTGGACCAAATTTTAACTATTAATCCTAGTGATTTTTCTGATCTTTTAATTACTCCTGGTCATGACTACGCTACTTTACTTACGTGCACTCCTGTTATGATTAATACTCACAGGCTTATTGTTCGTGGGCACAGGGTGGAATATGTTCCTGAGGTTGAGGAAAGAATTATTGCTGAAAATATTGCCAGCTTCCAATACAAGTATTTATTCTTTGGTGCTTTGGCTGTTATTATTCTTCTTCTAATTATTATCTTGTTGTTGAGAAAGAAAAAGAAGAGAATTGAAAGGGAAATGAAGTTACTGGCTAAGGAGAAAAAGGAAAGGGAAGCTTCTTTAGGGGATAATATTAATCCTAGGGATAATAATGGAAGTGATGAATAACTATGGGAAAATTTAATTTGCCTAAGTCTAAGAAAAGAAATATTATTTTAGGTCTAATGTTTTTTGTAGGATTTATCATTGCTAGTTATCCTGTTATTAGTAATTTTTACTACAGGCAGACTGCCAATGAGGAAATTAATACTTTTATTAATAAGTCTGAAGAAATGCCTATTGAGGAATTAAATAGGAAGTTAGATCTTGCTAGGGCTTATAATAAGACTTTAGACCCTTCTAGGTTATCTGACCCTTATTCTGACAAGGAAAAGGAAGGGATAGCTGAGTATGCTAGAATGCTAGAGGTAGAGGAAAAAATTGGCTTAGTTAGAATTCCAAAAATCAACCAAGACTTGCCTGTCTATGCTGGTACTAGCGATAGGGTCCTTGAACGTGGTTGTGGCCATTTAGAGGGGACCTCTCTCCCTATTGGGGGTATTAATACTCATTCTGTTATTACTGCCCATAGGGGGCTTCCTAAGGCGAAATTGTTTAGGGAGTTAAACAAGCTTAAGGAAGGGGACATCTTTTATTTCCAAAATATTAATACGACTTTGGCTTATGAGGTGGACCAAATTTTAACTGTTGAGCCTTGGGATTTTGAGCCTGTCCTTGTTATTGAAGGTGAGGACATGATGACCCTTTTAACTTGTACTCCTTATATGATTAATTCTCACAGGCTTTTAGTTAGGGGACACAGGGTGGACTATGTTGCTCCTGTTAAGGAAGATAATTTGGCGAATATTATTCCTGATTTTACTTATAGGGATTATTTACCTTTTGCTTTAATTATTTTGTTAGTTTTATTGGCTATTGCGGTTTATTATTTTATTGATTATCGCAAGGTTAAAAAGAAAGTGGAAGATATTTCTAATGAAAAAAAGAACTAGAAAAATTGTAGGTTATATTTTAATAATTATTGGGATTGGGCTTCCTCTTATTGGTTTTACTGGAATGACTATGAACAACTTATTTGCTAAAGGTGAGTATAAGTCTTTTAGGTCAACTTATTTGGACCAATCTAAGGAACTTTTATCTACTTTTGAGGATGAAATTATTGCTTATAATGAAAATATTAAGAAGCAAAATTCGACTACAATTGTGGACCCTTTTACTGCCAATGGTTTTGAAACTGAATACAATATTGAGGATATTTCTAATGGTGGGATTTTTGCCTTTTTAGTTGTTCCTAAGCTTGAGATGATTAAGCCTATTTATTTAGATGCTACTTATGAGCATTTAGACATGGGAGTAGCCCATATAGACGGCACAAATTTGCCTATAGGGGGAGATAGTACTCGTTCTGTTATTGCTGGCCATAGGGGCTGGTACAGGGACACTATGTTTTTAAATATTGATGATTTAGTTGAAGGCGACAAGGTTTATGTGGACCGTGGATCTGAAATGTTAGTTTATGAGGTTTCTGATAAAGAGGTTATTGGGCCTTCTGATTGGGACAAGTTAGCTCCTAGGGAAGGTGAGGATGTGTTAACTTTGTTGACTTGTCATCCTTTTAGGCCACCTAGACCTTACAGGCTTTTAGTTAATTGTGTTAGGATTTTGCCTGAGGAATTTAAGGAAGTTGATTTAGAGGCTACTAGTGTTGATAAGTTGTTAGAGTCTATGGCTTCTGAAAAGGTGGATTCTACTAATAGGTATATGAATTTTGGCATTTATGCTGTTACTGCTATTGGGTGGTTGGCTTTAATTGCTGTTATTGTTAAGTTTTTAGTGTTTTTAGTTAAAAAGAAGTAGGTATGGTAGAGAAGAGATAAGAGAGAAGAGAGAATAGAGTACAGAGTTTGTCATTTCGACTGAAAGCGAAGCTGTAATGGAGAAATCTTAAGATCCCTCGACGTTGCTCGGGATGACAGATTGTTGTCATTTCAACCTTGTGGAGAAATCTTTAAAATAAAAAAACGGGTAATCCCCGTTTTTTATTTGCCATTTTGTAAGTGTAGCTTTCTTCTTTTGAATGTTTTCTCAAACTAATCAATACATTGTTGGGATTTCTCATAGTGCCTCTCGCATCTTCCTTTCCTCTGAATTGAATGAATAAACTGCCTTCCTTCACCATGTGAGAGTTATTATCTCTCTCGGATTACTATGAAGGCTCCGTTACCATATCAGATATTCAGGTTCATAAAAACCATAGCATTTTGTTGCTTTCTGACTTAGGTAATCTCCATTTAGTATCGAAGTAAAAAGCAATGTTAATTGTCGGATATGGTTTTCGTCCTTTCATGCTTATACAAGCGGATTGAGTGTAAAGTTTTGCCTAATGCATTTATTTTCACTACATAGGTACACTCAACATAACGTATATAGATATCTTTCATTATGACCACCACAAATGTTCCTCGGACTGGCATTCAATCAGTTTAGATTTTATCCTTATATCAACTTTAGGTCTCGCCATTCAGTCGTGGGATGATATCTATCTAACTTATGACTTTAATAACGTGCTATTGTCCTCTTTGGATTTCTCCTCTAAGTTAGTTAATGACCTTAAATATTAAAACTACTATTCTACCATTTTGCTAAAATGGATTTACTTCGTACCTTATGAACGCACAAATAATATGATTATGGATATGCCCTCTATCTACATGAGTTGCAAGAACAAATTCATAATCTTCTTTTAAAATTTTCTTACATAATGATTAGTACCCAGAAACCTA
>LSQX01205782.1_pt1 | contig 14479 bp, 14 predicted proteins | sample 654561 | NCBI WGS metagenome assembly LSQX01 (sample SAMN04489861, study PRJNA283612) | anaerobic digester metagenome | isolation source: 4 biogas reactors fed with cattle manure at either 37C or 55C with and... | place: Denmark: Kongens Lyngby | collected 2014
ACATGATTGAATCCGGTTTTAGCATGGTTTCGAAGAACATCAAGAATGTGAAAAACTGGAAGAATGGCACGATGGTTCAACGATGGGTGTGTGCTGCATTGCTTTATGCTGAAAGCCGGACTAATCGGATCCGAGGGTATCGTTTCCTAGGGATATTGATTACAGAACTCCAACGCTTAACAACCATCAACGAACCCGACATGGACGCCATAGAAAACAAGAATAAAACAGCATAATACTACGTCACTCAAATTCTTCGGCATTCAGTACAAGCTCTTGGTTTATTTATGGATACCAAGTGCTTCCTCAAAACTATAGTATCAGTATTGAAGTCAGATGGGGTTGTTGAGGGTGGTACTGGAGTTACTGCTAGAAAGGAAGTTGCTAGTGCTAAGGAGACTGTTGCGAAATGAAAAAGATACTAATTACAGGTGCCAACAGTTATATTGGTACAAGCTTTGAAAAATGGGTGGCTCAGTGGCCTGATAAATATTCCGTGGATACGGTTGATATGAAAGATGGTTCTTGGAAAGAGAAGGACTTTAGTCAATATGACGTTGTGTTTCATGTGGCTGGTATAGCTCATATTAAGGAAACAAAAGAGAATCAAGCCCTTTATTACAAAGTAAATAGAGATTTGGCTTATGAAACTGCTAAGAAGGCTAAAGCAGATGGGGTTAAGCAGTTCATTTTCTTAAGCTCGATGAGTGTTTATGGAATCGAGACTGGTGTAATTAGTAAAGACACGCCACTTAGGCCTAACAGTGCTTATGGAAAGTCTAAGGTTGAAGCAGAAGAGCTTATTAGTGGTTTAGCTAGTGATGTGTTTAAGGTAGCAACTCTTCGACCGCCTATGGTCTATGGAAAAGGTTGTAGGGGCAACTACCAGCGTCTAGCCAAGTTGGCAGTTAAGACACCTATTTTTCCTGATATAGATAATAAGCGTAGTATGATTTATATAGATAATTTATGTGAGTTTGTTAGGTTGTTGATAGATGGCTGTGGCGCTGGTTTGTATTTTCCTCAGAATGATGAATATGTAAAAACTAGTGAGATGGTCAAGCTGATTGCTGAAGCACATGGTAAAAAGATACGGATGACTAAGCTGTTTAATCCGATGATTAGATTGATGTTTGGATTTGGTGTTGTGAATAAGGTATTTGGCGACTTGGTTTATGATGAACATTTAGTAGCCATTTTTCAATGTGACATAGTTTCTATGACAGAAAGCATCAAGAAAACGGAGATGAAATGAGTGACTAATATAAAAAAGAGAATAGACTACATTTTGAAACATAACCTGATTATTCAACAATTATACAAACACGTTATGAGTTTATTTTTCCGTTTTATTGGTTTGTTTATTAAAACAGATCATAAACTTGTTTTGTTCAACGGCCATGGTAGAAAATATAACGACAGTCCAAGGGCAATATTTACTTATATGATCAACAATCAGGTTTATAAAGATTTCAGGTTCGTGTGGGCTTTAGACGAACCTGAAAAGTATAATATTCCAGCATGTACTAAGGTTAAGATGGATACTATGCAGTACTTTATAACGGCACTAAGAGCAAAATACTGGGTGACATGTGTAAACATTGAACGAGGACTTAATTTCAAAAAAAAAGACACAATATACCTCAACACCTGGCACGGTACTCCTCTAAAACTAATCGGAAACTCTGTTAGCGGTAGAAGAGATTTTGATTTCTCAAACATTGATATTTTTTGTTGCGCAGGAGACTACGAAAAGGAAATATATAAGCGAGATTTTAACGTAACAGAAGGCAGCCTTTTATTATCAGGATTGCCCAGAAATGATGAACTGTATTCAGTAACTGCTGAGCAAATTGAGTATTATCGAGATGCGCTTAATATTCCGAAAGGTAAAAAGGTTATTTTATACGCCCCAACATGGAGAGACAGTAAGGATAATGGTAAGAGTTATGCGATTAAGCCACCGATAGACATGAGTTATTGGCAAAATGAACTGGAAGACGAGTATGTACTCTTGTTAAGAACACATGCTTATACCAATAATTTAATAGGTATCCAGTTTAATGATTTTGTCCGTGACTATTCTGCGTACCCAGAGATTAATCATTTGTTGATTGTCGCCGATATTCTAATTTCAGATTACTCTGCGACGATCTTCGACTATTCAATTTTGGAAAGGCCAATACTTTGCTTCGGGTACGATTATAATGAATATTCCGAAGAACGGGGGCTTTATGTTGACTTGGAGCAAGAACTCCCAAGTGGTGTAATTAGGTCTCAAGAAGAATTAGTGAAAAAAATCAAGACTATGGATTACGAAGGTGAATGTTTGGAAGTAACACGGTTTAAGAGCAGGTATCTCCAAGTGGGGGGGAATGCTACGGAGCAATGTGTGGATGCTCTTATGGTAAAATGATTTATTAAGCTCTAGTGCGGTGGGGAAGGACGGGGTAATGATGGATAAGAAGGCATTGGTCGTGGGCGGAAGTAATGGGATCGGTTTGTCGATAGTAAATCAGTTATTGGAAAGAAATTATACTCAGGTTTACATTGTTGACCGTTACCAGCCAGATATAGAATTTGATAGCCGTGTAAAATTCATTCGTTTGAACTTATTACTAGATGATTACAACGTATTCGAACACATTCAGGATATTGATACTTTGATTCTGACAGCTGGATTTGGAAGAGTCGCTCCTTTTAATGACATTGAAGAAGCAGAGATCATAAATAGCTTTAAGGTTAATACCTTGGCAGCTATAAGGATAATTAAGAGGTATTACTCTTCATTGAGTAGTAAAAGTGACTTTTATTGTTTAGTTATGGGAAGCATTGCGGGACTGATATCTTCTCCGCTTTTTGCAGTCTATGGTGCCACTAAGGCAGCTTTGTGTAAGTTTATAGAAAGTATAAATATTGAACTTCATTTCAGCGGTTCTCCAAACAGAATTCTTAATGTTTCTCCTGGTTCTCTTAAGGGAACAAAGTTTAATAATGGAAAAAATGACATTAGCCTTACTACTGAGTTAGCCAGGGAAATGCTGGATATGATGTATTCGCGCCAAGAAATGTTTATTCCAGATTTTGAAAATACATATAAAGGCGTTATAGAAAGCTATACCAAAAATCCAGTTGAGTTTGGACTAAACAGTTATAAGTATAAGCAACAAAGCGGACGAATAAGTTCTAGCCCAAAATTAAAAATTGGCTATTTAAGCGGGACCTTTGACCTATTTCATATTGGGCATTTAAATCTATTGAGAAGAGCCAAAGGGTATTGCGACTACTTAGTAGTTGGTGTTCATAAAGATGCTTCGCATAAAAATAAAAAGGTATATATTCCCTTTGAAGAACGTGTTGCCATAATAAAAAGTATTACCTATGTTGATAGGGTGATTGAATCATACGCTGAAGATGATGAAGCGTATGACAATATCAAATATAACTATCTTTTTGTTGGAAGCGATTATAAAGGAACAGAACGATTTAAACGGTATGAAGAATACTTTAAAGACAAAGATGTAGATATAATTTATTTTCCTTATACAGATGGAACGAGTAGTACTCAACTTCGAACTGTGATTGATACCGCTATAGATCAACGTCCTCAGAGTGAAGTTGCAACGAGTAAAGAATGAAGTGCTAACAATTCGGTTTCGCATAGCGAGTTCGTGCAAATTGCAGACGAGGTAATGAAGTTTGTAAGTTCGATGAGCATTGCTTATTCAAGATTAAAGGGAGATAGACTTGATGAAGGTACTTTTTGTTCTTAATAGTGGGTTTGATACACCTGGTCCATCGAATCATCTATTAGAAGCAATAATTGAGGCGCTTTTATTGAATGAATGCAAAGTGCATGTTATCGCAAAGCGTCGAACGGACGAAAATCTAGCTATGCCTAAGCATCTCTTCGGAAAGAGGAATCTTTCGTATGATGTTTCTAGGGTCAAGAATATAGACAAGGCAAGTTTTGCTAAACGATATTTTGCAGATATTAAGTATGCCTTTTCTTGCGTTAAGTACTATAGAAAAAACAAAGATTCAGATATAGTGTTTTTACAGTCCTGTAATACTGCTTTTTTCCATATTTTCTTACTTAAAGTGTTTTTGAAAAAACCTATTGTTTACAATGTACAAGACATATTCCCCCTGAATGCAAAGAATATAGGAATGCTAAAAGAGAAGAGTCCAATATTCGTCATATTTAGAGCCTTGCAGAGAGAGGCATACAAATTAGCGGACAGGATTATCACTATTTCGCATGATATGAAACAAACCTTAATAAACGAAAAAATAGATAAGAAAAAAATTGACGTTGTTTATAATTGGAGTTACTCAGATGATGTTATAGATATCAGTGAAGAAGAGAACGAGTTTGTGAAAGAAAATAAAATCGAGTGTGATTTTTATAAAGTTGTTTATGCGGGGAATATTGGAGCCGTACAAAATGTCGAGATTATTTTGAAAGCAGCTGAATTGTTGAGAAGAGAGAAGCGGATTCGGTTCTATATAATTGGGGACGGATTACGGAAAGCAGATCATATAAAGTACGTAGAGGAGATGGGTTTAGATAATGTTATTTTTTATCCAATGCAAGCCCCTGAGCTCGCTAAACATGTATATTGCATGGCTGATGTTAATGTTATTCCTCTAAAGAAGGGCATAATTAAAACAGCATTGCCAAGTAAAACAGCCACATGTTTAGCATGCGGAAGACCCATAATAGCTTGCGTGGACTTGGATTCAAAATTCGCAAGGATGATGATGTCCTCTCGTACTTGTTCAGTTGTAAGTAGTGATGATGCGCAAGGACTAGCTAATAAAATTTACCAATATTATACAGAAGACCTCAGGGGTCAATTTGCTGATGAAATTGAGTTATTCAGAAGAGTTTTTTCTAGGAGCAAAAACGTCGAAAAGTATGTTGAAATATTACGGGAAATTGCCCGCTAATTCAGGCTTTTAAAGTAGGAGGAGCTTATGTTTAATAATAGGGTACTGTTAATCACAGGTGGAACAGGTTCTTTCGGTAATGCTGTTATGAAGCGTTTCATAGATACAGATGTAAAAGAGATACGTATATTTTCTAGGGATGAGAAAAAACAAGATGATATGCGTAAACTTTATAAAAACGATAAGCTTAAATTTTATATAGGCGATGTTAGAGATTTATCCAGCGTAAAAAATGCAATGCATGATGTTGATTTTATCTTTCATGCAGCAGCATTAAAGCAAGTACCTTCTTGTGAGTTTTTTCCGTTAGAAGCTGTTAAAACAAATGTTATAGGAACAGATAATGTATTAACTGGTGCTATTGAGATGGGTGTAAAGAAAGTGATCTGCTTGTCTACGGATAAGGCAGCTTACCCTATTAATGCCATGGGAATTTCTAAAGCCATGATGGAAAAGGTGTTTGTTGCTAAGTCTAGGACGGTAGATCCAAATAGAACACTTATCTGTGGAACACGTTATGGTAATGTGATGGCATCCAGAGGTTCCGTAATTCCATTGTTTATTGATCAGATAAAAAGTGGACAACCATTAACTGTAACAGATCCTGATATGACTAGATTTTTAATGAGTTTGGAAGAGGCAGTTGAACTTGTTGTCTTTGCGTTCAGAAATGCTAAAGCAGGGGATATTATGGTGCAAAAATCTCCGGCTTCTACTGTTGGTGACCTAGCTCAAGCTGTGAAAGAACTATTTAATTCAGATAATGAAATTAAGATTATTGGGACTCGCCATGGAGAAAAACTATACGAAACCCTACTTACTAAAGAAGAATATGTTGTAGCCGAAGACCTAAGTGGTTTTTATAGAGTACCAGCGGATACAAGAGACCTTAATTACGACAAGTATTTTGTCGAAGGGGATCAAAGGTTATCCACACAGGAAGAATATAATTCACATAATACTCATAGATTAAATGTCCAACAGATCAAAGAAAAGTTACTTGAACTAGACTATGTGAGGCAAGAGTTAGAAGCATTCATTGGCAAGCAAGAAGCTGCAGTTACTGCTGAATAACAAATAAGAAGGGTTGTAGCACACAATGAAAATACTGGTAACTGGTGCAAAGGGTTTTATTGGAAGGAACCTTGTGGCGGAACTTAAAAACCAAAATTATACGGATGTCTTCGAGTATGACATAGAAACCGACCCAGCCTTACTAGATGGTTTCTGCAAAGAAGCAGACTTCGTATTTCACTTGGCAGGGGTAAATCGTCCTAAAGCAGAAAGTGAGTTTATGGAAGGCAACTTTGGTTTTACTTCTACACTGCTTAATACATTAAAAAGACATAAAAACCAGTGCCCTGTTATGATATCTTCTTCTACACATGCGAAGTTGGACAACCCATACGGCCGGAGTAAGAAAGCTGGCGAAGACCTGCTTTTTCATTACAGTAAGGAAACCGGGGCAAAGGTTTTAGTTTATAGATTCCCCAATGTTTTCGGCAAGTGGTGTAGACCTAATTATAATAGTGCTGTGGCCACATTTTGTCATAACATTGCTTATGGACTACCAATTACTGTTAATGATCCAAATGTGGTTATGAATTTGGTTTATATAGATGACGTAGTGGCAGAATTGATATCTGCTCTAAAGGGACAGGAAAATAGAGCGAATGATTTCTGTGAAGTACCTGTGGTTCATACTCTAACACTTGGTGTGATAGTAGACTTAATAGGTTCATTTAAGCAAAGTCGTGAAGCTAGGACTATCCCAGATATGTCCGATGCCTTTACTAAGAAACTGTATAGCACTTATCTTAGTTATTTACCTGAAGATCAATTTAGTTATGACTTGAAAATGAATGTAGATAACAGAGGTTCCTTTACAGAATTTATAAGAACGCCTGATAGAGGTCAAGTATCTATTAATGTTTCTAAACCAGGGATTACTAAAGGAAATCACTGGCATCATACAAAGAACGAAAAATTCCTTGTTGTAAGTGGTAAGGGCGTAATCCGTTTTAGAGAAATTAATTCTGACGAAGTAATAGAGTACTTTGTTAGTGGTGATAAAATGGAAGTGGTTGATATACCAACAGGTTACACTCATAACATTGAAAACTTAGGAGATACGGATATGGTAACTGTTATGTGGGTTAATGAACCATTTGATCCAGATAAGTCGGACACGTATTTCTTGGAGGTATAGTAAATGAAAAAACTTAAAGTCATGACAGTAGTTGGTACCAGACCAGAAATTATTAGACTATCTGCTGTGATCAATAAATTAGAAGAATCTGAAGCCATAGAGCATGTTCTTGTTCATACAGGTCAAAATTATGATTATGAATTAAATGAAGTATTTTTTAAGGATTTCAAATTGAAGAAACCAGATTATTTCCTTAATGCAGCTACTGGTACCGCAGTTGAAACCATTGGAAATATCCTTATAAAAATAGATCCGGTTATGGAAGAAGTAAACCCGGATGCTTTTCTTGTATTGGGAGATACGAATAGTTGTCTTTGTGCATTTGCTGCCAAGAGAAGACATATTCCCATCTTTCATATGGAAGCAGGAAATAGATGCTTTGACCAAAGAGTGCCAGAAGAAACAAACAGAAAGATTGTTGACCATATTGCGGATATAAACTTGACCTATAGTGATATTGCAAGGGAGTATCTATTAAGGGAAGGGTTGCCTGCTGATAGAATAATAAAAACTGGCAGTCCAATGTTTGAAGTTCTTAACTCGAGGAAAGACGACATTGAAAGTTCTGATATACTTGACAGACTGGGTCTTAGGGAAGAGAAATATTTTGTAGTTTCAGCTCATAGAGAAGAAAACATCAATTCGGAAACTAACTTTCTAGACTTAGTGGAAAGTCTTACTGCAATCGCAGAAAAGTATGATATGCCTTTAATTTTAAGTACACATCCTAGAACTCGAAAAATGATTGAAGCTAAAGGGATAGTGTTTCATTCGTTAGTAAAAACCATGAAACCACTAGGGTTCAACGATTATATAAAACTGCAAACAAAGGCCAAAGCAGTATTAAGTGATAGCGGCACTATCAGCGAGGAGTCGTCGATTCTAGGATTTAGGGCTCTGAATATTCGGCAAGCGCACGAGAGACCAGAGGCAATGGAAGAAGCATCTGTAATGATGGTTGGTTTGAGGAAAGAAAGAATACTGCAGGGTCTTGAAGTAATAGAATCTCAAGCAAAAGATACGTTGAGGCTTGTGAATGATTATGGCATTCCTAATGTTTCGGATAAGGTGCTTAGGATTATATTATCATATACAGATTATGTTAATAGACTAGTTTGGAGGAATACTTATGAAAGTTGTTATTTTGGCACCAACTCCTCCTCCGACAGGAGGAATTGCCAGTTGGACGGTGAGAATGAAAGAAACAAATTTAAAAAATGATTGGAAAGTGGAAGTGGTTGACGAAAAAGTTATTAGTAATTCTGAGGTATTACAGAGTCGACAAAAGAAAAAAATATTTGTTGAAATAAAGAGATGTTTACGAATTTGGTCTCAACTTTTCAAGGCGCTAGAGGATGAAGATGCAGTTGTAGTACATTCATGTATACCAGCGACTACAACAGCAATGTTAAGAGAGTGTATATGTGCTGTGATAGCAAAAGCGAAAAGAAGAAAGTTCATCATTCACTATCGTTGCACACTACCTAACATGGTAAAGAGTAAATTAGGGCTTTTTATCTTCCGTTGCTTGACGGGAATAAGTGATTTGGCACTCGTGTTAAATAATCCCTCAATAGAATTTCTGGCACAAAAAAACAAAACGCCAGCTGTCTTAATTCCTAATTTTATCGAGAAGAGGGCTTTAGCGAAGATTAATTCGAAAACTATCCGAGAAAATGTAAAGACTGTGCTCTATGTTGGTAGAGTGTTAAAAAGTAAAGGGTGCCTGGATTTAATAAGAGTTGCTGAGCATTTCCCCGACATAGAGTTTCGCTTAGTAGGCAAGGCGGAAGAGGAACTACTAAAACTTGATATACCCGCCAACGTTGTTCTGTGCGGAGAAAGACAAAAGTATGAGGTTAGCAAAGAGTATCAAAACGCAGATATATTCATGTTCCTGACGTATTTTGAAGGTGAAGGTTTTTCGAATGCCTTGGTGGAAGCAATGGCAAACGGACTTCCCTGCGTAGCAACTGATTGGGCTGCCAATCGTGATATGCTCGAAGATCGTGGAGGCGTTATAGTGAATACTAATGAAGTTAGTTCAGTGATAGGTGTTTTAAGAGAACTTGTACAAAATGAGGCTTTAAGAAAGAGGCAATCAGAATGGAATATAAGAAAAGTGCAAGAACACTATGTAGATGAAGTGGTAACCAGTATGTATGTTGAGGCATATGAAAGCGTTTTAGGATTATGAGAGTTTTGTTATCTAGGTCAAATATCTCGATAATTTAATGTGCGTCCCATGATGTTGGCTTTACTTTGTCGCTAAACCATTGATAGGGAAGTGGGGTAATTATGAGAATATGTTATTTGTCTAGTTCAACAATACCATCAAGGATGGCTAATAGTGTCCAAGTAATGAAAATGTGCAGTTCACTTAATCAACTTGGACATGATATTGAACTATTTGCACAAGAGGATAGAAGTGAAAGTGTAGAAGATCTATTTGGATATTACGGTATAGATAAGGAATTTAAGATAAGTTTTATGTATCGTCCTAATATTAAGTTGATCGGAAGTCACATATATGCGCACTTGATTCGTAAAAAAGTACTTAGTAAAGGGTTGCCAGATTTATTTTACGGTAGAGATTTTTATAGTTTGTTAGCAATAAGGAACCTAGGTGTTCCTCTGATATTGGAATTACACACTATACCATCTAACTTATACGCCCGCAATGCTATAAAGAAGATTGCACAGAGCAAAAATCTTAAGGCTGTAGTCGTCACGGCAGAGTCACTCAAGTTTGAATATGAAAAACTATATCCATGGATTGAAAAATCTAAGATTATCCTATTAAGGAATGGAGCGGATGTTCCTCTCTTAGTAAAGGGGAGTAAGGATACGTGTGGTCGGATCGGTTATGTAGGACATCTATATCCGGGGAAAGGAATGGAGATAATTATCGAAATTGCAAAACAGGTAGAAAATGAATTCCATATAATAGGTGGTACCGAAGATGATATACGCAGATGGAAAAAAGAGGTGAAGTCGGGCAATGTATTCTTCCATGGATATATACCAAACGGACAGCTCAGTAGTTATTATGCAATGTTTGATATCGTTTTAGCGCCTTACCAATCACTTAAGGTAAGTTTGGGTAAAGATGGGAAGAAAATAGACAAATGGGCATCCCCTCTAAAAATCATAGAATACATGTCTTATAAAAAGGCAATTATTGCTTCTGACTTACCAATGGTAAGAGAGGTGCTAAAGGATGGGGAAAATGGGTTTCTCTGTAGAGTTGATGATATAGATAGTTGGGTAAACAAGATTACGGAATTGTCTACCAATAACACGCTAAAAATGGAGATTAGTGAAAAAGCTCATTCTGACTTTTTGCAGAATTATACTTGGGAACAGAGAGCGAAATCTCTAATAGATATTTCAACGCAAAATATGGGAGAACTTTGATGATTCTAATTTACTATACAGCAGTAATGGTATCAATAGCCATTTTTGGTGCGTCATTCAGAAGGGTAAGAGAGGGGTTACTCGTTGGGTTAATATTTACGACATTTAGTCTGGGTGCGTTGCCTTGGCATTTAATCCCAATCGGAGGGATCGCGCTTGGAACACAATTAGTCTTCATGTTGGCTGCTATAACTTATCACCTGCTTTTCCAAAAGGAACGTGTTATTATTACAAAGTATCACTTTTATATTATTATTGTAGCCTTTATATTAGTGTTGTTTCTATTGTTCAACCCGGGTACCTCTATAGCAAATGGCATTGAGAAGACTTTGAACTTTATTGTAAAGAACGTTCTGCCAATACTTACTATATCACTCTTTGCACCATTCTCCAAGAGAGATGTTAGGATCATATTTTACACAATTCTATTTGGATCGATCATTTCAACATTGGATGTCTTTAGTACTACTGATGCGATAATGAGCAGAACAATGGATTATCCTCTAGTGGTATCACGACGCATAGGACTAGGGTCCTCGTTACTGATCACTACAGTACTTAGCTCCAGTTTTACTAGAAGGAAATATCTACCTATTGTCTTATTTATAATTTTTGGCACTATAATTGGTATGCTTTTTACTGGCTCAAGAGGTCCGCTTGCCGCTGTTCTTGCTGTTGCTTTAATGAATCTGTTTCAAATAGAACGTTCTGTGATGAATATTACAAGGTCGTTCTTCAAAAGAGCGATTATTGTTTCCATCATTGCCTTAGTATTAAGTCTCATTATAGGGAATAGTTTCAGCGAATTCCGAGCGGTTAACAGAGCAATTGGGTATCTGACAGGTTCATACGGATTTACCAGTCGAAGTGATGAGCAACGATTGGACTTTTATACGTTAGCCTGGCGAGGTTTTATGGATACTAATGGTCTTGGTGTTGGAACGGGTGGGTTCGAGGATCTGTCTGCGAAACATGGATACAGTTCTGGCGTATCATACCCCCATAATATCTTTTTGGAGTTTGCTTCAGAGCAAGGTATTATTGGGTTAGTCATAATTATACACATAGTGTTCTCAAGCTTGACAAGAACGTTTCGGCTATTAAAAGATGGTAACGGAGATCACTTTGACAAGAGCTTGTATTTGCTTTGGATTTTCGGATTTGTGAATTCGCTTGTGTCGGGAAGTATTTCATCAAATATGTTGTGGATTACGCTAATATTTATCTGGTTACCCCAAAGAAGACCGATCCATAAAACACTATCTTCTAGGAGAGGTGACCACTAATACTGTTAAAGATGCTAGCAATGGAGTAAATGGTCGAGGGGGAATAAAGTGAAAGTTATAGAGCTAAATGGACTACCCGGATCAGGTAAATCTACGATATGCGATTCTTTGCTGAAAGATGAGAGATATCAAGACTTGAGTATTGGCACTAAAGCTGATTTATATCAAAACCGAATAGGAATAATTACAAAGGCAGTACTTTTGTTTCTTTCTTTGTTTATGCTTGAAACCTATTACATAGTTAGGTTTTCTCTGAGGTATAAAATAACTAGAGAGAGGTTAAGGCGGACGCTCAAATTAATTCATTTAAACGTTTGTTTGAGTAGAGTTATCAAAAAGGAACCTTTTGACGTGCTATTGTTAGAAGAAGGGTTGGTCCAGTATATAACTTCAATACCTCACGAATACGAGATTAAAGTTGACGACCAAACAGAACGTTTTATTCACCTTCTTTTGTACAAGTATAGGGGGATTAAAGTTGTAAATTGTAACATCCAACCCAGAAGTAGCTATACTCGGATTAAAAAACGTACAATCCCCAGTCCTCGTTTTGATAAATTAGAAAGTGGAGAACTAATGAAATTACTGAATATGAAAGACTATAATCTAGAAGTAGTTCGTGGACACTTGAAGTTTAACTATACTGTCAGCTTGGATATGGAAAGAGATGTTTCAGAAAATACGAATATTCTTGTTGATCTTATCTTGAGATAAACTCTTTTGTTAAGTTAATACATCAAATTGGAGTGATTTTTACAGTGTCAAAATACTTCAAACATTATCACCAATTGAACGATATACTTAACGAAATTGGATTAAGTAGAGAAGACTTTTGCATTATTGGTGGAACTGCCTTAAACGCTGAAAACATTCGAATACATGATGACATTGACCTTTGTATTAGACCTAAGATAAAGAAGGCGCTTATTGAAAAGTATAAGGCGAATGGTAAGTATCATATATTGGAGAATACAGCGATAAAGTTTACGAAGAGCGTCGAAGCTAATAAGGGGAATGTTTTTTCTGTCGTGAACATTAGCGATGATGAGTTAATTGAAAACGAAAATTATCACTTTATATATAACGGGTTTAAAGTCGTAAAACTGGAATTAATGTATTCGAAAAAAATTCATAGGTGCACCAGATTAGAACTGTTTCGGTTTAAGGATCTGTACGATGTCTATCTAATACAAAAAAAGATACCCTCCATTGAAAATTGGGATAGTAGCCTATTGATGTACCAAAACAGTAGTAAGGAGCGATTATTAGCTCAATTAGTGTTAACTCTAGCAAAATTTTACGGTAAACTCCCTCAACCAATTAATAGATACAAAATCGATGCTTAATAGCCAAATAAGTTAACAAGGAAAGGGATGCTTTGAGTGAAGGATCGAGTTTTTAAGGGTAATTCAGTAAGGAAGCTAGGTGAAAGTAGGGGCATGATAATTGTATTCATTGGTGTTGACGGTAGTGGGAAGAGCACGTTAACAAGGGACGTGTCAAGTTGGTTGTCAAGCGAAGGTTACAGTGTGAGTAGGATCTATCTTGGCTCAGGTGAGGGCAAAGTAAATTTTTTCACTAGTGTTGTAAACAGCCTTATAAAAGCATCATCGTACATTAGGGCGAAATCCGCTAGCAGGAATAAATTAGAGGATAGCGGAGCAACAAAAACATTAAAATTGCTAAAAAGTCCATTAGGTTATTGTGGTACTTATTTACGTGCACTAAGCCTGTATGCAGTAACAAAGGATAACAAGAGAAAATTAATTAACATGCATGAATCTCGAAAAAATGGTGGGATTAGCGTAATAGATAGATTTCCGCAAATGCAACAAAAGAACATCAATGATGGTCCCAAATTGGAAAATTATTCGATACGCTTGAACAGTAGGTTTTTAGCAATTTTGGCAAGACGGGAGATATCTTTGTTGAAGGTTGTTGAAACAGTACAACCAGATTTAGTTTTTAGATTAAATATTTCTGCAGAAGTTTCTATGAAAAGAAAGCCAGAACACACTAATATAGACTACCTTGATTACAAAGCCCAGACCATCAAAAACATAGCATTTCCCAAGTCGAAGGTGTTTGACGTAGATGCGGAAAGGAATTATGAACAAGTCTGTTCCGAGATTAAACGAATAATTAGTTTGCAACTGGTTGGCAAAGGGAGCTTGTCCTGAATGCCGTAGAATTTGAGTGACGTAGTATTATGCTGTTTTACTCTTGTTTTCTATGGCATCCATGTCGGGTTCGTTGATGGTTGTTAAGCGTTGGAGTTCTGTAATCAATATCCCTAGGAAACGATACCCTCGGATCCGATTAGTCCGGCTTTCAGCATCAAGCAATGCAGCACACACCCATCGTTGAACCATCGTGCCATTCTTCCAGTTTTTCACATTCTTGATGTTCTTCGAAACCATGCTAAAACCGGATTCAATCATGTTAGTCGAACGCAGGCTGGCCTGTAGGAGAGCTGGTATCTCAAGCTTAAGTATGGTGACCGTCTCTTCCAATCCCTCACGCAAGCTCGCTGCAGCATCAGGGTGGTCGGTACTAAGGGATGTCGCTAGACTTCGCAGCTGCCGGACGGCTTGGGCATAGCTCGGTGCAGACC
>LSQX01303987.1_pt1 | contig 14479 bp, 12 predicted proteins | sample 654561 | NCBI WGS metagenome assembly LSQX01 (sample SAMN04489861, study PRJNA283612) | anaerobic digester metagenome | isolation source: 4 biogas reactors fed with cattle manure at either 37C or 55C with and... | place: Denmark: Kongens Lyngby | collected 2014
TACCTGGCCGCCGACCCCGACCGCGAAGGGGAGGCGATTTGCTGGCATCTAAGCCAGGCGTTGCAGTTGGATGAAAACGAACCTTGCCGGGTCGAGTTCAACGAGATTACGAAGACGGCGATTAAGGAGGCTTTTAAAAACCCGCGCCCCATTGACTTTAACCGGGTGGATGCCCAGCAGGCGCGCCGTATCCTGGACCGCCTCGTGGGCTACCAGATCAGTCCCCTGCTCTGGCGCAATATCCGCAGCGGCTTAAGCGCCGGCCGGGTGCAGTCAGTGGCGGTGCGCCTGATCTGCGAGCGGGAGGAAGAGATCAGGAATTTTGAGCCGGAGGAATACTGGACCCTGGAGGCCTTGCTCCAGGCCAACGGAATCGGGACCAGATTCAAGGCCTTGCTGGAACGGGATCAGGAGGGCAAAATTGAGCTCTCCAGCCGCGAGCAGGTGGACGCTGTGTTGCAGGCGTTGCAGGGCTGCAGCTTCGTGGTGGAGAAAATAACCAGGCAGCGGCGCCTGCGCCGTCCGGCGGCGCCGTTTACCACCAGCAGCCTGCAGCAGGAAGCCGCTTCGAAGCTCGGCTTCACCTCCCGGAAAACGATGCTGCTGGCCCAGCAGCTCTACGAGGGCATCACCATCGGCCGGGGACAGGCGGTGGGGCTCATTACCTATATGCGCACCGATTCGACGCGCGTCTCCGCCCAGGCCCAGGCCGACGCCAGGGAACTGATCAGCAGCCGTTTCGGGAGCGATTTTATCCCCCCCCAGCCGCCGGTCTACCGCTCGCGCAAAGGGGCCCAGGAAGCCCACGAGGCCATCCGCCCCACCGATGTACGGCGCGATCCGGAGGCCATGCAGCAGTATCTCACCCGCGACCAGGCGCGGCTCTATAAATTAATCTGGGACCGCTTTATCGCCAGCCAGATGGCCCCGGCCGAGTACGACCAGGTGCGGGTAAGTATTGCCGCCGGCAGCTACACCTTTAAGGCTACCGGCTCGAGCCTGCTCTTTCCCGGCTTCCTGCTCCTCTACCGCAGCGCGGAATCGGAAGAGGAGAAGGTGCTGCCGCCCCTGGCAGAGGGGCAGGAGCTGACCATGGTGGAGTTCCTCCCCGAGCAGCACTTTACCCAGCCGCCGCCCCGCTACACCGAGGCCTCGCTGGTGAAAACGCTGGAGGAGAAGGGAATCGGGCGGCCGAGCACCTACGTGCCGATCATTGAAACCATTCAAAGCCGCGGCTACGTGGAAAAGGAAAACAAGGCTTTTGTTCCCACGGAGCTCGGTTTTGTGATCGTCGATCTGCTGAAAGAGTATTTCCCCGAAATCATGGATGTGGGCTTTACCGCGCAGATGGAGTCCCGGCTGGATGAGATTGAAGAGGGCAAAATCGAGCGCCTGACCGTGCTTAATGATTTTTACCGCACCTTTAAGGAGCGCCTGGCGGTGGCCGAGCAGGAGATCAAGCACATTGAATTAACGGCGGAAGTCAGCTCGGAAACCTGCCCCCAGTGCAGCCGGAACCTGATTTACAAGCACGGCCGCTTCGGCCGTTTCCTGGCCTGCCCGGGCTACCCGGAGTGCAAATATACGAAAAACATCGTCAAAGAGGTCGGCGTGCCCTGCCCCCTCTGCGGCGGCCCCCTCGTAGAACGCCACAGCAAGAAGGGGCGCCTCTTTTACGGCTGCGGCAATTTCCCGGAATGCCGCTTTTCGCTTTGGGATAAACCGCTGCCTGAGAACTGCCCCCGCTGCGGCGCCCTTCTCGTCGAAAGCGGCGGCCGCGGCAAGAAGAAGGGGAAGCGCTGTTCCAACCGGGAATGCGGTTATCGAGAAGGAGTAGCCACAGCCAGGACAGCGGTGCAGGGCTAGAGAGCAGCTAGAGAGCAGTGGAGCATAAAGGGGAATCTGCTCTGCTCTGAAAATGCGATATTCCGAATTTAAGCCCCCCTCACCCTGACCTTCTCCCCCCAATGGGGAAGAGGGGATTTGAAAAGGCACCATTTTCCTACTTCTGCTGGTGCCCCCGCCAGGGGGGTATAGTAGTTTCCTTTGTATTATGGCGAAATCAAGGGCTTTTTAAAAAATCCCGCATAATAGCGGGAATCTTTTTAAAAAAACAGGCGATTGCTTGCATTACTAATTTTGTTATGCTAAGATAATGCAGGGTGTTAAGGCAAGTGGATAGCTGTTTGGAGCAGTTTCTGGGTTTCCTGGAAGCGGAAAAGAACGCTTCTCCCCTGACACTGCAGAGCTACCGGAATGATGTTTGCCAGTTTTTAACCTTGCTGGAAGGGGACGGCGCCAGCTTATCGGCCACCAATCATCACTCGCTCCGCCGTTTCCTGGCCTGGTTAAAAGAAGCGGGTTACACCCGCAGCTCGGTGGCGCGCAAGCTTTCGGCGGTGCGTTCTTTTTTATATTTTTTGCAAAGTCGAGGCTTGCTCAATTCCGGCAACTGGTCAGCGGTATCCCGGCCGAGGCAGGAAAAAAAACTGCCCCATTTTTTATATTATCATGAGGTTACCGCCTTGATGAGCGCACCCGATTGCGGCACCGTCCTCGGCTATCGCGACCGCACCATTCTGGAGATGCTCTACGCAGGCGGTTTCCGGGTCAGTGAACTGGTGGGCATGGATCTTGAATCGTGCCGGCTGGAGGAGCGGCTGGCCTGGGTCAGGGGCAAAGGAAGCAAGGAAAGGATCGTGCCCCTGGGCCGGGTGGCGGTCGCTTTTCTGAAAGAATACCTGCAGCGCTATCGGCCGCAGCTGCTGGCCAGGGCGGAAAAATATGGCGGCGCCGTGACGCAAAGCCTTTTTTTAAATCATCGCGGCGGTCCGCTAAGCGATCGCGGTGTCAGGTTAATCTTTCAGAAATATATCAGGCGCGTCTCGGCCAAGGAAGGGATCAGCCCCCACTCGCTGCGCCATTCCTTCGCCACTCACCTGCTGGAGCGGGGCGCCGATCTGCGGGTGGTGCAGGAGCTGCTGGGTCATGTCAGCGTTTCCACGACCCAGATATACACCCATGTGACCCGGGAGCATTTGCGGGAAGTGTACCGGGCTGCGCACCCGCGCAGCTAAGCAAAGAGGCGAAAAAACATGTTTCAAGGAACCACGATTATTGCGGTGAAAAAAGGCGAACGGGTAGCGATCGCCGGAGACGGACAGGTAACCTTCGGCAATAATACGATCATCAAGCATAGCGCCAGGAAGGTGCGCCGCCTTTACGAGAACAAGGTCATCGCCGGCTATGCCGGTGCGGTGGCCGATGCGCTGACCCTGTTCGAAAAGTTCGAGGGTAAACTGGAAACTTATCAGGGCAGCCTGACCCGCGCCGCGGTGGAACTGGCCAAAGAGTGGCGTACCGACCGCATCCTGCGCCGCCTCGAGGCCATGCTGCTGGCCGCCAGCAGCGAAGCCTTATTGATCATCTCGGGGACTGGCGAAGTGATCGAACCGGACGACAACGTGGCGGCCGTGGGTTCAGGAGCGCCGTATGCCCTGGCCGCGGCGAAGGCGCTGCTGCGCCATACCGATCTCCCTCCCGGAGAAATCGTGCGCCAGGCCTTAGGCATAGCCGCCGAGATCTGTATCTATACTAATGATCGGATCATTGTCGAAGAACTGTAGAGGGGTTGAGTGTAGATGGCGACAGAAGATCTGACCCCAAGCGAGATTGTAGTCGAGCTGGATCGCTATATTGTCGGCCAGGATGAGGCGAAGCGCTGCGTGGCGGTGGCGCTGCGCAACCGCTATCGCCGCAAAAAGCTGCCGCCCGAGCTGCAGGAAGAGATCATTCCGAAGAACATTATCATGATCGGCCCGACGGGGGTCGGCAAGACCGAGATTGCGCGCCGCCTGGCCCGCCTGGTTAACGCCCCCTTTGTCAAGGTCGAGGTGACCAAGTTTACCGAGGTGGGCTACGTGGGCCGCGACGTCGAATCGATGATCCGCGATCTGGTGGAGACAGCAATCCGCATCGTGCAGAACGAACGGATGCGCGGGGTTGAAGATAAGGCGGCCCGTGCCGCGGAGGAGCGGCTGGTGGAGCTTTTGGCCCCGCTGCCGCGCCGGCGGCGCCGGCCTGCCAACCCTTTAAGCTTTTTGTTCCAGTCAGTCCCGTCCGAGCGGGAGCGGGAGGAGTCGGTGGTCGAAGACAGCAGCTTCCAGGAACGCCTGGCCCAGGCGCGCGAAGAGCAGCGGCTGATCGCCGAACGGCTGCGGCGCGGCGAATTGGAAGANNCAGATCGTGGAAATTGAGGTTGATGACCGCCGCCCGCCCATCGTCGAGATCTTCTCGGGCCAGGGCATGGAAGAGATGGGGGTCAACCTGCAAGACCTGCTCGGCAACATGATCCCCGTGCGCAAAAAGAAGCGCAAGGTAACCGTTGCCGAGGCGCGTAAACTGCTGCAACAGGAAGAAGCGCAGAAAATGATCGACATGGATGCGGTGATCAGCGAAGCGGTCCAGAGGGCCGAGCAGTTCGGGATTATCTTCCTGGACGAGATCGACAAGATCGCCGGCAAGGATCACCACAGCGGGCCCGATGTATCGCGGGAAGGAGTGCAGCGCGATCTGCTGCCCATTGTGGAGGGATCGACGGTGGTGACCAAGTACGGCCCGGTCAAGACGGACTATATCCTCTTCATCGCGGCCGGGGCCTTTCACATGTCCAAGCCGTCCGATTTAATCCCCGAGCTGCAGGGCCGCTTTCCGATCCGGGTGGAGTTGAACAGCCTTACTGAAAAGGACTTTCAACGCATTCTCACCGAGCCGCATAACGCGTTGATCAAACAGTACACAGCACTGCTGGAGACGGAAGGGGTGAAACTTAAATTTACCGAAGATGCCATTGAAGAAATAGCCTGTACGGCCCGCCAGTTAAACCAGGAGATGGAGAACATCGGTGCCCGGCGGCTCCATACGATTATGGAAAAGGTCCTTGAGGATCTCTCCTTTGAACTGCCGGAACGATCAAATGAAGAAATTGTGATCGATCGGGAGTACGTTTTGAATAAAATACAAAAAATTGTTAAAAATAAAGACTTAAGTAAATACATTCTCTGAACAGCACAAAGGAAGGTAGGTGAATTGACGTGATCTCTTCTCCGCTACTTGAGAAGACCCGTCGTATCAACAAAATTCTACAAAAAACAGCGGGACAGCATGTAGACTTCAAAGATGTGGCCGAAGTGCTTAAAAGCGTGATCAATGCCAATGTCTATATTGCTAGTCGCCAGGGTAAAATCCTTGGAGATGCCATCGTGGACGAGTTCGAATGCGAACTGATGGTCAACAACGTGCTGCAGGATGGCAGATTCCCGGAAAAGTACAATGACTTCCTCATGAAGAGCGACGAATCCCGGGTTAACCTGCGCCAGAAGTCCAATGATTGCGTGTTCATGGAAACGGAGAGCTGCCTCTTCACCAACAAGATCCTCACCATTATCCCGATTATCGGGGGAGGCAAGCGCCTGGGCACCTTGCTGCTGGCCCGGTTTAACGAGCTCTTCGATGCCGAGGACCTGATCCTGGCGGAGACCGGGGCCACGGTGATCGGCATGGAGATCTTGAGAGCAAAATCGGAAGAGATTGAAGAGGAAGCCCGGAACAAGGCCGTGGTTCAGCTCGCCGTGGGCACCCTCTCCTACTCGGAGCTGGAAGCGGTCGAGCATATCTTCGAGGAGCTCGGCGGCGATGAAGGGTTGCTGGTGGCCAGCAAGATCGCCGACCAGTTGGGCATTACCCGGTCGGTCATCGTCAACGCCCTGCGCAAGTTTGAGAGCGCCGGGGTTATCGAGTCCCGCTCCCTGGGGATGAAAGGGACCTATATCAAGGTCCTCAATCCTTATCTCCTGGAGTACCTGGCTAAAAAAACAAAATCGTTTACCAAGTAAATTAGCACGGATAAAAGAGCGAGGGACACAGACTTAATTATCTTGCCAGAATAAATTTAAGGATTGTTCTAAACAGATAATTAAGGATTGTGTCCCTCGCGCATATCATCCTGAGCGCAGCATCTGACATCCTGAGCGAAGCGAAGGATCTCGGCTGCTGCCATCAACAACTTAACTCGGGATGACTGCAAGGGGCTGCCCTTTGGTGACAGCCCCTTTCGTTTTATTGCACCTTGAACTGCAGGCCTGCTTCGCCGGCGGTGAGGGTGACGCTGTCGCCGCCCTTGAGCTCTCCCTTGACGATCTTGTGGGCCAGCGGCGTCTCGACCTCGTTCTGGAGGCAGCGCTTCAAGGGGCGCGCCCCGAAGGAGGGGTCGAAGCCTTTATCAGCCAGGTATGCGGCGGCGCTCTGCTCCCATGTCAGCTTTAAACCGGCCGATTTCTGCAGCCGCTCCGCCAGCCGTTCGAGCAGCAGTTCGGCGATGCGCACGATCTGCTCTTTTTCCAGCGCCCGGAAGACGATGATCTCGTCAACCCGGTTTAAAAACTCTGGGCGGAAATGCTGCCGCAGCAGGGCCAGCACGCTCTCCTTCATGCGCTCGTAGCTGCCGCCCCGCTCCTGGTAGGCGAGGATTTCCTGGCTGCCGATGTTCGAGGTCATGATCAGGATCGCGTTTTTAAAGTCGACCAGCCGCCCCTTGCCGTCGGTGAGCCGCCCGTCGTCCAGAATCTGCAGCAGCACATTGAAGACATCGTGGTGTGCCTTCTCGATCTCGTCGAAGAGGACCACGCTGTACGGCTTGCGCCGGATCGCCTCGGTGAGCTGGCCGCCTTCCTCGTAGCCCACGTAGCCCGGCGGCGCCCCGATCAGGCGCGCCACGCTGTGCTTCTCCATGTACTCGGACATGTCGAGGCGGATCATGTTGCGCTCGTCATCGAAAAGGCTTTCCGCCAGGGCCCGGCACAGCTCGGTTTTGCCTACCCCGGTGGGCCCCAGGAAGATGAAGCTGCCCACGGGCCGGTTCGGATCCTTGATCCCGCTGCGCGCCCGGATGATGGCGTTGGCCGTGGCCGTGACCGCCTCGTCCTGGCCGATCACCCGCCGGTGCAGGATCTCTTCGAGCCTGATCAGCTTGTTTTTCTCCCCCTCCATGAGCCGGCTTACCGGGATGCCGGTCCAGCGGCTGACCACGCCGGCGATCTCGGTCTCGGTGACCTCTTCGCGGAGCAGCATGTTCTGCTTCTGCTTGCCCGCCAGCCGCTCTTCCTCCTCTTTTAACTTCTGCTCCAGCCCCACCAGGCGCCCGTACTTCAGCTCGGCGGCGCGGTTCAAGTCATACTCGCGCTCGGCCTTTTCAATGGCGGTGCGCAGCTCTTCGATCTCGCGCTTCAGCTCGCGCACCCGCTTGATGCTCTCCTTCTCGGCTTCCCACTGCTCCTGCATCACCGCGAGCTCGCGCCGCAACCCGGCCAGCTCGTGCTGCAGCCTTTCCAGCCGCTCCCTGGAGGCCAAGTCCGTCTCCTTCTTTAACGCCGCCTCCTCGATCTCGAGCTGCATGACCTTGCGCTTGATCTCGTCGAGGGCGGCGGGCATGCTGTCGATCTGGGTGCGCAGCCGCGCCGAGGCCTCGTCGATGAGGTCAATGGCCTTGTCCGGCAGGAAGCGATCGCTGATGTAGCGGTCCGAGAGCACCGCCGCCGCGATCAGCGCCGCGTCCTGGATGCGCACGCCGTGGTGCACCTCGTAGCGCTCTTTCAAGCCGCGCAGGATCGAGATCGTCTCCTCCACCGAGGGCGGGTTGACCAGCACCGGCTGAAAGCGCCGCTCGAGGGCGGCGTCCTTCTCGATATACTTGCGGTATTCGCCGATGGTGGTGGCCCCCACGGCGCGCAGCTCGCCGCGGGCGAGCATGGGCTTGAGCATGTTGCCGGCGTCGACGGCCCCTTCCGCCGCCCCGGCCCCCACCACGGTGTGCAGCTCGTCGATGAAGAGGATCACCCGCCCGGCCGACTCCTGCACCTCTTTCAAGACCGCCTTCAGGCGCTCTTCGAATTCACCGCGGTACTTGGCCCCGGCCAGCAGGGCGCCCATGTCGAGGGAGATCACCTGCTTATCCTTCAGTCCCTCGGGCACGTCGCCGGCCACGATGCGCCGGGCCAGCCCTTCCACGATGGCGGTCTTGCCGACGCCGGGCTCCCCGATGAGGACGGGGTTGTTCTTGGTCCGGCGCGAGAGGATCTCGATCACGCGCCGGATCTCCTCGTCGCGCCCGATGACCGGGTCGAGCTTGCCTTCCCGGGCCAGGGCGGTAAGGTCGCGGCCGTAGCGTAGAAGGGCCTCGTAGGTTTCCTCCGGGTTGTCGCTGGTGATGCGCTGCGTGCCGCGCACATTTTTGAGCGCGCCGAGGAGGGCGTCCTTGGTCAGCCCCATCCGGCTGAAAAGCTCTTTTACATCCGCTTCGCCTTTGGCGAGCAGCGCCAGGAGCAGGTGCTCCACGCTGATATATTCATCCTTGAGCAGCTTTGCTTCCTCTTCCGCCCGGCTAAACACGCGCACCAGCACGTTGCTCATCTGCAGGGTGCCTTCATAGCCGTATACGGCGGGGATCTTCGCCAGCAGCCTCTCCAGTTCCCGCTCAAAGCGGGCCGGATCGATTCCGGCCTGCTGGAGCACTTTTGGCGCGAGCCCGTCTTTTTGCCGCATCAGCGCCGCCAGCAGGTGCTTGGTTCCCACCACCTGGTGGTGCCGCACCGCCGCCTCCTGCTGCGCCGCGACCAGGGCATCGCGCGATTTCTGGGTAAAGCGGTTTAAATCCATATGGCATTCACCTTCCTCTCTGCCAGATGTTATTGTCGCAATATTTTATTTATGATTGCCGCCCGCATCCCTTGCGGGCGATCTTTCTTCCGCCTTGCCGCGAGCCATTGGCTCCGGCCAGTATCATGCACTGGAGCCGCTTCTCTGCGAAAGTTCGCTGATTTTGCGGTAGAGCTCCCTTTCCGCGGCGCTGATCTGGGCCGGGATATCGATGGCCAGGCGCACGTAATGGTGCCCCCGCTCGCCTTTCCCAGCAGGGAAGCCCTTGCCCTTCAGGCGCAGCAGGGTGCCGCTGCGGCTGCCCGGAGGCACCGTTACGGTGACCGGGCCGTCGAGGGTTTGCACGGTGACGCGGTCGCCGAGCACCGCCTGCTCCGGCCTGATCGTGAGATCGCTTTCCACATCGGTACCCTTAAGCCGGTAGAGGGGATGGGGGCGCAGCCGCACCTTCAAGTAAAGATCGCCGCTGGGGGCGCCGCCCCTGCCCTCGTGGCCCTGTCCCTTTAAACGGATCCGGCTGCCGTCCCGGACCCCCTTCGGAATCCTCACTTCGAGGGTTCGCTCCCGGGTGGTCAGGCCGGTGCCGCCGCAGCGGGGGCAGAAGCCGCGGCCGGCAATGCCGCTGCCGCCGCAGGCCGTGCAGGCGGCTTCGGTGGCCAGGCGCAGGCTCTTGGCCGTGCCGCGGTATGCTTCTTCCACCGTCAGCTCAATTTCGCTTTCCACGTCCTGGCCGCGCTCCGCCCCGCGCCTGCGCTGGCTGCGCCCGGAAAAAATATCGCCTCCCAGGTCGCCTCCGCCGAAGAACTGGGCGAAAAATTCGCTGAAATCGCTTAAATCGAAATCCCCGCTGGTGCGATAATAACGAAAGCCGCCCATGCCGGGCTGCCCTTCGTAGTGAAACTCCTGACCGTGCTGCCAGCCGCTGCCGAGCTGGTCGTACTTGGCCCGCTTTTGCGGATCGCTCAAGACCTCGTAGGCTTCGTTAATGCGCTTGATCTGCTCTTCCGCCTCCTTTTTCTTCTCCGGCGGCTGCAGATCGGGGTGCCACTTTTTGGCCAGCCTGCGGTAGGCGCTCTTGATCTCCTTATCCGTGGCATTGCGATCTATTCCCAAAATTTTATAGTAATCCTGGTATTCAACAGCCATAGGATCACCTCTTTTGGTGTAACTATATAAATTATAGTATTTTTTTCGTTAATAGCAAACAATAACTTGCCTGATCGTTAGATAAACTTACCCAGGGTTAGTATTCCCTGGGCATTGCCCAATCCTTGATAGGAACGGCCGGCCTTAGTTGCGAAAATGCCGCCTGGCCAGGAGGGCCATTATCCAGGTAATAGCTGGCGATATTCCCGCCAGGAGGGCGAGGTGAAAACCCGTTAGCGGAATGCCGGATAGAAAATCAATTTCGGCCTGGGGGAAGGCCAGCCCTTGCAGGATTGCCGGGTAGCTGGAGCGGCAAAAAGAGAGGATCGTGGATAAGGCAAGGAGGCCCAGGAGGAGCAGGGCGCCCCACCAGGCCCACAACCGGCGCTGCAAGGTCCCCCATGTAATCAAGGCCAGGCAGGCCGCCGTCAGATCCAGCAAAGCAATACCCGGCAGGCCGTAGAGGAAACGGCCGAAAAGGGGGAATATGCCGTTAAAGAGGGTTAAAATATGCAGCGCAATGATCAAAAACAAATAGAGGACACTCAGGGTCAGAAGCGGTCCGGGCAGGGTGTCGAGCCGGCAAGGTCCGCCGTCCCTGCTCTCCAGGATGCGCTGCACCTGCGGGCTGCGGTAAAAGCGGATTAAAAGGATGGGCAGCAACGGATAGACTAATACGATCAAGATTAATCCCAGCACGGCGGCGAGAGGAAACAGCTCCTTGGTTCCAGCCAGGATAAAGGCGGCTATGAGTGTCAGGGGCGCCCCCACGACCAGCCATGCCTGCAGCAGGGCCAGCGCCACGGGGCGGATCCAGCGCCGCCTGCGCAGATGCCCGTAGCCCAGGGGTATGAGGATGATGGCGAGGAGATAGTAGCCGGCGATCTGGGCGGTGATGTTGCCAAACATGAACGAGCCGAAAGCGAAGCCCTCGTAGTGGAAAGGGCCGCCGGGAGAAAAGAGGTAGTAGCAGTAGATTTCAAGGGGCCCCAGGAGGGCGGCGGCAACGCCGCCTGCCAGCATCAGGGAGCCGATCACCGTAAGTGCCAGTCTTTTATCTTTGTCCTGCTCAGAATGATGAGGGCTGCCTCTTATTGTCTCCATTATACCATTATATTCCATTCAATTTCACTTGTCAATTTAAACTCCTCAAGATTTGGCAGCGCAGGGAATACAATGATATAATGGGTCATGACATAATTTTGAAGGAGGGTCATCGATGGCCAAGCAGAAACAACCGGCCCAGCTACTATTAGGCCCCGTTCCCCCGGCCCTGATCGCCTGCGGCAACGGCGCGCAAAAGAATATTATCACCCTGGCCTGGGTGGGGGTGGTCAATTCCGAGCCGCCGCTGCTCTCGGCCGCCGTCCGCCCCAGCCGCCATTCACACGGCCTGATCCGCGAGACGGGCGAGTTCACGGTCAACCTGGCCACCGCCGCCCAGGTGGAAGCCGTTGACGGCTGCGGCACCTTGAGCGGCAGGGAAATCGATAAATTCGCACGTTACGGCTTTACCCCGGTAATGGGGACCTTAAGCTATGCCCCTTTAATTGAAGAATGCCCGATCAGCATGGAATGCCGGGTGGAGCAGACCCTGGAGCTGGGCAGCCATGCTCTCTTCATCGGCCGGGTCGTTGCCGCCTACGTGGCCCCGGAGATCCTGGACGGCCGGGGCAGGATCGATTTCAACCGCTGCTGCCTGCTCGGCTTTTGCAACGGGCGCTACCTGGAAACGCTCCCTTTGAATCTTTCGCTCGGCTATACCCTGAAAAGAAAGTAAAGGCCCCGCTGGCGGGATTAGACTGAACGGTAAAGGGGCGCTTTTTAGGGGTGTTCACACAGGGATTTAGGGAACCGGTATATTCAGACGCACAAAAGCTTCGACCTGTTCATAATTATTATCAGTGCAGAACAGCGCGATCTGTTCCGTCCAGCGCCTCGCAAAAGGATGGTGCGGCTTTTCGGTTTATACTTCACCCTTGTGACGCGGTTCCATCGGAGAGAAACTTCCTGCCGCGACTGCGCCAGCATCCCTGCACCGGCAGCAGCCGGCTTGCCGGATAAAAGACCCAGCACAACCGTCAGGGCATTGATGGTTCGGTTCTTTTTCGCCTGTTTTGCCTGCGTCCGGCAGAGGATGCATTTCCCGTCCAGTACGAACTCGGCCTCATACTTTCCACGATAGACCGCCATGATAAAGAGCCAGGTGAGAAACAGCAGTGCGGCGATAAGCCCCAGCCCGTAGAGCGCATAGACGCTTTTGCCCGACGCAACCCCGATGACCAGCGAGACAAGGCCGAAGGGGATGCCGATGGTAATCCCCAACTGCTTCAAAATAACCGTGTTCTTAAAAATCGGAATGCTGATCCGCCACTGGATTTTCCCCGGTGCCTTTTCCATCGTCATCCCCCTTTCCGTTGACACATCCTGGCGGACTTCCTTCACGATTGTCCTCGGTATTTTTATCACACTCTCTGACGTGAAGGTTGGCGACTAGGGTATTATTAATTCGCCGTTGACAAAAACTACCGCATGTTCTTCACCGCCGCTTTTTACTACATAGAGATAAACCTCCTTATACGAGTCAAGATCGGGGTCCATTCCCGCATTCTTAAGAATCATTGCCGCCATCATTCGGTGGCTTTCGCTCATCTTTTTGTTATATTCTATACGCCTTTCAACCTCGGCTGACCCGCCATACTTATCTTCGTATTGTCTTGCTACCCAAGCATCCCGTTTAGCCGTGTCTATACCACAGCCGGCCAGAAGGACAATAACCATAAAAAGTAAGATCATTACCGACAATTTATTCTTTTTGCATAAACTGCCCAGACTCATTGCGTTCACTCCTTTTTAATCATTAATCTATAAACGGGCCATAACCATGCTTCTCCGTATCGCTGAGTCACTATGAATTTTCTAAGCACATCCGTTTCAGGATTTCATTTTTAATCTGCTGGTCTGTTTCCGCGCCATGTAAAATGGCGATTCTTTCGGCGGGTCGTAAAACTTTTTGCCGGGCGGCACGCCAAGCTCCCATTCAGCGCTAAACCCGCTTATATTCACATATTGCGTTTCGTTGAACAAATAAGGAGAATTGCTTTCTAATGTCACGTTAACATGTTCCTTGTGCGGCATGCCGTCCTTCTGCACCGTCAGCGACACTTTTAATATCAGTTTCTCCTTATCGGGCACCCATTCAAATACACGGCCTTCTCGGTCAAAGGTAAAGCCCTTGCATTCTATGTCCACCCGGCTCAGGTTGCCATAGTACCAGCTGAAACCCATCTTTCCTCCTGCAAACAGGCCGTCCACGATATCATAGTAACCCAGGCTTGCCGGGCAAAAGGTGCGGCGCACGGCCTTTTTGACAGCTTCGGCGTTTGGACCGGTATAGTCGGTAGCATAGTGATAAAACAGCTCTTTGGGTAGCGTGGTATATTTAGCGCCGAACTTGGGAAGGGTGGTGGACATGGTCTCAAAAAGCCATGGTCACACTTCCTGGTGATTAACTCCCACCGACAGGCATTCTATCGCTTTCCTGATATGTCCAATCGTATCAGCGCCGTCTTTTTCGGCGTCGCAGAGATTATGGAGAGCGCGGGCCAGCTCTTTAAGGAGTTCGGCGTTGCGTTCACAGCCGGTAGCCGGGGTGCCGTCGCGCTCGTCCAGCAGGATATCTTCCAGCGTATGGGTGAGCTCATGGTACAACAATATAATGCCCTCAAGATCTCCAATCCCGGTGGGAAGCACATGCAGCGCGATAAACGTATCGCGCGTAATATCGCCCTTGCCGTGCTCATAATAGTTTTCATTGCTGCGATGTCGGAAGCCTTTTGCCAAATTCGGCGTTTTGTCATATTGGTACACCCCGTCAAGATGGTCCAGGGCTTTGTAATAAGTGTTCACATCGCCCAGCGCTATGAACTGCGACGCGTAACTCCCCGCAGGATATTCAATAAGCCAGCGAATCATGGCTTTGTAGTCCATGCTGTTGGACGTTTTTGCTTTTAAGGTGAGATCCGCGATTTGCGGGAGTTCACATTTAAAGGTGAGCATCAATTCGATATCCGCTTTGGCCGTTTTACCGGTGGCACGCAGCCCGAAAATTTCCGGAGAAAGCTTTGGATCGATTTCCACAGTGTTTGCGGTTTCACAAAGCGCAATTTTGGCTTCCTCCACCATGGTTTGTAACTTTTTGAAGGCATCCGATCCCGGCTTCATTGTGGATGTCTGCATAAGTGTCACTTCCATCGAAAGTGCTTTGATTGCAGCGGTGTCAGGCTCCAGCGTCCGTGTGTCCGGGTTCCAAACCATCACCGTCAGCGGCAGTGCGAAGGCCTTGTCTTCGCGTATGCGTTCGTTGGCGTCGCAGGGGATGAGAATCTCCTGCGGGCTGCTGTAGTGGGGCGTGTTTAAAAACGCCGTCCCGATGCCCTCGAAGCACACGTTCACCTCGAACACGGCTTTGACGGGAAGCTTGCCGTCCATGGCGGTTATTTCGCATTTGCATGGTTTTATAAACTCATTACCATCCCACTGCTCAGCGTCGTGGCCGGGAGCGATCAAAATCACCGTCTGCTGCTTGTCGTTTTTGCCTAGCAGCCTGTGTGATTATTAA
>LSQX01112120.1_pt1 | contig 14476 bp, 15 predicted proteins | sample 654561 | NCBI WGS metagenome assembly LSQX01 (sample SAMN04489861, study PRJNA283612) | anaerobic digester metagenome | isolation source: 4 biogas reactors fed with cattle manure at either 37C or 55C with and... | place: Denmark: Kongens Lyngby | collected 2014
GCCGTATGTCTGGACTAACGTCCAGCCGTGCGTCTAGCCACCCATCAGCAGGACCATGACGGCTTTTTGCGCGTGCAGCCTGTTTTCTGCTTCCTCAAAAATTTCATCGGCATGTTTTTCGAAAACTTCGTCTGTAATTTCCTCGCCTCTGTGAGCCGGCAGACAGTGTTGGACAAGGGCATGCGGTTTGGCGGCTTTCATGACCTCGTCATTAATCTGATAGCCGGTAAAAGCCTGCATGCGGGCCTTCGCCTCGCTTTCCATACCCATGCTGGCCCAGACATCGGTGAAGAGCACATCCGCATCTTTAGCCGCCTCCATTTTGTCTTCGGTCAGTGTAAACTTGGCGTCAGTAACCGTTTTCGCAAAATCCAGCGCTCTTTTATCGGGACGGTACTGCCTCGGGCAGGCAACCGATACATCCATGCCGCACTTCAAAGCACCGATGATGATCGAGTTGGCCATGTTGTTCCCGTCGCCGATGTAACAAACCTTGAGACCTTTCAAGCGGGACATTCTTTCCCTTATCGTCATCAGGTCGGCAAGCACTTGACAGGGATGCTCAAAATCAGTCAAACCGTTGATGACCGGAATTCCGGCATAGTCGGCCAGTTCCTCGACCTTCTCCTGCTCAAAGGTACGGATCATGATCCCGTCGCAGTAGCGCTCAAGCACGCGCGCGGTATCCTTTATCGGTTCTCCGCGGCCGAGTTGGCTGTCTGAGCCGCTCAGAAAGATTCCATGACCGCCCAGCTGATAGATCCCTGTTTCAAAGGAGACTCTGGTACGCGTAGAGTTTTTCTCAAAGATCATGGCAAGGGTTTTGCCTTTTAAGTATTCGTGTGCAATGCCGTGTTTCAGATCGTATTTCAATTGATCGGCCATATCGAGTATTTTCGTTATCTCGTCACCGCTCAGATCCAAAAGTTTTAACAGGTCTTTCATCTACCGCAGTCCTTTCTCCGGAAGTAGTAAAATAGTTTACCTTTACACATTATTGATTGTGTTTTTGAATATGTCAAGTCCGGCGTCAAGCTCTTCATAACTGATCGTGAGCGGAGGCAGGAAACGGACGGTGTCCGAACCTGCGGTCAGGCAGACAAGGCCGTTGCTGATTAGCTTTTTCACAAGTGCCAGATGAGAGATATCTTTAATTTGAATACCGAGCATCAGTCCAAGACCCCGGGTGTTTTTAGTGTACGGGCTTCCGATATTTTGAACGGCGGCTTTAATATATTCGCCTTTTGCGGTCACATCGGAGAGGGTTTTATCATCCAAAATATCCAAAACAGCCAGCGCGGCTGAGCAGCAGACGGGGTTAGCGCCGAATGTTGAGGCGTGAGTGCCGAGGCCGAGAACCGCCCTGTACGGCGCCGCTGCCAGAAATCCGCCCATCGGCAGTCCGCCGGCTATGCCCTTGGCGAAGCTTACGGCATCCGGCAGTATGCCGTATTGCTGGAACGCGAAAAGCGTGCCGGTGCGTCCGATTCCTGTCTGTACCTCGTCAATCAGCAGTAAAATGTCTTTTTCGCTGCAGAATTCTCTAAGGCTTTTGACAAAGCTTTTATCCAGCGGATAGACACCGCCTTCACCCTGTATCAGTTCAATCAGAACAGCGCAGACATCGTTTCCGATATTATCTCTGATGCTGTCCATGTTCATATCGGAATAGTTGAATCCGCCGGTGAACGGAAAGAAATAATTGTGGAATTTCTCCTGACCGGTTGCTTCGAGCGTTGCGATTGTGCGCCCATGGAAGGAGTTTTTCAGCGTGACAATTTTATCGCGGCCTGCACCGTACTTGTCAAAGCTGTATTTGCGTGCAAGCTTGATAACACCTTCGTTAGCCTCGGAGCCCGAATTTGAAAAAAAAGCACCCGCCATACCTGTTGCGGCGTTCAGGCGCTTTGCCAATTCAAGGCCGGGCGCTGTATAAAACAGATTTGAGGTGTGCTGGAGCTTTTTGGCTTGTTCGGTTATGGCCGAAACCCATTTATCATTACCGTATCCAATAGCGTTGACACCGAGTCCGCTGGAAAAATCAATATATTTCCTGCCTTCAACGTCCTTAAGCGTTGCACCTTTACCGCTTTCTAAAGCAAGGGAGAACCGGTCGTAAGTAGGTAGGAGCTCTTTGCCGTATTCATTAATCAGGTTATTTGTGGTCATGTCGTTCCTCCTATAAAATCATTGTGCCAAGGCCTTCGTCGGAAAGAACCTCGATTAAAATCGAATGTTTGGTCCTTCCGTCCAGAATGTGAGCGCGTTTTACGCCTCGCCGAATGGCCTCTACGACGCACTCGATTTTTGGGATCATGCCGCCGCTGATTACGCCGTCCATAATCAGGCCGGGGATATCGGAGACCTTGACGACCGAAAGAAGAGTGGTTTCGTCCTCGGGGTCGCGCATCAGGCCCATCCTATCGGTCAGGACAATCAGCTTCTCGGCACCCAGAGCGGCGGCAAGCCTCGCTGCTGCCGTATCGGCATTTACATTGTAGGAAACGTCGGCATCTACGCCCTGAGCCACAGTCGACACAACAGGGATACAGCCGCTGGACAGGACATTAAAGACAGGGGAGGGGTCGATATCTACGATATCACCCACATATCCGTAATCAACACCGTTATCCTGCCGCCGTTTTGCTTTCAACAGTCCACCATCCAGGCCGCAGAGGCCGATGGCCTTTCCTCCGGTACGGTTGATCGAATCAACAAGATTTTTGTTGATTTTCCCGCATAGGACCATCTGTACAATGTCCATCGTTTCCTTGTCCGTATAGCGCAGGCCGTTTATGAATTCCGTTTTCTTTCCGATCTTTTTTAGCATGTCATTGATCTCCGGACCGCCGCCATGCACCAGCACGACCTTGATTCCAACCAAAGAGAGCAAAACAAGATCGCTCATCACGGCGCGGAGCAGTCCGTTGTCGGACATCGCGCTTCCGCCGTATTTGATCACAAACGTCTTGTTATAGCATTGTTGGATGTAGGGGAGTGCTTCTACCAGAATATTCGCGCGTTCAATGTGGTTAATCATATCGTCCTTCCGATCTGCCGCGTGATGCGGCACAGGTCAATTTATCGCTAACTCCTGTAGTCGCCGTTGATTTTTACATAATCATAAGTCAAATCGCAGCCCCAGCAGGTTGCGGAATGATTGCCCGAATAGAGATTGATATCTATTGTGATTTCCTTCTCGGATAATATTTTTTCGGCAAGATCTTCGTCAAAGACAAGCCCTTTACCTTTATGGCAAACCGCAATTGAACCGGCGGAAGAGGTAAATGTAACGGCAACCTTTTCGAGATCAAACTCCGCGCCCGAGTAGCCCATCGCACAAAGCACCCTGCCCACATTTGCGTCGGCGCCGAATATGGCGGCCTTGACAAGAGAGGAGGATATCACAGCCTTGCCAAGGATTTCTGCCGTTAATTCATCAGGCGCACCGGATGTGACGCAGGTGATCAAGCGGCATGCACCCTCTCCATCCGCCGCCAGCAGCCTGGCAAAATGAATGCACAGGGTTTTTAATGCATGTTGAAAAGCTGCATAAGCTTCGTCTTCCGCATCGATTTTCTCGGCACCGGAAAGACCGCTGGCTAAAATAAAACAGCTATCATTTGTCGAGGTGTCGCCATCTACGCTGATGCGATTTAAAGAGACACGAACCGCTTCGTGTAAGGCTTTATTGAGAAGATCGGGATTGATGGCGGCGTCCGTCGTTATTATGCAGAGCAGTGTACCCATGTTCGGGTGGATCATGCCCGAGCCTTTACAGATGCCGCCTATTTTGATAGTTTTTCCGCCGTGAGCATATTCCAGCGCATACTCTTTTTTGTACGTATCGGTTGTCATCAGGGCTTCCGCGGCATCTGAGCTGTTTTTGCCCAGAGCGGATAGCAGTTTAGAAAAGCCGTTTGTTATAGCCGCAGTATTCAGTTGCTGACCGATTACACCGGTGGAGGCCACCAGAACATCTGTTATCGGGATGCCCAGACCGTTTGCGGTAAGCTCCGCCATGATCAATGCATTTTCTTCTTCTCTTGGCGCGCACGCATTGGCATTGCCGCTGTTGACGATGACGGCGGATGCCGCTCCATCCGTCAAGTGTGAATTGGATAAAATGACCGGCGCGGCTTTGACCTTATTTAAAGTAAAGACACCCGCAGCTGCGCAGCGTGTTTCGCAGGCAATCAGAGCAAGATCTTTTTTTGATGGGAGACTGCCGGCCTTTACGCCGCAGTGAATGCCGGCCGCATTAAATCCGAGTGCGGCGGTTACGCCGCCGGATATTGGTTTCATGGCTATCTTTCCTTTCGATACTTCAAAGACCTGTGTCCTCAGGCAGGCCAAGCATGATGTTCATGTTTTGCACTGCCGCTCCCGAAGCGCCTTTGCCCAGGTTGTCAAAACGTGCGATGAGCTCAATGATCTCATCCGAACCTGTCACAAGAAGCTCCATTCGGTTTGTACCCACAAAAGCATTTGACTCGACATAGCCGTTTTCCGGCGGAGAGTCGGTTACCGAGATGAATCGGGATCCATTGTAAGCCATTTTCAGCGTTTCATATATTTCTGATTTGTCCGCATGAATCATCTGTTTGTGAAGGGGTATGATGATTTCCATACCGGAGTAATAATTGCAGATTATCGGAGAGAATGCCGGTATGCGTGTCATTCCGGTCATAACGAGGATTTCACTAATATGCTTGTGCTTCATGGTCAGCCCATACAGTCTCGGCGCGTCAAGAGAGGAAGGCCGGTTTTGTGCCCTGTACTGTGCGATCATGGCTTTGCCGGCACCGCTGTAACCGGTAAGCGATGTGATGGCCAGCGGATAATCGGAAGGTAAAAGTCCCTTAATGACGAGCGGGCGCAGCAGAGCAATGATTCCGCTTGCGTGACAGCCCGGGTTGGTAACCCTTTTAGCAGAAGCAATGGCGCTCCTTTGATCTTCGCCAAGCTCTGGAAAGCCATATACCCAGCCGGGTTCGGTCCTGTGTGCGGAGGAGGCGTCGATGATGCGCACATCCGGGCTTTTGGGCAGTACCGCGGCCTCCCGGGCAGCAGCGTCGGGCAGGCACAATATGACAAGGTCACAAAGATCCATCAGTCGTCGGCGCTCGTCTGGATCTTTGCGTTTTTCCTCAATGATATCAACAAGCTCAATTGACGGGTGGTTGCGGATTCTTGTGTAAATCTGAAGACCGGTTGTACCTTCCCGGCCGTCAATAAATACTTTATATCTTCTGTTCATGTTACAAGCATCGGCTATTACCTTTAGCCGGGATCTTGGCCTCCTTTCTGAAAATCAGGCAAGTAGGATTTAATAAATCCCTCGATGGAGGTTATCTGCCTTGTCACGGACAGTCTGGATGGACCGCCTTCACAACTCCTCGCATCTATACACTTTTCCAGGTTAATCGCATCGTAAATATCATCACTAAAAAGCGGGGAGCCGGCTGAATATTCCTTCGGCGTCAGCGTTTCCAGCGTATTGCCGCTTTTCAGGCAGTAATTGACAAGTTTTCCAACAACGGTATAAGCGTCTCGAAAGGGGAGACCTTTTTTGACAAGATAGTCCGCGCAGTCTGTCGCGTTGATGAACCCGGCGGCAGCAGCCCTGCGCATGTTTTCGGGTAGAAGCTTCATTTCATCAAGCATTGCCGTGAAAACGGGCAGGCATGTTTTTACCGTATCCAAAGCGTCGAACAACGCTTCCTTGTCTTCCTGCATATCCTTGTTGTAGGCGAGCGGCAGGGCCTTCATCACAGTCAGTAGCGCAACAAGCGAACCGTAGACCCGCCCTGTTTTCCCGCGCGTAAGTTCGGCGATGTCCGGATTCTTTTTCTGCGGCATGATCGAAGAACCTGTGGAATGCTTGTCGTCAAGCTCTATGAACTTAAATTCCCAGGAGGACCATAGAATGATTTCCTCGGAAAACCTGGACAGATGCATCATCAAAATCGACAGGCAGCCAAGAAGCTCAATGATAAAGTCCCTGTCGGACACGGCGTCCAGGCTGTTTTCGGTTATACGGGAAAACCCCAGATCCCCGGCCGTCTGCCATCGGTCGATGGGGTAGGTCGTCGTGGTAAGAGCACCACTGCCAAGGGGGCATTCATCCATTCGTGCAAGGCAGTCTTCAAGTCTTGTGCAGTCTCGCCTGAGCATGTTTGCATATGCCATCATATAGTGTGCGAAGGTAGTCGGCTGTGCTCTTTGCAGATGCGTATATGCGGGCATGACGGTCCCTATGTTCGCCCTTGCCTGTCTGCACAGCACTGCCATAAGCGCTGCCAGCATCGATTGAATAGCACCTATTTCTTTTTTCAGATACAGCCGGATATCCAACGCCACCTGATCGTTTCTGCTCCTTGCGGTATGCAGTCGCTTACCGGGTTCTCCGATCCGCTCGGTCAGAAGCGTTTCAATATTCATATGAATGTCTTCGCATTCAACCGAGAAATCGATGACGCCCGCTTCAATATCCGACAGGATCTCATTTAGTCCGGCGATGATCTTATCGGATTCTTCAATGTCGATGATACCGGTTGATCCGAGCATCCTTGCGTGGGCAATACTGCCTAAAATATCTTCTCTGTACATTCTTGAATCAAAGGCTATCGATGAGTTCAGCGTATCGGTCAGCGCGTCGGTGTTTTTATCAAAACGTCCGGACCAAAGCTTCATGTCTTGTTCCTTTCCCCGGCCGTACAATCGGATGCGTACGGATTTTTATACGGAAAATCAATTCAGCAAGCCTTTATCACGTAAAGCTGATACCTTTACAGGAAGACCAAAAAGATTGATAAAGCCTTCAGCATCAGATTGATTATAATCACTTTCGCTAAATGTTGCCATGTTCATGCTGTAAAGTGAATAGTCTGACCAAACGCCGGCGTTTATGACATTTCCTTTATACAGCTTAAGCCTTACTTTGCCGGTGACCTTTTCCTGTGTCTTGTCGACGAAAGCTGAAAGGGACTCCCGAAGAGTCGTAAACCACAGGCCGTCGTAAACAAGCTCCGCGAATCTGATGGACAGCATGGACTTGATGTGTGCCGTATTGCGATCAAGGGTAATTGATTCGAGCACTTCATGTGCGTGATAGAGGATCGTACCGCCGGGAGTTTCGTAAACGCCCCGGGATTTCATCCCCACAAGCCGGCTTTCAACGATGTCCAGAAGCCCTATACCGTTTTTCCCGCCAATTTCATTCAAGTTTCTGATAATATCGGAAGTTTTTATTTGTTTGCCGTTCAGTGCCGTAGGTATGCCTTTGTTAAAGTCGATTTCGACATAGGAAGGTGAGTCCGGCGCCTGCTCGGGCGATATACACATTTCCAGAAAACCCGGTTTTGCATATTTCGGTTCGTTGCCGGGATCTTCAAGATCCAGCCCCTCATGGCTTAAATGCCATAAGTTTTTATCCTTCGAGTAGTTTGTTTCGCGGTTAATTTTTAGCGGGATATTCCTCTTTTCCGCATATTCAATTTCTTCCTCGCGGCTTTTTATATCCCACATTCTCCAAGGTGCGATGATTTTGATATGTGGTGCAAAAGCTTTGATGGTAAGTTCAAAACGAACCTGGTCGTTACCTTTCCCCGTGCATCCGTGCGCAACCGCATCTGCACCTTCCTTTAATGCTATCTCGGCGATGCGTTTTGCAATGACCGGTCTGGCAAACGATGTACCAAGCAGATATCCTTCGTACTTTGCACCGGCCTTCATGGTCGGAATAACGTACTCATCAATGAATTCGTCCGTAATGTCCTCGACATATAGCTTTGATGCGCCGGTCTTCAGCGCCTTCTCTTCAAGGCCATCCAGTTCTGAGCCCTGACCGACGTCTGCTGCAACGGCGATGACTTCACAACCGTAGTTTTCTTTCAGCCAAGGAATAATGATCGACGTGTCCAGCCCACCCGAATAGGCGAGGACACATTTTTTAACCTGATCCATCCGTTTAACTCCTGTTGCATGTTTATTATGTGTTCATGTTGAATAGCCGTTACAGTTTGTTCTTCAACAGGAAAGCCTGTGCGTGAACACGCCCGGCTGACTCGTGGTGAATTGAGCATATATTACACCTGGATGAATAAATATGCAATAGTGAATTTGCACAAAAACAAACGCAATAAGAACATGTAATGCAAATGCATGACAAATTAAGCTTAAGGATGGCTGCAGCAAGAGCGAACATGAGGTTACTACCTTTGAACGATGAATAAATATACATAAAAAATGCATAATTATCGAATATCCAATAACTATGCATTTTAGCACCGCTGTGCGCTTTTTGCTGAACCGATGACTTGTAAGGATTCACGCGACAGAAAACAGAAAACTCAATCCTTTGCGGTGAAGGCAGGAATTTGCGTGATTTTAGATGTTACCGACGTCCGCCTCCGCCACCGGAACCGCGTCCGCCTCCGCCGCTGAAGCCTCCGCCCCCTCCGCCGCGACCGCCTCCTCTGCCTGAACCGAAGCCTCCTCCGCCTTTAAAGCCCCCAAATCCGCCGAACCCGCTTCCGGGGCCGCCTCTGAATCCGCCGGGCGGCGGTCTGTTGAAGGGGGGTCTTGGTCGGAAGCTGTTATAGAAAAAGAAGTTAAACGGGCTGCGATATCCCGTGAAGAATCGCGGTCCGCGCCTGAAAGCGAAGCGCCCGATATTCCCGATCACAATAAGGACTAAAACGATCACAACCACGGGGATAATAAAAAAGGCGGGGAAGATGCTGCCCGAGCCGGTATAAAAGGAATGCGAAGAGGAATAACCGGACTGATATTCATCACCACCGATATAGCCGCCGGTACTGCTGCCGGTAACATCAATGGCGTAATAATCTTCATACCAGCCGATCATTTTTGAAAAGACCGTATCAACTGCTTTGTCATAATTCCCTTTATCAAACTCAGGAAAGAAATACCTGTCCAGCATTTTGTTGATGGCATCTGAGTCAAAATCATTTTTGATGCCGTACCCCTGCATCAGCCATGCTTTATTTTCCTGAACGGCCAGCAAGAGCAGCATACCGTTTTGCTTTTCTCTATCCCCGACGCCCCAATCGTTCATCAGCTGCAGTGCGTATTCATCTGCATAATAACCATCGAGATACTCGACGGAGACAATAACAATCTGTCCGCCTGTCTGTGCTTGAAGGTTGATGTTTTCCTGAATGATCCTGTCTTCGGTGTCGCTGTCAATGACATTGGCGTAATCGGCCACATAGAACGCCTCGCTCTGGGATACAAAAGCGCAGGCGGGAGACAAAAGCAAGGACATAAAGAGAATCAAAAAGGCAGCGAACGCCGTGACAGATACCGGTTTTTTCATCAGATATCCCTCTCCCCGCGCGATGGCGCAGCTTATTCAAACAATTCCGGTTCGTCAACCGGGCAGATCTTGATCAGCAGATTGGTCGGAAAAACACTGAGAACATTTCTATGAAAGTCTCGTACTGCCGAATTGTATTCGCTTTTATCAATGACCATGGCGGCATTGTTCATACGCGAAAAATTCTCATCGATGATTTCTGCGTCCGAATCGGTCAACGTTAATGCGGAAAGCTTGAGATAAAGGGCGGAAAACGCATTGTCAAGCTCCTTGTTGGCCGCGTAGAGTGCCCGCGGAGAGGTTTCTCCATCCAGAAGGTCCAAAAGCTTGTTCCGGGCGGTCCGCAATGCAGACGTCTGATCTCCGGCACTATTGTAGTTTGATCCTACTGTAATCATGTCCAAAGCGGTTTCCGCGCGAACAATCAATTGACTGCGTATACTTTTGAGCACGTATCCGCCGGATTTCACGCCTTCGTTGAACAGATCGGATACTTCCATGATCCGTCCGCCAAGGCTCCTGTTAACGCCGAACAGCGTTGACAGGACAATGATCAAAATGGTAATTAAAATCGCATTTCTTCTGACTTTAAATAAACTTTTGCTCACAAAAATCAATCCTTCAGTTCAAGAAGCTTTTTCTTCAGCTCACCTTCAATGCGGCCCAACTCTGCTTCGGCTTCGCGGCGTTTTTGATAACCTTCCGACTGGATCGTTCGGACTTCTTCCAGTGTTTCTATCAGGTTTTGGTTGGTAAATTTCAACGTTTCCAGATCAACAATGCCGCGTTCGGATTCACGTGCGACCTCGATACTTCCCGATTTGAGCATTTCAGCATTCTTTTTCAACAGATCGTTTGTCAGATCGGTGACCTCCCGCTGCGCCTCCATGGCCTGCTGGGAATGTGCGATTCCGAGTGCGAGCACCATCTGGCTTTTCCAGAGGGGTATCGTATTGACGATTGAGGTTTGGATTTTCTCAACCATCATCGCATCGTTGTTTTGGATCAGCCGAATCTGGGGGGCCATTTGAATCGAAATGATGCGGGTAAGCTCGAGATCGTGGATCTTTTTATCAAATCGGTTGATCATATTAGCGAAGTCGCTGGCTGCCTGAGCATCCTCCGGAAGACCGGATTTCTGCGCTTTTTCCTTTAAAACCGGAAGTTCCTTCTCAGTTATTTCCCTGAGTTTCTCCTTACCGGCCAAAATATACATGGATAGCTCTTTGAAATAGGCGAGATTGAGGTCATACATCTTGTCGAGCATAGCCATATCCTTGAGCAGAACCAGCTGATGACCCTCAAGAGATTGGGTGATCTTGTCCACATTGGTTTCGGCTTTGTCATACTGGATCTTCAGAGTTTCGATTTTGTTTGTCGCACGTTTAAAAAGCCCGAGAATACCCTTTTTTTCTTCGACATCGAAATCCAGGCCTTTGAGTTGAACGACAAGATTGCCGAGCATTGAACCGACCTGACCCATGTCTTTTGTGCGTACGTTTTCAAGCGCGGCGCCGGAAAAGTCGGATATGTTTTTCTGGGCTGATGAGCCGTACTGCATGACCATATTGGTGTCGGTAATGTCGATTTTTTTCGCAAACTCCCGTATCGCAAGGCGCTCGTCCTCCGAAAGGGAATCCATCGTCAGCTCGGGAAGAGGCGCTGTCTCCTTGGTTTCGGACGAAACGGTAAGCTCGGTTTTCTGCGTGACCGGGACTTCGGGCGCATTTTCCGGCGACAGGGTCAGGTTCGGGGTGTATTCATAGTTTAAATCTGGCATAGGGACACATTCCTTTCTCAGGTAAAGTCCTTCCGCATATAAAAGCGGCGAAAACCGGATGTTGCTGATGATATTTAAACCGGGTATTGCTAAAATTCCTTGTCCTTGAGTCCTTCGCGCCTGAGCATGCCGTCCATGACCTGGATGTCGGTTTCAATATCCAGCGCCTCATGGGCAAACAGGGCGTCAAGCTGCTTTTTATACGCTTTCGCGATCGTATCGAGCATATCTTCTATCCTGACCATGGTACCGCTTATATTATCGCCGCCTATGCCCTGAGCATACATGCGATCATAGGCGTGAAGCAGCTTGATGGTCGTCGGCAGATAATAGTTTAGAAATTTCCTTGTCATCGGGATATCCCGCCGATCAGATTCGGCGTTTTTGATGATCTTTTCGGAAATGTTCATAATCTCCATGATTTTGCTTTTGACCGAGGTTTCGGGAATCGACGCATATAACCGGCCCATTTCCTTTATGGCTGTTTTGCCATCCTTAATGATCGCATCAAGCTCCGGATTGCCTGTACTGGTTTCTTTTTCGGGTTCTTTTACTTTAATAAGCTTACCCGGAAAGAGCTTTGAGAACAATAGATAGACGAATATAACGATTATAATCAGCAGGATAAAATGCCATAGCAAATACAATGGGAAAAATAGTGCATAAATCAGCCATGCCGCCGCAACGGCATAAACCGGCACTACGGATTTTTTTCTTATTTCCCGCACAGCCATTCTCCTTAGTGTGATATACTGATATACGGATAATTTATCTCTGAAATATCCGGTTAAACGGTAAAAGCAACGCTTTCTTATATATTTTATGCCCAATGCCTGTCCCTGTCAAGAAAATAAAGAATTTCCGGTTATGCCTTGACAAGCAACGGCAGTGCGATATGATAGAATTCAAGTGAGTCTTAGTCATAATGGTTGGATTATCGTATTCGCACGGACGCGGATGAACGGGCTAAACCCCTGGTCATCCGCATCCGACGGACATGAGCGCTCCCGGGGCTCGGGACATGTAAAGAAAAAATACTTTACGCTCAATGGGGCCGCCCGGGCGCAGGGCTCTGACGGCCCCTATATGAAAGGCGGAGCGGTGATCACCTCGCCTAGAAAATATTATGCCGCCGCGCCTATTCGGGTTACCGGGTACCATTGATGCAAAAACGTGAAATAAGGAGTTAGTGATGATAAAAATAGCACCATCGATACTTTCGGCTGATTTTATTAGGCTTGGAGAGGAAATAAAAAATGTTGAAGACGGCGGTGCGGATTATATCCATTTTGACGTAATGGACGGAATATTCGTTCCGAATATATCTGTCGGTATTCCGGTACTGAAATCGGTTCGAAGGTTTACAAAAATGCCTTTGGATGTGCACCTGATGATCGTCAGACCGGTCAGATATGTGAGCCTTTTTGCGGATGCGGGCGCAGATATCGTAAATATCCATATTGAAGCCGACCATATGAAGGAAACGATGCGCGCGCTGACCCTGATCAGAGACCTGGGGAAGAAGCCGGCCATTACCATCAAACCGAAAACGCCGGGAGAGTCGGTTTTGCCCTATCTTTCTCTTGTGGATCTGGTTTTGATTATGACTGTGGAACCGGGATTCGGCGGACAGGCTTTCATGAAGGAAATGCTGCCGAAAATCAGCCTGGTCCGTGAAGCCATCGACAAAGCAAACCCTGCGATCGAACTTCAGGTTGACGGAGGGATAAACCCCGGTACGGCGAAGCTTTGCGTAAACGCCGGCGCGAACGTACTGGTGGCGGGCAGCGACATTTTCAAATCGAAAGACCGAAAGGAAAGAATTCGTCAGATCAGAGGTTGTTAACGCACGTTATCGTAGCGGTTTAATTTCAGAAAAGGAGTTGTGCTTGGCTTTAGGCGAAGCGTGATTGAAGATATGAGTAATTTCCCGTCCGCATTGGAAAAACTGGTTGAACAATTTGCCTCGCTTCCCGGCGTGGGCGGAAAGTCGGCGCAGCGAATGGCATTTTACATCCTTCGCCTGTCCGACAATGAGGCGAAGGCTTTCGCAGATGCGATCATTCAGGCAAAGAAGCAGGTGCATCGCTGCTCTGTTTGCCAAAACCTGACCGACAGGGCAGTTTGTCCGATATGTTCCGGCAGCAAAAGAGACGTTTCGGTCATCTGCGTCGTCTCCGATCCGAAGGATGTCGCTGCGATGGAACGCTCAAGGGAGTATAATGGGCACTACCATGTTCTGCACGGTGTCATCTCTCCGATGAATCATGTCGGACCCGATGATATCGCAATCAAGGAGCTGTTAAAACGGGTGAACGGCGGAGAGGTCCGTGAGGTGATCATGGCAACGAACCCCGACACGGAGGGCGAGGCGACCGCCATGTATATATCAAGGCTGATTAAGCCGCTCGGCGTCAAAGTCACGCGCATTGCATACGGAATCCCGGTCGGAAGCAATCTGGAATTTGCCGATGAAGCGACATTGTTCAGAGCCCTTGAGGGCAGACGCGAGATGTGAGTAGCGGAGCCCCAGGCTTATTATTCAACAGTAAGGATAATACTACGGCATAATATAAATGCGATTAAAGAAATCTGAAAATAGCATTAAATTCATGGTATAGAAAACGGAGGCACCGGACATGCATAATATGCGTCCGGCGTCTCCGTATCGTTTTTGTTATGTTTCAGGTTGAACTCATATCCCGAAGACTGCCGTCCCCCTTATATTCGCAAGAATGCTTTTTAAGCAGAAATGCTTTTTACCGCTCTGTTTGCTCCGCCATCAGTTCCCAGCGCATCCCGAACCGGTCGATAAAGGAAACAAAGCAGGCGCTATAAGATGTGCTTGTCATTGGGGAAATCAGATCAATGCCCCCGGACATCAGGTTGTACGCCGCTTTGACCTCGTCCGCCGAATCAAATGTGATGACAAGAGACAGGGAATTACCCCGATATCCATACGGCTCAGCCGAATCGGACTTAATAACGCGCCGAACCGTTTGCGGAAAATAGCGTCGCGCACCGGTTTGTAAAGGCCTGTATTGAATGTACGGAAGATAAGCTGCATTAAGACTTTGTATGTTTCAGACCTTGACGGAACGCTGCTGAACAGCGCAGGCAAACTATCGGATTACAGTGTAAACACGATCAATACATTGCTGGACGAAGGAATTTTGTTCACGGTGGCCACCGCGCGGTCAATAACAATTGCGTTATCGGCGGTAGGCAATCTGAATTTAACGCTGCCGATTATCGTATACAACGGCGGTTTCATCATTGATCCCAAAGACGGGCGGATCATCCGATCACCGCTTCCTTTGATTTATGGAATAGCCGTGAGCAAAACACCACAA
>LSQX01336736.1_pt1 | contig 14476 bp, 8 predicted proteins | sample 654561 | NCBI WGS metagenome assembly LSQX01 (sample SAMN04489861, study PRJNA283612) | anaerobic digester metagenome | isolation source: 4 biogas reactors fed with cattle manure at either 37C or 55C with and... | place: Denmark: Kongens Lyngby | collected 2014
AGATGTGTATAAGAGACAGCTATCGCCTTCAAGCGCTCGGGTTCAGTAATTTTATTGCCGATGCAATCGGTAATCAGAAATCGGTCAATAGCAACTCCCTTTTCGGTGAAGTTACTCGATGAAATAATGTCTGCTCCCAATTGAGAAAGAGCCCGAGTCAAGATATAGAGTAAGCCGATATAATCTTCTGACTGCACCTGCACTGCCGTGTACTTACGTGAATTATCCAAGTCAAATGTGACCTTCGTGGGAATGCTGAAATGCTCTCGATGTTCCTGCTCATATGAAGGCCGTTTACTATAAGATTTCATCATCAGCTCTTCCAGATTCACGGCATCGCAAAGAGCATCTTCCAAAACTCCTTCAAAAGCTTCTCTTTGCCGAACGGATGGCAAGCCCGTTTCATCCACACTTAAAACATGAAATGAATCCAAAGCAATTCCATCCTGCCTCACAAAAATTTGAGCATTAAAAATAGTCAATCCGCTGGCCGTGAGCGCACCGCAGATTTTATTAAAAAGCCCCCGTTGGTGATGTGCGCAAACAGTCACACGCGAACACCCCTGATGCAGCAGCCGTTCCCAGGCAATTTTGCATATTGCCTGCAGAGGGCCTGTTTCTTGCGGAGCCTTCTGCAAACTGAAAATCATACTCAAATGGCGGATAATCTGCTTAGGGGAAAAAACCCTGCGATAACGCTCCGGCATCAAATTCAAGTGCCTTTCTATCTCTTCCAAACTGAAAGAGTTGTCAGCGATCTGCGTCAACTGCCGCAGTAAATGGTTTCTTTGGCGGAGTGTCCCGGCGGCTTCCTGCCCCGCCTCTGGATCAGCCAGCATGTTCATCGTCCGCTTATAAATTGCCCACAACAGCAATTCTTTAAAACCGGTCCAAAGACTTTTACTCGTCCCCAGAGTATCCGCAAAGGAAAGCAAGAATAACAAATTCAACCGCTCCGGTGTTTCCATGTGATTGGCGACATCCTGAATCACAGCACTACTATAAACATCTTTTTGTGTCGCAACCTGAAAAAGATAAAGATGGTTTTCTACCAGAAAAATCAAAAGTTCCTTGTCCACTTCGTCCAGACCCATTCGATCTGCCACTTTTTCTGCCATGACTGTAGAAGCCTCGTCATGCTTGCCCTTACAACGGGCACCCTTGCCTACATCATGCAAAAGCAATGCTAAATATAAAATATGCGGATTCTCTATTTTCTGAAAAATCTCTTCAAATTGCGAATACGGCAGTTCCTTTGCCTGCCAAACCTTATCCAGTTCCTCGATACAAACCAAAGTGTGTTCATCTGCCGCATAGCGATGAAAAAACTCGTGCTGCACCAGGCAAGTCAGTTTGCCAAATTCCGGAAGATAATCCCCCAGGAGCCCTGTCTCATGCATAATACGCAAAATGGGAGCCACCGCGCCGCGCTGATGAAGTATATCCAGAAACGTATCCCTCACCAGAGGGTTGCGCCTGAAATCATCATTGCTCAATGAAACCAGCTCTCGCAGACGGTGAATTAAATCCGGATGCATGGAGAGGCCGCGCTGCTGAACCACCAGGAAAAGACGCATCAGCCGTCCCGGATCCCGCAAAAAAACTGAGACCTGCGGTGCCCGCACCCAACCATCAACCACTCTGAAACCGTCAATCGTATAGCTTTTACGTCGGAAGAGAGAGGTTAATGAGGGTAGGATTCCCTTCTCCGGTGCTAAGGCAAAACGTTGCTCGAGCGTATTCGAAATCAAATGGATGTTGCGCATGTGCGTATAAAGCTCTTTCATGAACTTTTCGATGCGCCGGGCCGGAGACTTATCTTTAAAGCCCAGATGCTTGGCAACGGTCGGCTGAACCGCTTTAAAAAGAATATCTGTTGCTCGATTTGTGAGATAGTGCAAGTCATTGCGCACACGAAGCAAAAAATCATGCGCCTTTCTCACTTGGGTCAACTCCCGCTCCGTAAGATGCCCGCTTTTCCTCAATTCTTCCAGGTTCCAGGTGCGCAGCTTAAACCAGGCCAACCAAATTAAATTATGAAAATCCCGCAATCCGCCGCAGCCATTTTTCAAATCAGGCTCGAGCATGGTCGGTGAATTTCCATATTTTTCGTGGCGCCTTATTTGGTCTTCCTGTCGGTCCCTGATATACTGATGTTCATGATGCCTGATACATTCCTGAAAAATTTGTTTCTGGAGTTCTGAGTAAAGGGAGCGACTCCCGGCAATCCTGCGAGTCTCAATCAGAGACGTTTTGGCAAGCATGTCCTGATTCGCGACCTCCACACATTCATTCAGGGTTCGAACCGAATGCCCTACCTTGAAGGGAATGTCGTAGAGAGTGTAGAGAATATGCTCCACTATGAGCTTCAAAAAAGGATGTTGCTCTTCGCCTTTGAGCAACCGACCATCATGCAAAAACATGAGATCTATATCCGAAAACGGATTCAACTCTCTTCGTCCATATCCCCCCAGGGCTACCAGGGCAACAGCCGGAACTTTACTTTCACCACTCTCCTCCTGGTAGACTCTCTTTACATCCTGGTACAACCGAATCAGCATTGCATCCAGCACACGAGTCTGAGCCTGACAAACCTCCAGGCCCGAATATCCATCTCTGTGATATGCCTGCAATTGCTGACGCCAGGCTTTGACGTAACGCCGATAGCGGACCATATTGTCGTGCGGAAGCTTTCCTTCAGGAAGCCGAAGTCGCTTTTTCGCATCTTCATCTATCATTTCCAGGAGCGTTTTCATGTAGTCTGCTTTGGATCGGCTATCGTTAATATCTACCCCGTCCGTCACAAGCAAATTTGTTGGCCCGAAGCCAAGTTTCTTCGCAGATTCTAGTTGAACGGGAGAATATTTCAATAAGTTTTGAACTTCAAAGACATTCAGCTTTTCAATTCCGAGCCATTTTTCTGGATTTTATCCCTGCTATCTGATATCCTCTCTTCATTGAAACGAGCGTTTAGGCTAATGAAAACATTTTTAATAGGAGTTATCGCAAGCTTACTGATAGGAGCTTCTGCTATGGCGCAAGACAAGGATACTTTTAAAGGCTCAGACACGTTACCCCAGTTGTTGATGTCTGAAAATGGGCAAGAAATCAAGACTCTGGATGAATGGCAAACCGTCCGGCGTCCCGAACTGCTCAAAATATTCACCGAAGAGATGTACGGATGTATGCCCGGGCTCCCGGAGAAAATTAAATATACCGTTTTTGAGAGCAGCACAAATGCGCTTGAAGGAATAGCAACACGCAAACAGATCACCATTTCAATGCTTAATAAAGGTCATCAGACCAGCGTAGATTTGCTCCTCTATCTGCCTAACGCGGTTAAGAAACCGGCTCCGCTCTTTTTAACCCTCAATTTTAAGGGGAACCACGCCATTTCAGATGAGCCGGAAATTAAAATCTGTGAAAAGATGATGGCTCCCTCTGATAAAACACCTTATCCCCGCGCTGATGCCTCCTCCCGTTGGCCTCTAAAGCTTATCCTGGGCAAAGGGTATGCCTTGGCCACTATGGCTCGCGGCGATATCGCTATTGATGGGAAAGGGTATCCTACCAATAACGTCCTGGGTCTTTTCCCTGAGCTGCAAAACCGGGACGATAATTTCAGCACCATTGGAGCCTGGGCCTGGACTTTGAGCCGCGCATTGGATTATTTGGAAAAACAGCCCGAGATTAATCCTGAGCAGGTTGTCGTCTTGGGCCACTCGCGCTTGGGCAAAACTGCTCTCTGGGCCGGAGCCAATGATCCGCGCTTTAGCGCTGTAATCAGCAATGACTCCGGAGCCGGCGGAGCGGCCTTGTCTCGCAGAATGATGGGTGAAACCATTGGTGATCTCTGCAAAAACTTCCCTTACTGGTTCTGCGAAAATTTCCAAAAATATGTAGGGCATGACAAGGAAATGCCCTTTGACCAGCATCAGTTAATGGCGCTAATCGCTCCCCGCCATATCTACGTTGCCAGCGCTCAGGATGACGCTTGGGCAGACCCTGAAGGCGAATTCACAAGCTTGATGTTAGCCAACTCCGTATTCGAACTCTTTGGGATCCGAAACGCTTTGCCGGGGACTAAAATGCCCTCGGTAAATTCTCCTCTTCGCTGGCATAATGGCTACCATATGCGAACAGGAAAACACGATCTGACGGAATATGACTGGCAGAATTATATCGATTTTTTGGATAAACATTTTAAACACGAATAAGAACTATGAAAAAAAACCTATCCCTAATTAAGGCTGCGGCCATTCTCGTTTCCTGGGCAGTTATATGCACTGTTCAACTGAACGTTTCTGCCAAAACGCCCCCTCCGTCAGGAGAAAACAACAAACAAACCGGCAAGTATCGACAGTATAACGCCTACACAGATGTCGGCTATGTGAAACCCTACAATTGGCAACGGGCCCAGGGACTCACCTGTGATGGCGTCTACTACTATTTTGCAGGACATAACGACCCGACCGGCGAACTGGCTGATATCCATAAAATCCGAATGGCTGACAATGAAGAAGTCGCACTTTTTGATAAAAAAGCTCCCATGCACAGTCCGGGCCTGGATTGGAACGAATACAACGATACTATTCTCTCCTGCTGCTATGGTCCTAAACTGACTCCTTGTGTTTGGGAGCTGGATAAAAACAGCGGTGAATCGATTAATCGCTGGGATTGCCCAGAAGTCGGCCTGAAGGCCGGCGGACTCATTGCCTGGGTGAAGAAAAATGATATTATTCTTCTGACATCCACAGAAAACGGCGCCAACCTCGGTTTCACAAAACTCACGTTATTGCCAGACGGAAAATTCAAAGAGTGCGGAACCTGGTATTACTCTGAAACCAATCTCGGCGTCCCCCAGGGCATGGATTATAAAGACGGCTGCATCTGGTTCCTGACCGATGCCGGCAAAACGGTGAATGATAACCCTCACTCTATTTACGTCCTCAAACTCAATAACAACAAAAAGAAAACAGTTTCTGTTCTTAGGGAATACCGTGTCGATTTAAAGGTAGAGACTGAAGGCCTCAGCTTTGATACTGAGGGCACTCTCTATTTTGGAACAGCAGAGGAAAAGATTTATAGGATTGATCATCAATATAAAAAGATGAAACCCTGGAAGGAACCCAAATAAGCTCGTGAGAAAAACATATATTACTTGTCTGAGCCTCTTTGCCACCGGTGCCATTTTCTGTTCCGGTATCCTGGCGGAGGATATTGTTTACAACCCGTACCGGGATGTTGCATATAAAAAGCCAACTGATTGGCAATGCGCTCAGGGCCTCTGTTGTGATGGCATATACTACTACTTTGCCGGCCACCACGATATAACCAAAGAGAACGCAGATATTCACAAGATCCGTGTTTTCGATAATCTGGAAGTGGCTCTCTTTGAGAAAAAAGGCCCTATGCACAGCGCCGAACTTCTCTGGTTTAAACCTCACGATACTCTCCTGGCCTGCTCCGGAGGTAATAACCGGAAACCCTTTGTATGGGAGCTGAATAAGGAAAACGGGAAAACTATCAATCAATGGGATTTTGAGGGCTTTGGTGAAAATGGCGGTGCTCTCATCGCTTGGATTAAAGATGAGGATATCTACCTTTTTACTTCCGGTCAGGATGGTGGTAAGATTTCCTTTACCCACCTCACTCTAAAGGAAAGCGGTAAGTTTATCGATCACGGCACCTGGCGTTACTCAGAAACCAATCTGGGAGTCCCCCAGGGCTTGGACTATCGTGATGGCTTCCTCTACTACCTGGCTGATGCAGGGAAAACGGTGAACGATAACCCTCACGCCATCTACAAAATTAAGCTCGAAGACGATCAACCAAAAACGGTCTCAGTTTTTGAGGAATATCGAGTAAATATCTCTGTTGAAACGGAAGGTTTCAGCATTGCTCCGGATGGGAGTGTCTATTTTGGCACTGCTGAGGAAAAGATTTACAAGCTGGATTCCAAGTACGATAAGCTGTTGGACTATCGTAAAAAGTAGAAAATAACATCGGGAAGATCAGAACTCATACTGATCTTCCCCTACAAAAAGAAAGCCACCCTCTTCTTTGATCACAATTTCGATTCCGCCTTCTTCCGAACTCAAGAAAACCTGACGCGGATATTCATCAAGATCGGTTTTTTTAGGGCGGTTCTTTTCGTGCTGAGTTTCCACGATCAAAAAGAGAGGTGAGCACCGTCTGAGGAATCCTGCCCTGAACCAATACTCATAATCCGGCACGCCACAGACAAGGACATCACAATCCAAATCCGTCTCCCGGTCCATAAGCCGCTGCTGCCCCTCAGGGTCTAAATCTGAAACAAAAAGAATCCGCTTTCCCTCTCGTTGCAGACGCAAGACCAGTGCACCCTGATCGCCGCGGCTGAAATCTTCATCTTCACTGGCGGACGGATGCAACACCTCCAAGCACCCTACTCTCTCACCTCTATCTAGTTTTTTTGGATTCTGTATTCCTGCCTCTTCTCCCTTTTGAATTCTTTGCATATAGGGCGAACGCGTTTTCAGAGGGTTAACATATATATCCGATATCTTTATTTTTTGAGCCAGTTGAGCAGCTCCCTTTATATGCGCAGCATCCCCGTGTGTGAGGATTAAAGCATCCAATGAGCCGTTCTTCTGTGCATTTTGTTTTAGGTAAGGAATTAGGACTCGTTGCTCCAGTCTTTCGTCCCCGGTATCAATCAAATAATCTTTCTTATCCATACCATCCTGCACCAGGATGGAGCTGCCCTCACCCGCAGGGAAAACGACTACACTTGTCTGGGGAGAATTTTTTGGTGCGGAGACGAAATATACAGCCAAAATAAACACATACCCCAAACTCCAACCCCAGTTTTTCCTCTGAAAAAAGAAACCTCTAAAGAGCCCCAAAACTCCCAAATAATAAAACACCCAGCTCACGGGATACCACCCATTGCCTCTCAAGAAAGCTCCGGGTAATCCCTCCGCGAAACTGCATATTCTCTCAACAGAATAAAGCAACCACCAAGCCGGTATATTACAGAGTTCTGCAAAGCCTTCCCAAATAGAACCCAATATCAAAGAAGCCAGAGCCAACCCCTGAAGCGGAAAGGCCAGAATGCAGACGAACACATTCACGAATAATCCGGCGATAGGAACTAAATTAAAAAAATGGAGACTCAACGGCAATGAGCCCGCCCAGCCGGCAAGGGAGCCCCAAATATTTGAAAGCACAAAGAGTGCGATAAACTCTTTCAAACGCATGCTTTTGGTTACTAATGATTCAGGCAAAAACGGGTCTTTCCCGGCCCACTTCTTTCCCAATTTTTCTAAAATGGGTAATAGAAGAATCATGCTCAGAACAACTGAAAAGGATAGTTGAAAGCTGGCTTGAAAAAGCTGAACCGGATCCCAACTGAGTATGAGAAAACATCCTGCTCCCAAAGAGTTGGTCAATTGCGATGGCCGATGAATAATTCTCCCCAACAGAACTACGCAGAGCATTAAGGCGGCCCGGTTCACCGGAGGGTCTGCACCTGCAACTAGCGCGAATAAAACGACCGTGAGCATACATACCCCCGGCCGCCAGAAGGCAGAAATATTCAGTAGAGAGAGCAAGCCCACAGTCATAATCGCCACCACACCGACATTGAAGCCGCTAATGGCAAAAAGATGCATCACACCCGTACGGGTAAACACCTCTTTAAACTCTGAGGGTAACGCGGTTCGCTCACCGATCGTCATCGCTTGGTACATGCCGATATAGGGGTCTTTCGGATCATACCCCACTGAAAGTATTTTGACCCAATGACCTCTCAGCAAACCAGCGAATCGGCGAATCAGACTGGATATTCCTTTATTATATCCCTTCCAAACCCAATCTTCATTAGTGGCTGTTTTTAACTCATAATAAATCCCCTGGGATTCCAGATATTTCTTATAATTAAAACCACCGGGCGTTTTAGCTCCAGAGGGCAGACGGATGACACCGCGGATCTCAACCAGCGCCCCTGCGGTAAAATCCTCACTTAAAACTTTATAACAAAATGCTTTTACCGTGCCTGTAGCCTTTTGAAATTCACCCGTTTCGGAGTAGTCCCCACTCCAGCAGATCTCATTCAATGCCAGTGATACACGGCAAATTTCATTCGTATACTCCACTCCAGCGCTCCACACTTTGGTAGATGAAATTGCAGGGCGCTCCAAAAGCTCTCCTCGCACAATAACCATCGCCGCGGTTTTCCCCACCATTTGAGCTCGAATATCCTCTTGAGATTGAATAACGGTATTCAAACTGTGGGAAACCAAACCCCAGGTGAGCCCTGCCAAAATGCAGCAAACCGGATTTATCCAGAAGGTTTTGGGGGATGAATTGGACCAAATTCTTCCCAATACAGCACCACAGACTGATAAAAATAAAACGGGCAGGTAGAACGAATAAACCTGCCCGATATCCAGAACATTTGCGGATTTCCATGCGAGTATTATCCCCAGAATTTGAGTTAGACTTACATAGAGAAGAGGAAACCGTTCAAACTGAAAACAAAGGCAAGAAAAAAGCGAAGAGCCACTCACACAATTCTTATCCGGAGCCATTTCATTGTGTTTTTCCAGCTCTTCTTCCATCTCCTTATTCGCTCTCTTTAGCTTTTCATTTCCATCTGGGTGGCTTTTGACCATTGAGGCACTTGAGAAGCCCCCGATTCCGACGATTTGAAGGATTTATTTTTTGAAATTCCTCTCTTGAAATAACTCAACACCCACATGGCACTTAAACCCATTAAGACCCCAAAAGAATCAATCATTACATCCACTGGGCTACCGTAACGCTCAGATGTAAAAGACTGATGAAATTCATCGCTTATCGCATATCCGACACAAATGAGAAAAGTTAATAATGCCATGCGGAAAGACCAGATGCGCTTCCACCCGACCAAACCGGAACGCAAAAAACCAAAAAAGACCAGAGCCGCCAGAATCCCGTACTCAGTTAAATGACAAGCCTTCCTCAGAATAAAAATAGTCTTCGCCAACTGTTCCCAGGAGAGCGTGGGGAAATTTTCGTGCAGAAACGTCATGACTCGCTGGCTGGTTGCCTTGCCTCCCACATCATCTGTGCTGCCCCAAAAAATAAGGACACACCAAATAACGGCTGGCAACCATCCCTTGAACTGCGCGTAAAAAAACCGTTTCATTTCGAGCAACGCAGAGATTAGTTCTCAGCTGAGTGAAGTCCACCGGATCCGGCATTGAACGTCAGATGCGGGCATGTCCAAGAGCAGGCGCCACAGTGAATGCACTTTTCCCGGTCAAAGGCCGGTAATCCCGATTCCCCGGGGTAAATCGCCTGACCTGAGCAAATCTCTATGCACGCTTTGGAATCACACGCTTTGCAAATCTCTTCGCTTTCAAACACGACATGGTTGGAATACCCCGAGGCTGCTTGAACTTTCCCTCCCAGAAGCAAAGCATCCTGATGAGAGATGAGCAGCTTTCCATCATATTCAATGGGAGGCCATCCGGTTTTTTCCATCAGCACATCGTTGGAGTACACCCCCTTGGCTGCACAGTCCTTGCGTATCTGCTCCACCTCTTCAGGCGTCAGCTTCCCTTTGAAGTATTCAGCCGTCCTGGGCAACCGATCCCAGGTTTTCTTGTGAGTTCCCGGAATATGGAATAAGCCCTTGGAAAAGCCGGTCAAGGCCATGCCCAATAGGCCGGATATCATCCCCCGATGGAATCCATCTCTGGATTTCTCTGCAACCCGAGACTCCGAATCCCTGTGGCTTGCCCGGCGGCGCTTTAAATAAGTAGCTTCAAGATTTTCGCGGGTAAATTCTTTACCCTCTTTCATCAGCTCTGCAACCGCCTCCCCCAGATGAGTCCCTGTTTCCCAGGCCTCATCAACACCAGAACCAGTCAATACATTAGTAGAGCCGCTTCCTTCTCCAATTCGAGCAAATCCATCTCCGACCAAATAAGGTTCTCCCCGACGGCCGGATTCCTGAAGCGTCTTAGCTCCCCAGGAACGCAGCGCAGAACCTTTAAGATACTGCCATAAATAGGGATGCTGCATCCAATACTGCATGTAGCGATAGGCAGCGCGAACCGGATTATCCAGCCAGGTAGGAACAAAAATCCCGAGAGACGCCACCTTTTCCGGATGCACATACATGAAGCCGAAAATCTCCGGCTCCGGATACCCAAACGTATGAAAAACCATTCCCGGTTTGAGCGGCGTATCTTCAGGTAAATTCACCACCATCTTCATGCCAATGGCATAATCGTTCTGCTCATGACCTTCAGGCAATCCGATGGCTTCATTTAACTGTCTGCCGACGGCTCCAACGGGGCCGTCGCCGATTACCGTCAAGGCCGCCTCTACCTCCATTCCAGGCATGAACCCATCCGAAGGATTACCCTTCAAATCCACTCCCTGATCTACCAGCTGGACACCAACTACTTTGCCCTCTTTTATAATAGCCTTTTCCACAGGAGTCCCGGGCCAGATTTGAATAAAGCCGCTTCCCATTACCTGGGCTGAAACCCATTGGTTAAATTGTCCGATGGAAAGAGTAACTCCTCCATCCTTTCGCAAAAACGGAGGAATCCAAGGCAATGCAAAAGCATAGTTCTGATACCAGGGCAAAACCGCCTTGAAGGTTTTCAGAAACATATCCCCAAGTTTAAACAGGCAGGAGCGCCGGCTGGCTCCATGTGGATCAAGCAGGTATAACACCTTTTCCTCCGACACTTCGGCAACCATCGGTATTTGAGAAAGCTCCTCACCGGGAATGCTCTCACGTATCGATCTTGCATCCGAAACTACTCCCGAAACACCTGAAGATGTGTCATCTGCACGTTCATAGCAAATCACCTGAGGAGGCATTCCTGGCGCAACTTTGCTCTCCAATGCCGGTGTGCCATCCTCATTCAGCATTCGCTTGTTGAGCGTGCTCAAAAAACCGCCCATTGCTGGGCCGAAACCGACACAAACAATGTCGGCGTTCAGCTTCTGGCGTTCCACCTTTTGATCTAATTCCTGGTTTTGCATTTTTTGATTTTTAGTTTAGATAACACCTCTTCAGCCAATACACTGTATGCAGAGGTCCCCGCACTGTAGGCGTCATAATACATCACGGGTTTGCCAAAACTGGGGGCTTCAGCTAGACGGACAGCGCGCGGAATCAGCGTCTCAAATACCTTTTCCCCAAAATACTCCCGCACATCCGCCACCACCTGTTGCGAAAGACGGGTGCGCCCATCGAACATAGTCATCAGCACACCCAAAAGCTCCAGCTTGCAACTCTCCTCGCTCTCGCAAATCTGGTTGAATATCCGCATAATCATGGAAACACCTTCCAAGGCGTAATACTCGCATTGTAGAGGAATGAGCAACCAGCGAGCGGCGACGAACGCGTTGAGCGTAAGCACCGAAAGAGAGGGCGGACAATCAATCACAATAATGTCGAAATTCGCTTGGGACAACACCGGCTCCAGAGCATCCTTAAGGCGAGTCAAATGATTCCCAGGCATGCGAGGAAACTCAATATCCGCCCCACACAAATCCAAACCTCCGGGGATCAGCCAAAGGTCCTTCCAAGGTGTTTCGACTATATAATCGGCTAATTTTTCTTCTCCCAGCAAAGCCAGGTAGGAATTTTTCCCTTCAATCTTCTCCACTCCCACTCCGCTCGTAGCATTGGCCTGAGGATCCAAATCCAGGAGCAAGGTTTTCTTGCCGATAGCCGCTAAAGCTGCTGCAAGGTTGACAGAGGTAGTCGTCTTGCCAACTCCCCCTTTTTGGTTAGCAATCGCAATGACAATAGCAGACATCGTTTCGCCTTTGTTGTTTCATTTGTTAATTATTATTCAGGCACTAAAGCCTTCAGGCAGTATCCGTGTGATTGATTCTTGCGAGGAAACGCGGATACAGACATCCTTGCCTCCGACAGCCTGATTCACTTGATTCAAGGCAATCTCAGGGCGATTGCAATCCTGGCTCAAGTGTCCCAATACCAGCTCTTTAAGTCCAGTGGAAACAATCTCCTCAAGAAAACGGGCAGAGTCCTCATTGGATAAATGCCCGGAGTTGCTCATAATCCGCTGCTTCAATGCCCAGGAGCGAGAGGATTCCCTTAAAAGAGTGATATCGTGGTTGGTTTCAAAAAGAAGCCCATGAACTCCCTTTAACCTCTCTCTGACTAAAGAAGTGACCTTGCCCAAATCCGTCACGTGCCCCAACCGGATTCCCCCAACCTGAAAGGAGAAGCCGACCGGATCGCTGGTATCGTGAGGAACTTGAAATGTGTTGACCTCAATATTGCCGATCTCAAACGTATCTCCCGTCGCAAAAATCTTAAATTCCGGTATTTGTTTCGGCTGGGGACCTTGCTGCAAAATTGCGCACAGGTCTTTTTGAGTAAGTCGGTTTGAGTAGACAGGAACTTTGTACAGTTGACAAAAACGGCTTACGCCGCAGATGTGATCTGTATGACTGTGAGAAATCAGGATACCGCTCACACGTTCCGGGTCTTTACCTGCGGCCTCAATGCGTTTCTGCAATTGTTTGCAGGAAAAACCTCCATCCACAAGGAGGCACGTATCCCCATACTCCAGCCATGTGCAATTGCCCCTGGAGCCGCTGCCTAAATTTATAAACTCGACAGGCTTCAAATTATCCTATGCCTCTCTACAATTCTCAAACTCCGGTGTGTTCCAGTTCTTCGTTTGTTAAAGAGTTATATATCTTGAATTCTTCTGCGTGGAAGGCCGGGTCCGCTCTGAAGGAGAGCTTCCCATAATACTTCTTCTCCATATCAATCAGGAGTTGCTCGTCTTCCGTGCGAAGCCGGTCCAGTACCAAGGGATGGACCACCACTTTCAGCTGGAAGTCCGATTCATCGCGGCCTCTCCTGCGGAAAATCTCCGACAGCTTTCTCTGAATCTCAACCGACATGGTCAGTGCCGATTTTACCATTCCACGGCCCTTGCAATATTTGCAGTCGTCATAAACGGCTTCCAAAACAGATTCCGTATGGCGTTGCCGGGTCATTTCCATCAAGCCCAATGAAGAAATGGGCAAAATATGTGTTCTGGCCCGATCCCGACGCAAACCTTCCTTCATCTTGTTATAGACAGCCTGGCGATCCCGCTGCATCTTCATATCGATAAAATCCAGAATGATAAGTCCGCCTATATTGCGCAAACGCAGCTGGCGGCAAATCTCTTCTGCCGCTTCAAGATTGACCCGCAAGATAGTAGACTCATGATGATCGGATCCCTGCTTGTGTCCGCCCGAATTGACATCGATGGCTACCAGCGCCTCGGTCTCATCAATTACAATATAACCACCGGATTTCAGATAAACTCTCCGTGCAAAAGCACTGCTGATCTGGCGAGTAATATTGAATCGATCAAAAATAGGCTGAGAGTCTGCGTAAAGCTTCACCTTAAAGGCCGAACGCTTCGAAATTCTGGAGATTACTTCTTTGGCCCGATCACATTCTCTCTGATTGTCTATGACGATTCTCTCCACTCCTTCGGTCAGAAAATCGCGAGTCATCCGCCCAATCAAATCAGGCTCCTGGAACACACAGCTCGGAGTGCTGCTACTGCGAATACTCTCTTGAACCTGTCTCCATTCCCCCAAAAGGATTGCCAAATCACGAATGAAATAGCGCTTTTGCTGTTCCTCTCCCGCCGTACGGATAATGACACCCATTCCTTCGGGCAAATCCAACTCTCTTAAAATTTTCTTCAGCCGCTCTCTTTCCGCCGGACTATCGATCTTCCGGGAAATACCACTTTGATCTGAATTGGGCAACAAAACCAGAAACTTGCCCGGCAAAGAAATATTCGTAGTAACCCGCGGTCCCTTGGTGCCGATAGCTCCTTTAGTGACTTGCACCACAATCTCTGAGCCAATCGGATACAGCTTAGGGATGTCATTTTGCGTGATTCTCGGCTTTTCTTTGCGGCGCGGCGAGCGTTCCACAACCTCGATTGAAGAATCAAAGTTATTAGGGATAATATCCCAATAATGGAGAAATGCGTTCCGATCAAAGCCGATATCCACAAAGGCTGCCTTTAGCCCATCTTCCAAGTTCTGCACACGCCCTTTGTAGATAGAACCGACCAAACGCTCATCGTCCGATCGTTCAATCGTGAAATCTTCCAAGCGTCCGTTTTCCAGCACAGCCACGCGTGTCTCCAGGGACTCCGCATTAATGATGATCTCTTTGTGAGACGTCGGCACGGGCCCCATCATTCGCTGAAACGTCTCTATCATCTTGTTGGCTACGCCTTTAACGGATTCAACGAAGTTTCGGGGTTTGGGTTCCGGCAACGGAACAGGCTTGTATGGTTCTTTGGCAGGTTTCTTGCGCGGTGCGGGTGCGGGTGCCGGCGGCTCCTCTTTAACCCCAGCGGACTTATTTTCCGCTTTCAAAATTTCAGCCTCATGCCGCGCGTCAAAGACCTGTCTCTTATACACATCT
>LSQX01198519.1_pt3 | contig 14475 bp, 13 predicted proteins | sample 654561 | NCBI WGS metagenome assembly LSQX01 (sample SAMN04489861, study PRJNA283612) | anaerobic digester metagenome | isolation source: 4 biogas reactors fed with cattle manure at either 37C or 55C with and... | place: Denmark: Kongens Lyngby | collected 2014
GAATGTCACAGCAGGCCTTCAGCTTGTCTTCGATCTCGAAGCAGCGAGGAGCCGAAATGTCCTCTAGGTTTACGCCGCCAAAGGAACCGGAGATGAGCTGAATGGTACGAACGATTTCGTCCACATCCTTGGACTTGATGCACAACGGGAAGGCATCGACTCCGCCAAACTCCTTGAACAACACACACTTACCTTCCATGACGGGCATACCGGCTTCAGGCCCGATATCGCCCAAACCCAGAACAGCAGTGCCGTCGGTGACCACCAAGCACATATTCCAACGACGGGTCAGGTCGTAAGATTTATCGATGTCCTTCTGGATCTCCAAGCAGGGCTGAGCCACGCCGGGAGTATAGGCTAGGGACAGGTCATCCTTGTTTCGAACGGGAACCGTGGAGATCACCTCGATTTTTCCCCGCTTCTCGTAATGCAGCTTCAAACTTTCTTCAGCAATAGGGGTCATAGCCATAAGCTTCCGATTCCTTTCTTATTCAGGTTTTGCTTATCAGAACTTCAACATCGTAATTTCTTGATCCGTGAGAGAGAGCAACTTGGCACCGTCCTTGGTCACGCGGAAGTTGTCGCAGCAGATGGCGAAGTGACCATTGCGCACCAATTCAGGATGAATGGCCAGCAACATATCCTCCCGCATCTCCATGTCCTCAAAGGGACTGATAACAGGAGCTTCCATCATATCGTAGCCCTGACCGTGGCCCACGAAACGGCCATTGGGCGCGATGCCATGGGCCGAGGCAAACTTGTCGTAGACCTCATTCAGCTCACGTCCGGTGACGCCGGGCTTACAGGCGTCGGCCACCAGATGCTGAACTTCCCTGGCGTCTTCAAACAGTTTTACGAATTCGGGATCGGGTCGACCCAGACAGAAGGAACGGGCCAGCTCACCGTAGATGCCTCCGGGACCGGAGACCTCGATCATTACGGTAACGGAATCACCCATCTCAATGCGGCGGTTTGCCTTAAAGTTCTGGAAAAAACCGCTTCCCGCGCCGTCAGGAGCGGAGCCCACGGCAATGTTGCCGATCCAGTCACAGGCAATATAGCGAGAAGCGTGCTCAATATCGGCTAGAATCTCATACTCCATGCGGCCGGGACGGATCAGAGCCGGAACCATATCCATCAACTGCTTATGCGCCAGAATGCAGCGGTCAACCAAATCCCATTCCTCTGCGCTCTTAACCGCCTTGATGTAGCTGAACTGTTTGCTGAAATCCACGATCTCGCAGCCGGACACGCCCTCGCGGACAAGATCCAATGTGTCGGCGCTCATCAGCTGTTTGAATACGACGCCGATGCGCTTATAGTTATGGGTGTTCAGCTCAGCCACCAGACTCTCTGCGGTCAGGCCGTCGGTACAGCCGAAAGTCTGGCAGTAAGGGCGCACAATCAGCTTTTCCACATTGCGCAGGGCAGGGCTCACGGGGGCGTTAGGATCATCCGAGCCGTGACTGATCATGGTCATCTTGCCTTCGGCAGGAATCAGCATGGTGACACCATAAGGATGGCCGACCTGATCGGTCATATAGCGAACGACACTGTCAAAGATGGTACTTTGAGTCTGGGCAATGCAACAATCCAAATCGGCCTTTTTTAATTCGGCCTGTACAGCAACCAGACGACGGTCAAGCTCTGCGGTGGAAACGGGATACTTGTAACGAGGGCCGGACAGGTTCAGTTCAGGCATGGTTGTCTCCTCCTATGCGTTATTTTAGCAGGAAGGGGCTACCGCCCTCCCGTGATTTCACCTATTGAAATCGAGATTTATTATATCTGGTCAAAATATACCCTACTTCTTGAAAATTAGCAATAGAATTTCGAAAGAAAACCTGGGTTTATATAAAATATGCCCTAATTTTATGTGCCTCATCTTTTGATTTTCAGCCGCGGGGCTCCATCGCCAAGTTCGGGAAACGATGTTATAATGTGTTGGTATTCATCAAAAAGTTGGTAGCTAGGTTGGTAAACAATGAAAAGACGATTGCCTGAGCAGAACACAGCCACAAATAAAAAGAAAAAAAAGCCATTTCCGGTGCGAGCGCCGATAGTCGGGGCGCTGTTGTTGCTTTTTGCCGCGGTGATCGGATCTTTGGCTTGGACCCGATTTCGCGAACCGGTGATTACGGAAAGCCCGGCAACCCTGCCGACGACCGGCCAAAGCAGTGTGACATCTGAGCCCACAACCGAGCCGCAGATCAGCGTTGTTCTGCTTGAAGTGACCATTGAGGTGGGTTCCGAGCTGCCCGATGCCAAGGAATTTTTCTTGGAGCCGCCAATAGCCGTCGGCTATGTGACGGATTTGGCCGGCTTGGATGTGGATCAACCGGGAGAACATTCGATTGAACTCAGAGCCGATGGTCGGCTTTATACCGGCAAGCTTCAGGTCGTCGATACGACTCCGCCGGTCATCACCGGCAGCGATCTGACCATTGTTGCCGGGGAAACCGTGTCCTATCGCAAGCACATCACCGTGGAGGATAATTGTGACGGTCCGGTTCGGTTGGAAATCGACAACAGCCAAGTGATCGTCAATGTGCCGGGAGAATACCCCGTGATTTTTTCGGCCACCGATACCGCCGGCAATTCATCGTCGCTTACCCTGCAGGTTACCGTTCTGAAACCGGATCCGCGCCAAGAGGCGGTGCTTGCCATGACCGACGAGGTGCTGGGTCGGATCATCAACGAGCAGATGAGCAAGCGGGATAAGGCGTGGGCGATTTTCAAGTGGACCAACAGATCCATCACTTATACCGGCAGCGCGGATGACTCCAGCGTTCTCGCCGGGGCTTATGAGGGCTTTAAATTTCGTCGTGGGAATTGCTTTACCTATTATGCTTTAAGCGAAGTGCTTTTGACTCGTGCCGGCATTGATAATATGCGGATCACCCGCATTGGCGGCAATACCGATCATTACTGGAATTTGGTCAACTGCGGCGACGGTTGGTACCATTTTGACGCCAGCGAGCGACGTGCGGGCGATACCTTCGTTCCCTTTATGAAAACCGATGCGGAAATGGAGGAGTACACGATAAAAACCGCCGCGGCCTTTCCCGATAAAATCAATTACTACACATTTGATCCATCGCTCTATCCCGAAAGAGGCCAATAGGATTGCCTTCAGGCCTTATCCAAGGCACTGCCGGGGCGAGCCTTGAGACGCCGCAGCCGCCAGTCGCTGAAACGGCCTTGATTGGTTGTCAGAGCAATAAATAAGAACAAAAACAAGCCCACACCGATGTCCTGAATCTCGGAGGGCAGGCCGAGGGCCAGTATGCCGGCGGTCAACATCTTGATGCAAAAAGCGCCGATAAAAACGCCAACGGTAAAATTGACATATCTGGAGAGATAAAGCGCGATGAAGACCGCCGGGAAAGCCGTGAACATCATGCCCATGTTGTTGTTAAAGGTTGAAGAGGCCTCAATGGTCCCTTTCATCGAGACATTGATACAGGATGCCACGCCCAGAAAAACACCACAGAGGACATAACAAAGAATCGTATTTCGCTTTTCGTTGACGCCGATGTTGGTGGCAATCAGTTGATTGTTGCCCAGCGACCGGACATTGTAGCCAAAGCGGGTGTGGGAATAAATAATATAGAAGGCCACAAACATGACCGCACATAAGATATAGATCTGGGGCGCTCGGCCGAACTGCGTATAGCGCATGCCGCTGAGGCGGGCGCCACCGCCATTATTGATGATCATGACCAGAGATTCATAGATAAGCAGCATGCCGATGCTGATGACCAAGGTGGGCACCTTGATGACCAGATACAGCAGGCAGTTGATCAGGCAAAGAATGGTGCAGATCACAACACACAGCACAAGCAGCGCCCATGAGTTCAGCTGGTTATTCCGGATGATCGGCGAGGCGATGAAACTGGTGACCATCATGATGATTCCCATTGAAAAGTCCCAACGCCCGTTGATCATGTTGCAGCTCATTGCCAACGCCATCATCGCGGTGAGCAGGGCTTGGTTCACGATAGAGTCCATGCTGGCCCAACTGCCGAAGGTGCTCTCTGTCTGCAAAAGTCTGGTCATGACAAGAAAAAACACAAAAATCGCTACGGGCCACACAAGTGTCTTCCAAATGTTTGAATAAATACGCTTGATATTCATGATCGATCGCAAACCTTTCCCGCTGGTGAGATTTGATCAGCCGCCGTGGCGGGCCATGACGCTTTCCAGACTGAAGCCCTGAGCAAATTCGGTCAGCCCTTCCAGTTTAGCGTCCTTGTTCAGAACTTTAATAAAGGGCTTCAACTCGTCAATGGTGAATGGCGCGCTGTCGCCGGTGATATATTTCTGAATATTGACGAAATCCTCATGACTTTTTGCCAAGACATATTCCATTTCGATCGAGGCGGCATTGCCGTCGGCATCGGTCATGCGGTTACCGCTCATCGCATTGTAAAGCAGAACGAAAGCAATCATTGAATCGGCCAATGTTCCCTCAACAGCATAGTTGACAACGCCCTCTTCCATGGCCTCCAAAGCGCCTTCGCCCGGATCATAGCAGTTCAGCAAAACTTTGTCGCCCAGACCGGCGTTGACGAGAGGCTGATAGACCGTGGAGATGCTTTCGACACTTGAGAAAATCGCATCGATATCGGGATATTGACTGACGATGTTGGCGGCCGCGCTGGCTTTATCGAAGGACAGGCCTTCGGCCAAGAGCGTTGCTCCATTATCTTCAATGGCCTTTTTGGCGCCGTTCAAGCGTTTGTCCATCTGATCGGCCAGACCGAACGGAAAGCCGGTCAAAGCAAATGTTTTTGCCCCATGTGTCTTGATCATGTCCTCGGCAATGGTATAAGCCATGGCGAAATCGTCTTCCCAGACCTCACCGGCAAAAAATTTGCTCTTGGAAAACGTGCCGTATTCCGGATGGGCGTTTGCCGGGTCATTGGAGGTTACAATGTACATTTCGTATTGTTCGCAGATTTCGATCAAGGTGGGCATGATCATGCCGGGATGCAGATTGATGATGCCGTCAATGCCGGCCGCACCGAAGTTTTGAGCGGCCGTGATGGTCTGTTCCGGATCGGTGCCGCCAACGGCATAGTCGAACGTGACATTCAAATTTGAGCCCAGATACTCAATGGACTTCATGATGTTCAGCGCCCAATCGTTAGAGAGGTTATAGAGGATAACCCCCACTTTATATTGAGGCAGCTCAACTTTTTCGGGTGTGGTGCTTCCCCCGGCACAGGCTGTCAGCCCAAGTGACAGGGCAAGAACCAGAATAATGGCAACTAATTTCTTTTTCATGATCTTTCTCCTTCTTCAAAATTTATTAAAAACGCCATTGGCGTATTCAACGCGGCAGCAAGCCGTTCCGGTCGCGCTTATAGGTAATCACGACAACCAGAATAAAAATAGTACCGACAACCAAGTCGGTCAGCCGATAGTTAATACCGGTCAGAACCAGCCCGTTGCTCAGGATGACCACAATCAGAGCCCCGATAATCGGCGCCTTGACGGAACTTTTCATCCCGCCGCCCAGCGCCATACCGCCCAGTACGATGGCGACAATGACATCGAGCTCATAACCGGCTCCGGCCAAGGTCGCTACGGTACGGGTTCGGGCCATGGCAAAAAATGCGGCAATGCCGATCAACAACGCGGCGAACAGGTAAGCCATGATTTGGACGCGGCTGATATGGATGCCGGACTGTCTGGCGGCGGTCGGATTCTCGCCGATTGCCGCATTATTGCGGCCGAAAACCGTATGATGCATCAGGATATAGGAAGCAACCAGCAAGATGAGCAAAACAATGATTTTCAGCGTCCAGTTATTGGCCACACCGATTTCGGCCGGCAACGTGATGTTTCCTTTGGAGATCATGGTAACGGCACCCCGACAGAGGAATTGAACGCACAGGGTTGTGATGAAAGGAGGAATTTGCAGCTTGACGGTCACCAGACCGGTCACGAGATAACACACCAGCGAAACCGCTAGGCAAATCGGCAGGGCGATCCAGCTGCCGCCCATGTTGAGGATGATATATCCGGACAGCATCATGCTGAGGCCGAAGACCGCACCGACCGCCAGATCAAAACCGCCATGGGCGTAAATAAAAGAACAGGCCACAGCCAAAATAATAATTGTGTAGATCTGGTCAAGAATGTTGTTCAGATTGGTCGCGCGGAAAAGGCTTCCTTCCGAAGCGATACCGATCAGGGCAATAACCAGTATGAGGCCGAGAAAGGGAATTAACACAGACAAATTTTTCTTGATTACCTGCATAGGGCCTCCTAAATCATTGACTCGATCAGATCGTGTTCGCTCAGTGTCGCGCTGCGTCTGAACTCACCGTTACATTGGCCGTTTTTCATAATTATGATTCGATCGCACATCCCGATCAGCTCGGCCAGCTCTTCGGAAATAAGCATGATGGATCGGCCTTCCGTTTTGAGCTTATAGATGAGTTGATACATCGCCTGCTTTACTCCGATGTCAACACCGCGGGTGGGGCAGTCGAGAATCAGGATCTGAGATTGATGGGCAATCCAGCGAGCAAAGACGACCTTTTGTTTGTTGCCTCCGGAAAGATAGCGCACGACCTGATCAACCGAGGAGCACTTGATGGAAAGCGCTTGTCGCTGCGTTTCGGCCAACCGGCGTTCGTTCTTGCGAAAAAGCAGTCCGCTTTGCAGGATATCGGGCAGAGAGGGCAGAGCGATGTTTTCGCTGACGGTTGCCGTGATCATGAGGCTCTCCTGGTCGCGGTTTTTGGAGATATAGCCGATCCGTCGCTTAATGGCCTCGTGAGGCTGGGATATGATTGTCTTGTCCGCCAGCTCAACGCGGCCATGAACCGGCCGGTCAACCCCGAAGGCAATCCGACCCAGCTCATGCATACCGCTGTCGGTTAAACCTCCCAAACCGAGGATTTCTCCTTCATGGAGCTGAAGACTGACATTTTTTAAAATTCGGCCATCGGTTACATTCTCAATGTTCAGAACAACCTTTTCACCGTACTGCCCATCAAAATCGCCACGATAATAATCGCCGATGAGTTCTCGGCCCACCATCATGGACTTGATGACGTCTGGCTTCATTTCCTCCTGCGCGAGGGTGCCGATCAACATCCCGTCACGCAGAACCGTCAAAGCCGTGCAGATTTCAAGAATTTCATCCAGATCATGGGAAATAAAGATGATTCCTTTACCTTGTTCGCTGAAACGCCGGCAGAGGGAATAGATGATATCGCGCCCCTGCTGGGAAAGGGCGGTTGTCGTTTCATCAACAATCAGGATTTGAGGCCGGTCGTACACCGCCCGCGCCACTTCAACAAGCTTGCGATCTTCAAAATTCAATTCATCGATCATAATTCGCGGATCGATATGCGTCACGCCGATGGCGGTCAGCGCTTTCCGGGCGGCAGCCACCATGGCCTTCCGATTAACCAGGCCGGCCTTTGCAAACATTTTTTCCTTGCCGACAAACAGATTGTCGGCCACCCTGATGCCGGAGATCGTGCCCATTTCCTGAACAATCATGGCGACGCCCTGACGCTGGGCATCGATCATGCTGGTCGGACTATAAGGCTGGCCGTTTAAATAGAGCTGACCGCTGTCGGCCGGATAAACACCGGCCAGAATGGAGCAAAGCGTGGATTTTCCGGATCCGTTTTCGCCGATCAAACCGCGGATTTCACCGGCATTCAAGGTGAAATGGACACCCTGAAGCGCTTTGGTCAGACCGAAGTTTTTGACAATTTGCTCGGCATTGATTAGTTCAGTGCTCATGTTAACGCTCCTGTGAAGTGACGGCATTGATCCGAAATCACGATTATAAAACTCAAAAACAGATTGTCTGCCAATTATACAATAATTTTTAAAATTGTGCTCTATGTCACAACATAATTGATTGTCGAAAACAGAACACCTACGGATTCTTGATCATTCAATCCAAAACAGCCATACTATAATAAAAAAGGAGAGAGGTTTTTATCATGTATTTCGTTAACGAGGGAAAAGAAAACACCGAAAAAGTCGCGGCTATTGTCGCTGATTACGTTAAGAAGAACGATATTAAACACGTTGTTGTGGCCTCGGTTTCTGGCTACACGGCCGATGTCTTCATGAAAGCCATGCCGGATGTCAAGATCACCGTTGTGACCCATGTGGTCGGTTCGATCAAGAAGGGAACGGACATGATGGGCGGGGAAAAGCGAGCCGAGCTTACGGCAAAAGGCGCCCGGATCGTAACCGCAGGTCACGCCCTGTCCGGTGTCGAACGCAGCATCAGCGCGCAATTCGGCGGTGCCTATCCAGTGGAAATCATGGCCCACACACTGCGTATGTTCGGAGCCGGCGTCAAGGTTGGCGTCGAATGCGCGACCATGGCTCTCGACAATGGCGCGATTCCCTATGATGAGGATGTTGTTGCGGTCGGCGGCTCGCGCGGCGGCGCCGATACGGCTATCCTGATCCGACCGGGCTATTCATCGGCTATTTTTGAGACACGGATCAAAGAGATCATCTGCAAACCCTATTAGCCGAATCACAACGCAACTGAGTTTGGTCATCGTCTGTACTCAGGCACCGGCTCGTTGTAAACGTTGAGTATTGAGCCGATCATCTTAAACATACCAATGGCAAAAGTCAGCGCATTGACACCGGTTTGGCCCAATACCGCTACGCAATTGTCATAGACGGCGCCAGCGATGGGCCCCGGCTTGGCAAGAGCTGTTGCCAGATCGTAAGCCGCCATCTCTTCCGGGCTAAAATCCTGATGCGGCCGACCGGCAAGGATCGCGGTGATTTTTGCTTCCTCCAGTCCGAATTTCCGGGCAAGCTGTGTATGAGCGTACATACCATATTGCGCATTAGCCGCCGCTACCGTTACCAAGATCGCGACCTCGTGAACCGCCCCGCCCACGGCTTTGATGCTTTTGGCAATAATGGCCCGGTTGAGCGGAAAGACCATGTTGCCGATATCCGGTTCGTGGATCATGAGATTAGAGGGACCGTTCAAAGCCCCTTCTTCGTCGATCCAGACATAGGGCATGGGCTTCATGGCTTCCAGATGCAGATCATAGAATCGGCGTTGCTCTTCATTCATGTTCTTCGGCTGGATGTAGGGTAACCTTGATTCAACACGATAAGTCATCGGAATGGACCTCCTTTAATCGTAGATGGCAACAACGCGGGTCTGACCGGCGGTCGCGCCTTTGGCCTTTACCGGGAAACAAGCAACCTTGTAGCCGGTCGCGGTGGGCAGCTGATCCAAATTCCCGAGTTTTTCCATATGGACATACTCCCGATCGCGGCCGACCATGTGGCCGGGGAACAGTTCTTTGATTTCACCCCTTTTGTACGCCTGAGCCTGATAACCGAAGGATCGGTCGAAACCATAGGCGTCAATGCCGATGACTTTGACTCCTTGGTCCAGAATGAATTCGGTTGCTTCACGGCTCATGCCCGGTTGCTCTTTGAGATATTTTTCGGTATAGATCAACTTGTCATAATCGGTCCAGATCAAAACGATGTCCATGGGTTTTAATGTGTAGGCTATCTCAGCCAACGCCTGCTTGATGTCCGCGACCGTGATCAGCTCATTGGAGCCGACATGGCGAACATCAAGTCGGACACCGTCTTGAAAAAACCAGTCCAGCGGCACTTCATCGATGCCTTTTGCCGGCTTGCCCTCAACGATAGGGCCAAAATGGAACGGCGCGTCAACATGGGTTCCGCAATGGAATTGACCGGAGAAATCTTCGTGGGTCAAAGACATACTGTCATTGAAGTCGCTGGGTTTCAAGCCAAGTCTGGCGGCCATGGATTTGGCCGACTCGGTATGGCTGTGGGGAACGATACTCATGGGGAAAGGTTCGGCAAAGGCATTTTCTTCCAGGGGTACGCTTAAATCAATTAGTTTCATCTTTTCCTCCTCATGGTCGGTTTTTAACTCAACGCTTCGGCGTCGCATTTTTGATCGGCTCCGGTTGGGAACCACCTGCGATCACAGGACTTGTCTTTGTTGACATGCCCTGCGCCGATTTTTATTATACTATTATATTATTAAGCGAGGGTGAAACAATGACACGTGGCTCTTTTTCCGATCGAAGACATCTGGTTAACGGGGTTTCTATTCCCGGTCTGGGTTTTGGCACCTACAAACACGGTGTTACCTCGGCAACAACCGTCGAGATGATCCGTCACGCCGCCCAAATCGGATATCGACTTTTTGACACGGCCAGTCTCTACGCTAATGAGCGCAGTATCGGTGCCGGTCTGCGTCGGTCCGGCGTTCCCAGAGAAGAGTTGTTTGTCGTCAGCAAGGTCTGGAACCAAGATCAGGGATATGAAAGCACACTGGCCGTGATCGAGGAATCGCTGGCGGATTTGCGCATGGAGTATATTGACCTCTATTTAATCCACTGGCCGATCCCGGCCGACCATGATCATGATTGGAAGGACCTCAATCTCGCCACCTGGCGGGCCATGGAGAAATGCTATCGCGAGGGCAAGCTGCGCGCCATCGGCGTCAGCAATTTTCTCGAACATCATTTGCAGCCGTTGATGGCTGCTGCCGAAATACCGGTTATGGTCAATGAAATGGAAATGAATGTCGGATATTATCAAAGGGAAATTCACCGGTTCTGCCTTGAACAGGGTATTCAGATTGTTGCTTACAGCCCGCTCAAGGGTATTGACCGAGGCTATCCGGCGCTTGAACAACTGGCTCAAAAGTACAGCAGGACACCGGCCCAAATTGCCCTGCGCTGGCTCATCCAGCTTGGGATGATCCCGATTCCGCGCTCATACGACCGTGAGCGGATAAAGGAAAACACAGAGGTTTTTGATTTCAATTTGACTCCGGCCGAACTGGAGCTGCTTTGCTCGATTCAGGATGCCGATCGGCATCACCAGCATCCGGACAGCGCCCGGATTCGAATCGACCGATACGCAAAGCAGAAAATCTGATCGAAGGAATATTCGCAAAGGAGGGACACAAATGAACGCGATCAAATACTCGTACATGGATCATTGGTTTATGCATTCTCCTCAAGGGCTGACCAAGCCGGGTGTTCGCAGGGAATTTGTCGAATACTATATCCGACAGATCTCTGCTTTGAGCTTCAAGGGCTTGGACATTTTTTTCTTTGACATTCAAAAATATGCCAGAATGTTCGGCTCGTTCAGGAATTTTGTCAAATTTCTCCAAGATAACGGACTGGAAAAGGTGGTCGGCTTTTTTGCCTCGGCTTATGCGGATGCCAAAAGCACCAATGCGTTCTTGCCTGAATCTCATGACAATATTTATCGGCAATTCGAGCAATACTGCGCAGGCACCGAAGATACCGGCGTCGAAAATATTATCCTCATGCCGGCTCCGACCTACTATCAGTGTGAGCCTATGACCGATGAGAAAATCCGTGTTTTGGCGGATCTCTGGAATCGTGTCGGCGAGATGACGCTTAATAAATTCGGCATCAAAATAACCTGCCACCATGAGTTTTGGTGCGGTCTGCGGGACGAAGACGCCATTTTGAAGTTTTATGAGTGGACCGATCCCCGCTATGTCTTTTTCTTTCTTGATACGGCGCAGCATGTCATTGCCGGCGTCGACCCCATAAAACTGTACATGAAATTGCATGATCGCACAGCCGGTTTTCATCTCAAAGATACCCACAGCATTGCCGGACCGGAAGACTACCGTACGCCGCCCGACGCCGAATTGATGGTCGAGGATGTACCGCGCTGGTTCTATGAAATCGGCACGCCCGAGGGTCTCTGTGACTTTCCTCGCCTTTATCAGTGCATCAAGGAATATGGCTACAAAGGCTGGATCAGCATTGAACATGACAAAGCCGAAATCGGAGGCGGTAATTTCTCCGAAAGCACCGCCAACGCCATGTGGTACATCACCAATGTGTTGTCCAAGATTTACAAATAGAGGGAGGCGAGCATGATGTCTGTTAAATGGGGATATTCTTTAAATGCATGGGATCACGAAGAGAATTCGGTTCGCAAGGATCGGAACGAACGCACCTTCAAAACAATCTCCGCCGCCGGCTTCACCGGAGTGGAACTGATCGTCGGTTCCGGTCGCTGGTGCCCTCTTGGCCGCCCCGGCAATATCAAATACATCTATGGTGATGCGGATGATTTTAATCGTTACCTCAAAAAAACAGTGGCCATCGATCAGCTGATCACCTGGGATTATGATCCCGGCGCCATAGCCGTCGAAGAGGACACTTTGGGCCGTGATCCCAGCGACCCGGCGCAGCACGACGGCATCGTGGAGGCCACGGAAAAATATGTGGCTTTTTTGGCCGCCGTCGACAGCAAGTTCCTCGTGGTCAGGCCAATGTTGTCCTGGTGGAAGGTCGATCCGGTTACCGAGGAAAAAATCAAAAAGGCAGCAGACTGCTGGAATAAAGTGGGCAAGATGGCCTCATCTTACGGCTTGAAAATATTGCTGCGTGTTGATTGGATGTGCGCTGCCAACAGCATGAGCGCCATCGATATTCTCATGGCCGAAACCGACCCGGCCACCGTCGGCCTTTGCATCAATACCGGCGAGCTCACCATGGTTGGGATTGATCCGATCGCCTTGTACCAAAAATATATGCCCCGCACCGGCTTGTTCCAGTTTAAGGATGTCCGGGTAACCGATACCCTGGAAGAATACAAGCAACCTTTTGCCGAGGATATCAAAAAAAATGGCGGAAAACGCAAGATCGATCGGTGGTTCTGGGAAATGGGACACAATGAAAAGCCCGGGCTGGTTGATTTTGCAGGATTGATGCGGGCCATTCGAGCCGGCGGCTATGACGGTTGGATTGTCGTGGAAAGCGACCAATCACCTGACCCCGCCGCATCGGTTCTTTACAACAGCTGGTACATCCAAAACGTATTGAACAAGGTTTGACAAAAGCAGCTTTTAAAACTTCACTGAGATGATCAAACCCCGATCATATGCGTGTGGTTGTATTTTTCACACCTACATTGGTTAGCTCGGTAATGGTTTCCGCCATATAGCGCGGAGATTTCACCATGTTGTCGTTAAGCCATTTTTGGATGACGCCGACACACCCGGTTAAAGTGAAGGCATAGATGTATTCCGCATCCTCCCGGGACGTGACGCCATTCTTGATTAAATCGTTGATGTTTTTTTCATAAGCCAGCATCAGCACCCGTTTTTGAAAGTTCAGGTCGCCGCGTTCGCTCAGCAGAAGTTTGCACAACCGCGCATTTTCCTTGATGTATTCGAAGATATGCTCAACGGTGTCGACAGGGACTGAGGGCAGTTCGTTTTTTGTATAGGCGGCGAGGTAATCGGCAATGTTATCCAGCAATTCATCCTGAATTCTTTCCATCAAATCATACTGGTCGCTGTAGTGGGCGTAAAAGGTTGCCCGATTGATGTCGGCGTCTTCACACAGCTCCTTAATTGTTATTCGCGAGATGTCTTTCTTTTCCAGCAGCTTGATAAAGCTGTCCTTGAGAACCATTTTTGTGTATCGCACTCTTCTGTCCTCGGGCTTTTTCTTCATTGGTATCCCCCCTCAATTTAATTAATTTTGTTCTTTTTTTTACACTAAACAGAATGTCTGTTTAATATCTAACATATATTATAAATCTGGTTGATGCATAAATGACTCGTTGTCATTATAATAAACATATGAGCCTTTATCAACACTATGAATGATAAAAATTAAGGGCAGAACCATATTAGGGCTTGGATCTTGGGAGGATTTGTTGTGAGCAGAGTGGCAAAGTTGATCGTCGAGCATAGAAAGATTGTATTGGCTGTATTTTTGGTGCTTGCAGCGGCCGGTGCGGTACTTTCTTTGCTTGTTTCGATCAACTATGACATGACGGATTATCTGCCCCAAGAATCACCGTCCACCGTTGCCATTTCCATAATCCAGGACGAATTTGGCGAAGACATACCCAATGCCAGAGTCATGTTGACCGGGGTCACAATACGGGAAGCCCTCGAGTACAAGGAAAAATTGTCGGCGATCCCGGGTGTCAGCAATGTAAGCTGGCTGGATGACGTGCTGGGCAAAGATTATCTCCTGTCCACGCCTGTTGAAGTTCTGGACCACACCATCAGCAAAAATTATTATTTGGACGAGAAAGCCCTGTTTAACGTGGCAATCGGAAGCGGTCAGGAGTCGACCGCCATCAAAGACATCTATGATTTGCTCGGCGATCGCGGCGCGGTGTCGGGCGATGCGGCCAACAGCAATGCCTTTCAGTCGATGACGGTTCATGAAGTTCTCAAGGCAATGGCCTTCGTGATTCCGATCATCTTTATTATCCTGGCTTTTTCGACCACGTCGTGGCTGGAGCCGGTATTGTTTATGTCTACCATTGGCGTTGCCGTGCTCATCAACATGGGAACCACAGCCTTTTTTGGCGAAATCTCATTCATTACCCAGACGGTCACTCCTATCCTGCAGCTAGCGGTTTCGATGGATTATGCCATTT
>LSQX01334043.1_pt1 | contig 14475 bp, 10 predicted proteins | sample 654561 | NCBI WGS metagenome assembly LSQX01 (sample SAMN04489861, study PRJNA283612) | anaerobic digester metagenome | isolation source: 4 biogas reactors fed with cattle manure at either 37C or 55C with and... | place: Denmark: Kongens Lyngby | collected 2014
ATGCATTATGCGGTGTTGCCTTAATGCTTTTTATGAAGAACCGTAAGCAGACTGTTGAGTAATAAGGCAGCGCCAAAAAATGGAATTATGATCAGCGGCCGGAGTCATCGCCGGATGCCGGATGCTCTGCTTTAAGGGCGCTGAGCAGGTCACAGCGGTCGGTTATGATACCTGATACGCGATAAAAAACCATTTTCCGCATCGTATTCAGGTGGTTAACGGTAAACGGATACAATGAAAATCCGCTCTTTGCAAACTTCTTGGCGGTAACGAACCGCATATTTCGAAAATGCGGGAAAAGCGCGTCAACATTAGTGCTTTTCGCTCTGGAGAGCGAGACCGGCCGATACTTAAATAAAACCCCGGTCTTCATCCGGCTATCAAGTCGCTTAACAGTGATTAAAGAATTGCGGTTGAAGCTCGCTATGATCACATGCGCCGGAGGTCCATATTCATTAAGGAGCCCGAGAAGCTTTTCTTCAATACCGGGATAATGAGCTTTATTCGTTTTAAGTTCCATAATCAAGGTCAGGCCAGAGAGCGCAAAGCGTTCCAAAAAATCTCTTAATGCAGGAACTTTTGCTTGCCCGCCGAACCGACGGTCCGCGTTCAGACGTCTTATTTCTTTGAATGTACATAAGCCGACCGAGCCGGAGCCGTTAGTCGTCCTGTCCAGAGTCTCGTCATGGATTAAAACAAGCTCCCCGTCTTTTGTCATATGAATATCGATTTCCAGTCCGTCGGCACCTGCGTCAACTGCGGAAATATAAGATGACATCGTGTTTTCGGGAGCTTTATACGGAAAACCCCGATGGCCGATAATTTGAGGAAACATTATAGCCTCCGTTCCCACCGTGAAGCGGTAAAAGCCGCCTCTTCACGCGGCAAAAGCCGCTCTTCGCGCGGCATGAAAATCCGGAAAAATCGATGGATTGAGCGCGAAGCTTGTTTACACCCGGAAACCCGCCGACGATCATGGTGGCCAAGCCTAAAGATTCGTTAATTGCCTGTTCTTTTGTATTATTGTCAGATGGCTTTTATTATGCTTTCATTTTAAAGTGTCGTAAGCGCAGTGCATTTAATACGACGGACACCGAAGAAAAAGCCATGGCGGCTCCGGCGAAAACGGGGCTGAGCAGCGGCCCGCCAAACAGGTGCACGACACCCGCCGCAAACGGAATGCCGATCGTATTATAAATAAACGCCCAGAACAGATTCTGTTTGATGACGCGGATTGAGGCGCGGCTCAGGGCGATCGCCGTGGATACCTCGATTAAGCTATCGCGCATCAACACCACATCTGCAGATTCCGCTGCTACATCGGTGCCGGATCCGATGGCAAAACCAATATCAGCCTGAACCAACGCGGGCGCGTCGTTGATACCGTCACCGACCATAGCGACGATATGGCCGCCTTCTTGAAGCTGCCGTATCTGACCTGCCTTATCCTGCGGCAGAACATCAGCTAAAACGTTTTCAATTTTGACCTCAGAGGCGATTGCATCCGCCGTGCTTTTGTTGTCGCCTGTGATCATGTAGACAGTAAGCCCGAGCTCCCTGAGCTTTTCAATACCGTCGCGACTTGATGACTTAACGGTATCAGCGGCGGCCATCAGCGCCTTGAGTTCCCCGTCCACAGCCAGATACATCAGGGTTCTTCCAGAACCGGATAACGATTCGGCGTCTTTTTCGGAAGAAGATATATCGATATTATTTTCCGCCATCAGCCTAACATTACCGGCGAGGACTTTTTTGCCCTCGACAACAGCGTCAATGCCTCTTCCGGGTACGGCCTTGAAGCTGTCTGGTGAAATGAGCTTAAGCCCTCTTCGGTTCGCTTCCTTCACGATGGAGCGCGCGATCGGGTGCTCGGAGCCAAGCTCGGCGGACGCGCAGTATAGCAAGGCGTCGGCCTCCGGCATCGCGGAATAGGTCACAATATCTGTAAGTTTTGGTTTTCCCTCAGTTATCGTTCCGGTTTTATCCAGAACGATCGTGTCGATCTTGTGTGTCGTTTCAAGAGCCTCTCCGCCTTTGATCAGTATTCCGAGCTCCGCACCCTTGCCGGTCCCGACCATGATTGCCGTTGGTGTTGCAAGCCCCAGCGCACAGGGACAGGCGATAACAAGGACCGAAACGAAGATCGTGAGCACAAAATCAAAATCCTTACCGCTGATAGCCCATGAGATCGCCGCAATAACAGCTATGACAAGAACGGATGGGACAAACCAGCCGGAAACGACATCGGCAAGCTTCGCAATCGGCGCTTTTTTGCTTTGAGCATCTTCGACGAGCCGGATAATTTTTGATAGCGCGGTATCTTCACCGACGCGGGTGGCTTGGAAACGGATAAGCCCCTCCCCGTTGATTGTACCGCCTATGACTTCGTCGCCGGGATGCTTTTCCACCGGTAAGCTCTCTCCGGTCAGCATCGATTCGTCTGCTGAGGTTATGCCCTCTGTGATGATTCCGTCTACAGGGAACAAAGATCCCGGTCGGACGACTAGAATATCGCCTGCCATGAGCTCATCCAGCGGGATTTCGAACTGGATTTCGCCCTTTTCGATCGTCGCGGTCGCAGGCTTTAAACGCATCAGCTTCTTTATGGCCTCAGAGGTTTTACCCTTGCTGGCGGATTCCAGATATTTACCGAGCATAACAAGCGTAATTACGACCGCAGCGGACTCAAAATAGAGCGACATCGTGAAAGACGAATCCCCCAAAATGATCCGGACAACCGCATAAACGCTGTAAAAAAAAGCGCTGCCGGTTCCGATGGCAACCAATGAATCCATGCTCGGCGCACCTCTGAACAAGGCATGAAAACCCTTTGTGAAAAACTTGCGGCCGGCAATCAAAACGGGAATTGCCGCGACGAGCTGAAAAACGGCAAACGCGACCGGCGCCGAATCGGGGGAAATGAATCGCGGAATCGGAAGCATCAAAAAATGAAACATATGGGCCATTGCGATATATAAAATCGGAGCCGAAAACACGGCAGAGATAATCAGGCGAAGCCGCATTGCCTTTGCCTCTCGTTTACGCTTGGTGTCAGCAGAATCATCCGCATCTCCGCTTAGGATATCACTCGGGGTATACCCGGCCTTTTCAATGACCGCCTTGATTTCCGATAGCCTTACTTTAGAGGGATCGTATGTGAACTCACCACGGTTTGTCGTCAGATTGACCTCGGCGGACATTACGCCGTCGAGCTTTCCGACAACCCGCTCCACCGCCGCCGAGCAGGCCGCGCAGGACATCCCTTCGATATTTAACTTTGCGACTTTAAATCCGTCAGGTTCGATGAGCGAATAGCCCGCGTCCTCGACGGCATTTTTCAGCGATGCGAAATCCAATGCGTTCTCATCGTACCGGACATTGAGCTTCTCTGTAGCGATATTAACATCGGCAGAGGCGATGCCGGGTAATTTGGAAACAGCTCTTTGTACATGAGCTGCACAAGCTGAACAGGTCATACCGGTTACCGCTATGCTTTTTTCAACCATATTAATCTCCATTCTGCCGTGAAGCGGCAGCAAAATTAGTCAGGAAAAATCGATGGCCTAAATGTGATACTTGTATCACACATATAAATGGCTGCCGTCATATTTGGCGGCCAAATCGATTTCTTTCGTGTGTGAAAGTATTTTCACGTTGAAACGCCATCAATGGGATTTATACCGCCGTTTCCGGCTTGCCTTCACAGGTCGTTTGGATCAATCGTCATCAACTGAAGCGTCAGCTCAGCAATTCTGCACAGCTCATCTGTCGTTGTATATTCCTGACAGGAATGAACCTTTTCCATCGCGGACGCCAATACCAGACCGGTAATCCCGTTTTCAAAAAGGGTGTTGTTGTCGCTTCCGCCGAAGGTCTTAACCAGATTGCAGCCGAGCTGTATGTCTGCGCAGGCTTTTTTAAAAAGCCCGAGGATCGGATGGTGAAGAGGCGTTTCGTACGCGGAACAGACGATCTTATTTGTGAAGCTGTAAGATGCGCCGAACCTTTGGGCGGCTTTTTGAAACTCTCTTTCAACCAGCTCTATGCAATTCAAAGCTTTTTCCCCGGAATAGCTTCTGGTTTCGCCTTTTACTATGCATTTGTCCGGGACAATGTTTGTGGCCAGACCGCCCTTTATGATTCCGATATTCAAGGTTGTTTCATGATCAAGCCGTCCGAGGGGCAGCGCTTTTATCGCCTCAGACGCGGCGGCGATGGCGTTTACACCTCTTTCGGGTTCAAAGCCTGCATGCGAGCTGATTCCGATTACCTCAACGGTAAAAGTGATGATGGCCGGTGCTTTATATGCCGCCGTCCCGACAGGCCCGGTCAGGTCAAGGACAAAGGCATCTTTTGCTTTCAGGTTTTGAAAATTAAACCGGCTGATCCCTTGGCAGTAAATTTCTTCGGCAACGGTAAAGAGCACTTCGAGCGGCCTGTGCGGGAGATTGTACTCTCTGATGATCGTCAGCGCTTCCAAAATCGCCGCTATGCCGGAGAAATCGTCCGCACCCAGCACGGTATCACCGCGGCTTCTTATCGTACCGTCCCGATCAATAACGGCCGTCTTCCCGCGGGAGGGTTCCACCGTATCCATATGAGCGCTGAATAAAAGAGAGGCCGCATTTATCGTACCGTCCAGAAAGCCGAATATATTCCCGCAATTTCCGCCGAGCATTTGTCCGGCGCCGTCCTCGAAAACGCGAAGGCCCAGCGCGCTCAGCTTGCTTTTTATATAATCGCCTATCTGTCTTTCACTGAAGGAAGGACTGTCGATTAAGACAAGCTCGGTGAAATCCCCGATGAGTCTTGTAGGATTCATTCGCATATATGCCTCCGAAAATCGTATTCATGTTATAAAAACAGTATAACATTATTCACCGTATTGTCTAATATTTCAAAACGGAAGCGAAAAGGGGGTATGCGAAATGCGTAATGCATTTGCAGCACCCCCTTTGAGAAACTTGCTTTGCTGTATGGGTTTAGAACAGACCGGAAACCTTTCCTGTTTCCACATCGACGTCGATGCGGCGGTATCCGGGATCGGAACCGGTACCCGGCATCATACTGATCGTTCCGGCCATCGGGCAAAGGAATTTTGCGCCGCCGTAAACCAGGATGTCCCTGATCGGAAGGCGCCAGTTCTTCGGAACGCCCTTAATGGAAGGCTCATGCGATAAGGATAAGTGCGTTTTTACCATCATCGTGGAGAAATCCGCGTAATACGGATCGCTTTCAAAACGCTCCGCCTTTTCAATGGCAAGGGGTGCCCAATCCACGCCGTCCGCGCCATAGACCTCTTTTGCGATGATCTCCACGCGCTGCCGCAGGGGCATGTCAAGCGGGTAGAGGTACTTGAGATCAACTTCTTCTTCGCAGGCATCGATAATGAGCTCAGCAAGCTCTTTGGCGCCCTCGCCGCCGTACTGCCAATGCTCGGAGAGCGCGCAGCGCACATTTTGCTCTTTGCAGAGCCTTTTAATCAGCTCGATTTCTTCATCGGTATCGGTATAAAACTTGTTGATGCAGACGACGGGTTGGATGCCGGATTTTTTCACGTTATTGACATGATGGAACAGGTTCTCACAGCCCTTCTCCAGCAGGTCGAGGTTTTTCTCGGTGTACTCAACGGGCAGGGGACGCCCGGGTACGACAGCCGGTCCGCCGCCGTGCATCTTAAGGGCACGGATTGTGGCAACCAGTACGGAAACATTGGGTTTTAAGCCGCTCAGACGACACTTGACGTTCCAGAATTTCTCAAAGCCGATATCGGCTGCGAAACCGGATTCCGTAACGTGATAATCGAAGAGTTTGAGGCCGAGGCGGTCGCCGATGATCGAGGACTGTCCGATGGCGATATTGGCAAACGGACCTGCATGTACGAAACAGGGCTGATGTTCGACGGTGTAGCAAAGCGTCGGGTTGATCGTGTTTCTCATAAAAGCAGTCATTGCGCCGTCTACTTCGAGATCGGCCGTTGTGATGGGATTGCCTTTCTTGTCATAAGCTAGGATTATCTTGCCGATACGTTCACGCAGATCCTTTAAATCGCGCGCGACAGCCAAAATGGCCATCAGTTCTGAGCCGACGGCTATGCCGAACTTGGAGTCCATTTCGAAGCCGTTGCTCTTCGATTCGCCAAGACCGATTCTGATCTGACGGAGGCACTGAGCACAAAAGTCGATAACCCATCCAAATTCCACGCGCTCGGGATCGACATCAAGTCTATTCAAGCCGCGTTTGGCTAATGCTTCATCAGAATAATTGCGTTCATGCTGCATGCGTGCGTTAAGCGCAACCATACCGAGGTTGTGTGCGTTCATGATGTCGTTGATGTCGCCGGTAAGGCCGAGAGAAAATTCGGTCATCGGAATCAGCAGCGCATTTCCGCCGCCGGCAGCGGTTCCCTTTACATTCATTGTAGGACCGCCGGAAGGCTGACGCAGGCAGCCGCCGACATTCTTGCCGAGCTTACCGAGTCCTTCAATAATACCGAGAGAGGTGGTGGATTTGCCTTCGCCCAGAGGTGTGGGAGTAATGGCCGTGACTTCGATATACTTTCCGTCCGGCTTATCCTTCAGACGGTTCATAATCTTGATGAAGTCGAGCTTGGGTGTTTTGCCGTATGGGATGATTTCATCAGGCAGAAGGCCCATTTTATCACGGAAATAGTCGACGCTGGGTAGGGTTTTCTCAGCCTCTTCCGCGATTTGCCAGTCTTTGAATTTGGTCGGGTCAAGCATAAATGATAAATCCTCCTTAATATTATTTCTTTTTTTACTCACAACATTATCACATCTTACCGACAAAAGAACGCCTTATAACAGTTACCATTATAAGGGTGTACAAAGTATTATACCGTTAATTGTTCATATTGTCCAGTACCTCTGTACGTTATGATTCCTTGAAAAACGAGATTTAGTCATTATTACGCATTCTGCGTTCAAAGACGCAGCCTTGTTTTCTATATTGAACAAATAAAAAGAGCGTAATTGTAAATATCAGCTCGATTTTTTGAAAAGCACTTATGAGCAATTTGTGAAAATGTTGAATTATGCGTTGTGAAAGGAGATGAACGGCTTTTTACATGCAAATGACAAAAAACGATTGCGGGAAAAACCTGTTCGAGATATAATGAATAAAATGCAGGATATTAGGATTTCGGAATTTCAGCAATGTGTTGATTTGTCCTTTAGAAAAAGCAGAAAAATACGATATATAATTAAAAGTATCAAAATAATATGATTCGGATGGATCGGATGATGAATGAAATTGACAACAAACAGGTAAGAATTCTGATCGTAGACAATTCCCCTGAGATCCTGCTGGCAGGCCGCGATATTTTGGAAAAAGAAGAGTATGATGTTTATATTGCGGAAGGCGGAGAACCGGCTGTCGAGCTTGCCTGCGCAATCGATTTTGACCTGATAATTCTGGACATGCATATGCCGTCGATAGACGGCTTTGAGACACTGGCGATCTTCAAACAAAACGAACACACTCGGGATATACCGGTTATACTTCTCACCGAAAAGCTCGATATCGATAGTATGGTCAGAGGCTTTGAACTTGGCGCAGCGGATTATCTGAGAAAACCGTTCAACGAGCTGGAGATGATTGCCAGAGTCAGAAATCATGTTCTTCTCAAAAAAATGCGCGAGGAGCTTTATCAGAAGGATATTAGTTTAAAAGAAGCCTATAGCCTGCTTGAAATCACCGTGACAACCGATCCGCTGACCAATCTGTTTAACCGAAGAGAGATCATTAACCGGCTCGAAAACGAGCAGGTCAGATTTAAGAGAAGCAAGCGTCCTTTCTCGATTGTGATTGCAGAAATTGATTGCTTTTCGAATATTAGCGATACATACGGCAAGCGCTTTAGCGATTATATCATCATCTCGCTGTCCGAAACCCTTCAAAATATGATCAGAAAGCAAGACAGTTTATCGAGGCTGGGCGCTGCGGAATTTATGCTGATTCTACCGGAGACCGATACGGACGGCGCGCGGGCTTTTGCCGAGAAGCTCAGAAGCAATGTGCAAGACCTGGTGTTCATAAAGGGTGATAACGAGGCAAAAATTACAATGACATTCGGAATAAGTACCTGCGACTCGCTATCGGAGCTTGATGATCTGCTCGAGCGAGCAGACAAAGCTCTGCGGAAGGGAAAGCAAAGCGGAAGAAACTGCGTTATGACCGCCTGAAACACGGGACGGTGGACTGTTCAAAATGCCGTATTTGCAGCCATGCATGCAAAAAAGAGCATAATAAAAACAACCGCCGTTTTAAACACAGCGGCTGTTTTTATATCCGTTATATGATTGCCCAAGGCAGGGAACAATAATGAAGATAATCGCACGGCTGCTTGCCGGCGGCGATTTTGCATCAAATCATTACGGCTTACCGTTGGCTGGGCAAAAACGGTGACTGCGGCATTATGCTGCGGCCAAAGGAGCGAATATGTCTGTAATGGGCGCTTTTATATTGCCGCATCCTCCGATCATCATGCCCGAAATCGGGCGCGGGGAAGAAGATAGAATCCGGAAGACAATCGATTCCTTTCATGAGATTGCAAAACGGGTGGAAGCCCTCAAACCGGAGACGATCGTTTTGACCTCTCCGCACAGCATTCTTTATTCCGATTACTTTCACATATCACCGGGCGCATCCGCGAAAGGCGATATGCGTAAATTTAACGCACCCGATATATCGGTCGACGTAAAATATGATACCGAGTTTACCGATCTGCTCGAGCTTCTAGCACAAGAAGTTGAATTCCCGGCCGGCGTACTGGGCGAGCGGGACGCTTCTTTGGATCACGGAACGGTGATTCCACTGTCTTTCATCAACAGTAGATATAGAAATTACAAGCTGGTCCGCATAGGTCTCTCCAGCTTGTCGTTTGCGGACCACTACAGGCTCGGCATGCTCATTGCTAAAGCTGCGGAGAATCTTTCGCGAAACGTGGTTTTTATCGCCAGCGGCGATCTTTCTCACAAGGTGGCCGAGGACGGTCCGTACGGCTATGCTGAGGAGGGTGTTCTATTTGACCGGCAAATCACCAAGGCGATGGCATCCGGCGATTTCCTGAGTTTTCTTCTCTTTCCGCTTTCCTTTACCGAAAAAGCTGCCGAGTGCGGCCTGCGGAGTTGCATCATCATGGCCGGCGCGCTGGACGGCAAAAAGGTACGCCCGGAGCTTCTCAGTTATGAGGGCACCTTCGGCGTCGGGTACGCCATTGCTTCTTTTACTCCGGAAGGAGAGGACCCCGGTCGCCGGTTCCTGGAAACGTACCTGCAACGGCAGAAGTCGCAGATGCAGATGATCAAAGACGGTGAGGATGCGTTTGTCCGGTTGGCCCGGTATTCGGTGGAGTATTTTGTGAGAAACCGGAAACAGGCGGCGCTTCCGGAAGGACTCCCGGACGAAATGTACAAGAATAAGGCGGGCGTTTTCGTAACGCTGAAGAAACACGGGAATCTGAGAGGCTGTATCGGAACCATTGCCCCCGTAACCGGCAGCATCGCCGAAGAGATTTTGAAAAATGCGGTTTCGTCCTGTTCCGAGGACCCGCGCTTTGACCGGGTCGAAACGGACGAGCTTGACGATCTTGTCTACAGTGTGGACATATTGTCTCCGGCCGAACCGATCGACTCGCTGGATAAGCTGGATGTCAGACGATACGGTGTAATCGTATCTTACGGGTACAAGAGGGGACTTCTGCTGCCAAACCTCGACGGTGTAGATACGGTAGAGCAGCAAATACAAATCGCACTGCAGAAAGCTGGGATATCGAGAACGGAAAAATACGCACTGGAGCGTTTCGAGGTGGTGCGTCACCAATGAAAGAGGTCTGTGGTATTTGCCCACACCACTGTGCTCTTGAGGACGGGCAGACGGGGTTTTGCAGAGCAAGAGCGAATAAAAACGGCAGGATCGTCTGCATAAATTACGGCAGGTTGACATCAGTCGCGCTGGATCCAATCGAAAAAAAACCGTTTGCCCGATTTATGCCGGGCAGCAAGATCCTGTCAATCGGCAGTTTCGGGTGTAACCTGAGATGCCGGTTTTGCCAGAATCACAGCATCTCTATGGCCTCATGTGAAGAAACCGAAGCGATGAATGTAAAACCGGAAACGATCCTTGAAAAGGCCGCAGCGCTGATTCCGAGAGGCAACATCGGACTGGCTTTTACCTATAACGAGCCGCTTATCGGCTATGAGTTCGTTTTTGACTGCGCAAAGCTCATTAGCGAAGGCGGTATGAAAAATGTCCTTGTAACAAACGGTTATGTCTGCGAAGAGCCGCTGTCGGCGCTCTTGCCGTATATCGATGCGATGAGCATTGACCTGAAATGTTTTTCGAATTCATTTTACAAAAAAGTAGGCGGTGATCTTGAAACGGTTATGCGCACAATAGCAATTTGTGCTGAGGCGTGCCATGTCGAAGTGACAACGCTTGTCATCCCGGATGAAAACGACAACCCCGAAGAGATACGGGAGCTTGCCAAGTGGCTGTCTTCAATAAACCCCAATATCCCATATCATCTGTCCAGGTTTTTTCCGATGCACGAATACGGGGATAGAAAACCCACACCGGTCGAAACGGTATATGCCCTTAAGGAAATCGCCGGTGAATATCTGAACCATGTTTTTGCCGGTAACTGTTGAAAACGCCGCCTGCAAGGGCATGTTAGGATAAATTCCTAAGCATTTATAAATAAACAGCACGAAAACCGTTTCATTAAGAGTAGCGGTAAACCCATACAAAATGAGGCGACATTTCGTAGCGGAAAACGAGGCAGACTATTGAAAATCATTCGCTTTATCATCCTCTTGTTCCTTTTATCCGTCTTAGCCGGCTGCTCAATTGTACGGCAAACGGAAGCCGAATCACAACCGGTAAAAGATACGCCCGCCGGATTCGGCGAAACCGAACACCCTGTCGCGGAAACCGCCGCTCCGGTAAAATATGTTTACTACCATTACCTGCAGATGTATGACGATATGTGCTTCAAGATCGGCTATGAAGAGGGCGGTAACTATAGCTATTATCATGAAATTGTTCTTGACGAGCCGCTGCAGAAAGTGGACAGTCCCTATGCCGGGGAGGGCCATTTTACATACGGTTATTATACCTGCACACAGGAAGATGAGGGATTTACCGATAATGAGTCCTTGTGGTACCTGAAAGAAGAACCATAATTCAACCCGATAATGCTATTTGTGCGCCCGGCATGTGCGCAGTCTAACGGGTGAAAGTCCCGAACACGCCCGGTAGCGGGAAGTGTATAGCCAAGGCCAAGGGTGTCCGCGGCGACGCGGAATCTGAAGGAAGGCGGCGGCAAATCTCCGGTCCGACGAACAGAAATCGCATAAGGCAGGCGTTGAGGATAAGGCTGCCAAACAAGTCGAAGTCCAATAGCTACACGGAATCAGCGAATGTAGATGCGGCGGATAGATGGAGAGAAAGATTGCGTTCTTACCCGGGGAGGTCTCACGGACGGAAGAGGCGAATGTGCCGAAGCCGGTTGAAACAAGATTTATCGTGAGGAGTCAGATGAAGCCATAGTAGCAGTGCAGTCGACGGTACTGCGAAGGGTGGAACCCTTGGAGGTGAAAGTAAATGAAGGTTACCGAGAGTCGGGACAAAGAAAGCAGAATACATCGTGTAAGCGATGGCTGGCCGCAAAAGGATAGTGCGGAACATGAAGGATATGCGGGAGCGCTTACCGAATCGAGGATAACTGAAAACAACAACACCAATGCCGACAGACCCGAGGATGGAATGCTTGAGGGAATCTTAAGCCTCAGGAATCTAAACCTTGCGTACAAGCGGGTAAAGAAGAACAAAGGGGCAGGCGGCGTCGATGGGATGGGCGTGGAAGCTCTTCTGCAATATCTCAAAGACAATGGGGAGGAACTCCGGCAAACCATAGTGGACGGGAAATACCGTCCGCAGCCCGTGCGGCGGGTAGAAATACCCAAAGAGAACGGAAAGAAGAGGAAGTTGGGAATCCCAACAGCCGTAGACCGAGTCATACAGCAAGCAATAGCCCAAGTGCTGACGCCAATCTACGAGCCACAGTTTTCGGACAACAGCTACGGATTCCGACCGAAAAGAAGCGCACACGACGCCATCAGAGCATGTCAGAGGAACATCCGCAACGGGTATAAATACGTTGTGGACATGGACCTGGAGAAGTTCTTCGACACGGTGAACCAGAGCAAGCTGATAGAAACGCTGTCGAGAGATATTAAGGATGGACGGGTCATATCCCTCATCCATAAGTACCTCAAGGCGGGCGTTGTCGTATGCGGCAAATTTGAGGAAACGGAATTAGGAGTGCCGCAGGGAGGGCCACTGAGCCCACTTTGCGCTAACATCGTCCTAAACGAGCTGGACCGTGAGCTGGAACGAAGGGGGCAACGGTTTGTCCGTTACGCGGATGACCTGCTCATCTTCTGCAAGAGCAAGAGGGCGGCGGAAAGGGTACTTGAGAATCTGATCCCGTACATCGAAGGGAAGCTATTTCTAAAGGTGAATCGGGAAAAGACGGAAGCAGCTTATGTTGGCAAGGTAAAATTCTTGGGCTACGCGTTTTACATCACGAAGGATAGGGACGCAGGCGTACGAGTACACCCAAAAAGCGTCGCCAAGATGAAAGCGAAGATACGCGAAATCACGGCACGCAGCAACGGGAAGGGTGATGAGCAAAGGAAACTGAAGCTCAAACAGTTCATTACCGGGTGGGTCAACTACTTTAAGCTTGCGGACATGAAAACACTGATGAAGGGGACAGACCAGTGGCTGCGGCGACGCATCCGCATGGTGATCTGGAAGAAGTGGAAAAGGGTGAGGACGCGATACGCCATACTCAGAAAACTGGGCATTAAGGACTGGGTAGCGTGGGAAGGCGCAAACATTAGAAAAGGTTACTGGCGTGTCGCCCGTAACCCAATCATTGCTAAGGCCATCTCCGCCGAAAGGCTTAAGAAGGCAGGATATTTCAATTTTCTCGACTACTACGAGTCTGTTTGCGCGTAAACAAGGGAGGAGCCGTGTACCGAACGGTACGCACGGTTCTGTGGGAGGTCGGCCACTCAACTAATGAGTGGCCTCCTACCCGATCGAAGGAGCAGGCAGAATATCCGTGCCCGGAGCGTGAAGGCCTGAGACGTTGAAAGGGGAACATGCCGAAATGTTAAGACATAATGTTGCATTTATTATGAAGAGTACGCAATTTATTCACATAATGTTTGGCTGGCAACGCAGAAATTGAAGCTTGTAAATAATGCCTTATTAAGATATACTTACTTTCGTAATATTTATTAAATATAACCAACATATATGAACGCTTACACAATCATTTCAGCTCCCTTACATAAAGCCTGCAATGCTGTGCATTGTAAAAAATATATAGGAGGCAAACCAATGAAGAGGTATCGTTCAATTCTCTGCATTCTCCTAGCAGTCGCCATGGTCCTTGTTTTCTGCGCATGCGGCAAGAAAGACCCGGCCGTGACCGAGACCCCCGGCACAACCTCCACAGAGCCCACCGAGAACGTAGCTCCCACTGATGAGGGCTCCGAAGAGCCAACGGCGGAAGTTCCCGAACAGACCGTAGTGAGCAAAGATACATATGTTATCAATACGGTCGATGAGTACTTAAACAGACCCAAGGAGATTCAGGCAGGCACCTCCGTGAGCCTGATCTGCACGGACGTCCCCTCTCAGCTCCCCTGGAACGCAGTCTCAGAGGGCTGGATGACTACAAATGTCTATGAGAGCATGCTCTATCTGCATCTTGGCGACGTCAAAGATATTCGCGGCTGCATCGCCGAGAGCTGGACCCACAGCGACGATTATCTGGTATGGACCTTCAAGATCCGTGACGGCGTCAAATTCCATGACGGCACCGTCTGCGACGCGGAGGCAGTTGTAAAATCGTGGAATTACTTCAACGAGGCGAGCCCGGCCAACTTTACAAACCTTAACATCGTGTCCTGGGAAGCCAACGAAAATGAAGAAGTTATAGTGACATTGAGCAGCCCCTGCTCATACTTTGAGCCCTCAATGACCCGCCTGTTTGTAGTCAGCCCGACGGCTCTTGATCAGTACGGTATATCCAACAACGGAGCGGCGGTCGGCACAGGCCCGTACTATATTGACTCCTATACAGCCGGTGTGGGCTTCGTGTTCAAAGCCTTCCCCGACTATTATCTCGATGAGCATAAGCCCTGCATAGAGACTTTCAATTTCAGCATCATCAAGGATGACAACACAAAGCTCATGGCCCTGATGAACGGTGAAGTCGACGGCTACCAATTCAAGTTTGTCGAGCACTTCTACAATCTGCAGGACAACGGGTATGACGGAACCATCATTCAAAACTACGGAAACTGCGACCCGTTCTTCTTTAACGCAAAGAAGGTACCCGAATTCATGATCTTTGAAGTGCGCAAGGCGATGACC
>LSQX01256569.1_pt1 | contig 14473 bp, 16 predicted proteins | sample 654561 | NCBI WGS metagenome assembly LSQX01 (sample SAMN04489861, study PRJNA283612) | anaerobic digester metagenome | isolation source: 4 biogas reactors fed with cattle manure at either 37C or 55C with and... | place: Denmark: Kongens Lyngby | collected 2014
GCTTCACCGGAAGCCATCGCCTGCAAGATATCTGCGGCAGCCTGGCGAGCATCGGGTGCCTTGATGATGGCACCACCGACTATCACGATGCTCGCGCCATTCTGCACGGCCAATGCGGCGCTCTCAGAGTGGATGCCACCCGCTACAGCTACCGGGATAGACACCACCTGCGCCACCTCTCGGAGTGCCTGTAGCGGATCGCCGCCCTCCATCTGGACGTCTATGGGGCAGTGCACTCCCACCGCTGCCGCGCCCATCTGCTCGGCCTCCCGGGCACGACGCACTGGATCGGCGACCTCGATGAGATCTACCATGATAGTAGCATCATAGCTGCGCCCCGCTTCGATGCATTCGCGGATGGTAGCGTCGGACGCCGCGCCGAGCACCGCCACCACGTCGGCTCCGGACTTGGCAGCCATCTCGACCTCTGCACGGCCCGCGTCCATGATTTTCATGTCGGCGACTATGGTAGCCTCGGGGAACTGGCGTCTTAGTTGACGCACACAGTCCAGGCCCTCGCTTTTGATGAGTGGAGTACCGGCCTCGAGCCGACGCACTCCGGCCTCCCAGGCCTCCTGTGCTGCCCGGAGGGCCTGAGATAGGTTGGCAAAATCCAGCGCCAGTTGCAGTTGCGCTTGTGTAGACATCACTGTACCTCCTGCTGCAGACAGCTCTGCGAACGGACTATCACTTGACGATGTATCAGAGTCTACCCAGTCACCTCTCTCACACCCTGCCTTCGCAGTAGTGGCGAGGGCTCGCGGTGTCGCGGCGACGTTTTAGTCTTGCCTGGGATTTCCTGTTATGACGCCCTTCTGACGCGCTTGTTCGTAGTGGGGCTTCTGCGCACTGCTACAGTTGGGCCAAAACGGTGCCGGATTTGGATCGTCGCCGGATGTGCAGGTATCCGCCACCGACTCGATGCGGTCATAGACCAACTGATACAGCTCACCTGCTGGGAGCGTGGCTCCCGGTACTAACCCCAGTCGTCTCAGTATGCCTAGATCTCGGAGCTGGTTTTCAATCTGGAACGAATAGCAGATGTTTTGAGCAGGGTCGTACACCGCACAGTTGTCGCACACCATGCAGCAGCCCTCGGTTATAGTCACGGGAATATCGGGCTCCTGCTCCATGCGGTATCGCAGCTCCACCAGCATATCTGCCACAATCGGCTCTTCGTAGTGGTGGGCGCACAAGATGCACATCAGATGCTGGGCACGGATATACAGATGATCAACCTCTGCGATGCTGCGTGCTGCCTCTGCCTTCACTCGATCCATCTCGCTGCGGCTTCGCGCTCGCATCATACCCCACTCACGTGTACTCTTTTCCGGTTGGTCAGGATCCGGGGCCTCAGGCTCCTCGCCCGCCGCGATTTTCTCGTAGAAGCCCGCCTGTGCATGGGGGCAAGAAGGCCATTTATCTGACGGTGGGTCAGCCTCCCCGCAGATATCGGCCACAGTCGGCACCCGATTGAAAAGCATCCGATAGACCCACATGGCCGGAATTACCGCCTCCTGAGCGATATGTAGACGGCGGCATACCTCTAGGTCACGACGGCGGGCCACATGGTCTGCGAAACGCTGCTCGAAACGGTCCGGCAGTGGCGCGGCTCCGCGCTGCTCAAACACATCACGGTAGTGTGGGTGAGTGACCTCCAGGTCCGGCACAATCCGAAGCGGCATGTACGGATTCTCCCACACCCTGTCCAGAAGCTCCTGCAGCGCCTGCTTGCCGCACGGCGGGGTCTCACAGCCACCGCGTACACACACAGCGCACAGCAGATGGTGAGGGCGCACCAAGAGTGGCTCAGGTTGGGTAGATTGCAGGTCGAACTCCCGCCCCCAATCGCAACCTGACTGCGAGTTGTCGCGTCTCTTCTCGTCCATGATGCATCTCCTCCTGCTGTTGAGTTGGCCATCCCAAGATATTGCAGTCAGAGCCGTGTATTCGTGCCTTGCCGAAGGCTTGAATGCCGAGCGAGTTAGGCATACACTCTCATCGCGAGTCTGGTCTATCGGGCTGCCCTCACATCAGGCCAGTGCGCACTCGCGGATTACGGTAGCCGCGTGTTTGCTCCAGCCCAGTGGCATCAAGTGGATGCCCTGGCAGTTGTCTCTGATGCCCCTGATAAGTTCACAGGTGATCTCGATGGAGGTCTGTACCTTGTCTTGAGCCTCCTTCATACGGGCAATCATCTCTGCCGGAACGCTGACGCCGGCGACGAACTTGTTCATATAGTTGGCCATGCCCGCAGATTTGAGCATCACGATACCGGCCAGCACCGGCACTCCAAGGTCACCGGCCTGGCGCATGAAGTTGGCGAAAAGCTCCGTGTCGTATACGGCTTGTGTCTGGACAAACTGAGCACCGGCACGGATTTTCTTATGCAGCTTCATGATCTGTGGCTCCAGCGGCTCAGCTCCTGGATTGACCACACAGCCCAGGCAAAACTGCGGCGGCTCACCATCTAGTTCGTTTCCGGCCATGTCATGGCCCTCCATCAAGCCTCTGGCCACGGCTAGCAGCTGCACAGAGTCCAGATCGAACACCGGCTTGGCCTGCGGATGATCGCCCATCGTGGTATAGTCTCCGGTCAGACACAGTACATCGGTGATGCCCATCGCCGCTGCCGACAGCAGCTCACTCTGCAGAGATAGGCGGTTGCGGTCCCGACAAACCATCTGCATGATCGGATGGATACCAGCCTGCTGCAGCTTGATGCAACCGACAAGTGAGGATGCACGCATGACCGAAGACTGGATGTCGGTCACGTTGGTGCCATCTACCAGAGCATGGCAGGCCTGTGCGTCTTCGACCATGCCTTCCAGGTGGATGCCCTTCGGAGGGCCAACCTCACTTGTGACGAGGAACTTCCCTGAGTTTATAGCTTGCTGCAGTGACATAGCATTCGCTCCTCTTGCTCAGTCAGCATGAACTGCCCCAGCACGGGTGCATGAGCCAGGCTGGCCAGAATCACAAAGCGTGTCCGAAGCTGAGCTTCAGGCGCTCAGTCTGGCTTGAAGGGCAGCGGCGGCAACCGTGTTTTTCATCAGCATCGCTGCGGTCACACAGCCTACGCCACCAGGCACCGGTGTGAGGATCCCCGCCACGTCAACCACCGCCGGATCCACATCGCCGACCACTCTGGACTTGCCATCTTCGCTCTTCACACGGTTGATGCCTACATCTACAACCAGTGCACCGGGCTTGATCCAGTCGGCTTTTACCAGCCCGGGGACACCTGCTGCTGAGATGACTATGTCGGCGGTGCGGCAGTGTGCGGCAGTATCGCGGGTCTCGATGTGGCAGACTGTCACAGTGGCCAGAGACTCCATCAGCAACAGAGCAGTAGGCTTGCCTACTATCTCGGAGTGGCCGACTATCACCACCTCTGCGCCTTTCAGCTCCACTCCGGCCTCTTCGATCACAGCCACCGCTGCCTGTGCTGTACACGGGGCAAGCGTTCGATCAGCCCGGACCACACACCCCAGGTTAGCCGGATGCACACCGTCTACGTCCTTTTCGGGCGCGATAGCGGCCTGCAGTAGCCGAGCGTTGAGATGTTTGGGCACCGGCACCAGCAGGATTATGCCGGTAACTGCCGCATCGGCGTTCAGCTCCGAGAGCATTTCGAGCAGCTCAGCTTGTGCGATGTCGTCGGGCAGCTCTCTGAGCTGGTAGCCGATGCCTAATTCTTCGCAGTCCTTCTGCTGACTCTTGGCGTAAAATTTCGAGCCCGGATTGTCGCCAACCAGTATTGCCGTCAGCCGCGGAGGGCGGATAGCGGCGAGTTCGCTGATCTGTGCTTTCAGTTGAGTCTTGATACGCTCGGCAATCGGTGGTCCTTCCAGAATTCGTGCGGCCAACACGGACCTCCCCTGTGCGTTACTTGCAGATTTGCTTTACAGTCGCTTCCCAAAGCTGTTGTGTGACATCCTCGGCAGCCTGTAGCTTAGCCGCCATCTCTGAGCGAACTTGCGCGGCAAACTGTCGATCAGTGAGAACAGCGAGATTTATCTCGACGTTGAGCCATGCACAATGGGCACCGGCCAGAGCCAGTTTGGCCGCCACGCCCACGTCGCTGAGCAGATTTGGGTTGCCCTTCTCCAGCAGTACCGGCAACTGCTCCAGCGTCTCGCAGCAACGTAAGACGATCTGACCTGGCACCTCTGCCGCAGCCCTGCAGGCATCCTGTATGGCCCCGGAGCGCTGCATTTTCTGCTCCTCGGTATCCTTCGGCAGCCTGTAAGCGGCGCGCACCCGCGGATATACCTGCGCATCAGAGTCGGTAAGTGCCAGCAGAGCGGCCCTCAGTTCAGTCAGGCGCTCCAGAGCAGCGCGCACTTCCTGCTCGCCATCAGCGTACTGTTGCCTGCCTACCGTAAAATTGGCCACCATCTCGCCGAGAGCCGCACCCAGTGCACCAGCCAGTCCCGCGGCACTGCCCCCACCGGGTGCCGGTTTGCCTGATGCCAGTTCAGCCGCGTAGTCGGCCACGGATACTCGCGTCAGCATCCTGCCTCTCCTGGGGCTATCGCGATATCTGCTTGAGAATTATAATCGATTCTAATCGAGGTAATCGAAGTTGGCAATCATAAGCGCCACGGTGCAGTCGCACAGATTGTATGCGGCATGAGCCATCCCACGCGGGATGACGATACTGTCGTAGGAGCACAGCTCCAGGTCATAGCCGCCGGCATCATCGGTGTATCGCACGACTGGCCCCTGCACATCGCCCAGAGCCACCGGAGTGACCACCTCCAGCTTGTCGCCATGCGCGCCAAGAGGTAGCTGTCCTCCAGGTGCCAGGCTACTATTGTTCACCGCAACATCACGGAATTTCAGCTCGCCTCCCGCCAGCGCTGATAGTTGTCCGGCATCGAAAAGGAGCTCTCCATCGCCCTTCCTGATTACTGTCGGTCTGTCCATGCTTGCCTCCGTATCTACGTTTCCAGATCACTTCGAGTTCTGTGTATCTCTATCTCGGTATGGTCGATCAAACCGCCCAACGGCACACTCTGTTTGCGGGCCCTGACAGTCACAGCATCCACCACAAAGCGAGATAGTACCGCTTGAGCGACATCATGGACGAGCGCTTCGAGTAGCTTGTAGTTGCAGCCAGCCTCGACTTGCCGCACCAGTTCGTACACTGCTTTGTAGTCCACCGTGTCATGTAGGCTGTCACTGCGACCAGCAGCCCGCAAATCGCAGTACAGCTCTACATCAAGAGAGAAACGTCCGCCCAATTCGCGTTCGGAATCGTCCACTCCGTGATGGCCGTAAAACGACATGTTGGTCATGCGGATCACGTCACGGCTCATGTCCCGCCCCCGAAGCTGCAACGGGCTTTTCGCCCGCGCAGCAGGTGATGATACGCTCTTCAGTCACTATTATAGGAACTGGCAGATCATGCGTATCGGTGGGAACCACAGGCACTATCTGCAGCTCAAACGCAACGGCCACCAGCGGCACAGACGGCTTCTGCGCACCCAACTGCGCCAGCAGCCAGTCGTAGTAGCCACCTCCATAGCCGAGCCGCCCACCGCGAGCATCAAACGCCACCCCCGGCAAGAGCACGAAGTCAAGCTCCGATGACGCCACCTCTACGCAGTGCTCGCGCGGCTCCATGATACCCCATACACCAGGCTGCAGGTCTACTTCGCTATCGTCCACCCGGCGCAATCGCAGGCACCGGGGCGAGTTGCTAACCGCAGGCAGCACCACACGCTTGCCAACCTGCAACGCGGCGCGGATCAGCGGCCATGTGTCCACTTCACTGCCGAACGAAGCGAACAGCAAAGGCACTTGTGCGCTGTGAAACTCGGGCAGCGCCATCACCCGATCGGCAATCCGACGGCTCTTCCGAGCTCTCTCGGCATCACTGAGAGCATCACGGCAGGCCAACACATGTGCGCGCATGCTGGATTTGCTCTCAGCGATCATGGCGGCTACTCCTGCGCCTGCCAACCATACACCACTGCGTCACTCATCCGCGCGACCTGCACCATCTGCTCCACATCATGCACCCTGATCATCGCCGCACCGTTAGCTATTGCGATTGCGCACATCGCCGCAGTACCCCACAGGCGCTGCTGCGGATCAGGCTGGTTGAGCACAGTACCGATAGTAGACTTGCGCGAGGGGCCGACAAGCACCGGGCGGCCAAGCTCTGTCAGTTCACGCAGGCGGCGGATAAGCTCCAGGTTGTGCTCCACAGTCTTGCCAAATCCCAGCCCCGGATCTGCCATGATCTGGGACTCAGCCACCCCGCCATCCACAACTGCTGCGATCCGCTGCTGCAGGAAATCACGGACATCGCAGACGACATCGCGATAGCAGGGCTGCTGCTGCATCGTACGCGGCTCACCCTGCATGTGCATGAGACAGACGCCCACACCAGTGTCGGCGGCCACCTGTATCATGCCATCGCGCCGGAGTGCGTAAATGTCGTTGATGAAGCAGGCACCCGCCTCCACCGCCGCAAGTGCAACCCGAGGACGTGAGGTGTCTATCGAGACAGGGACATCAAACTCGGAGGCCATGGCTCTGATGGGAGCGATCGTGCGACGCAACTCTTCCTCCGCCGACACCTCTTCACTTCCCGGTCGCGTGGACTGCCCGCCTATGTCGAGCATATCCGCACCAGCCTGGACAAATGCACGTGCCTTCGCCATCACCACTGACACGTCGGCTTCCACCCCATCACCCGAAAACGAATCCGGTGTGGTGTTGATGATCCCCATCACGAACGTTCGTCCAGCGAACTCCAGGCGATGTTCCCCACAGATGATGGGAGCGGCAGATTTGGCATAGCCAGACATAGGACGGCCCCGCAAAAGCGTGGTCACGATAACTCTGGATGGACCCTGTGGCATCGGTACACCGCGAAAGGTTCTCCAGCGAAGACCGGCTTTCCTCCTCCAGCGTCATCGTATGTCACATAGGCCATGCTCGGAGAACTGCTGGATGGCCAGGCAGCTTCGTGAAGGCGTCGGGAGAATCGGGGCCCATGCTTTATCCAGCCCACTACCTGGCGCAGGAATCCGCAGTTGACCGTCTCTTCCATGCCAGCGTGAATTGACCGTGGCGCAACAGATGGCTATGATTCTAGCATGAACAGATTGCGGCTAACAGTCTCCATATCCGGCATCCTCTTATGCTTCGCGGCTGGACAGATGGCCACCGCCGACAGTACGGTGCGCGAGTGGGTGGTCGAGGATGAGAGGCTTCTGGTAGGAGTGCGTGATGTCGCACAGTGGCTGGGGATGCAGGTGGCCTGGTCGAGACCGACAAGGTCGGTAGCGTTGAGCGATGCTCGCAGGCGGGTGGTGTTACAGGTGGATCTGCCGAGGGCGTGGGTGAACGGAATTGAGCGGCCTCTGGATGTCCCGCCACGGCTCATCGAAGGGCGCGTCTATGTACCTCTGCGTTTTCTGGTCGAGGCTCTGGGGGCTGAAGTGGAGTATCACAAAAGCTATCTCGAGCTCAGGGGCACCGATGGGAGGACACGCAAGGTCAACCTGCGCTAGACAGCTATGTCGAGCACGAGAACAGCCTCTATATGCACAGCGCGCAGATGATGCCCACGACAGTACGTCACAGCCTGCCCGAAGATGCTGGTGACGATAGCTCCACTGCAGGTGTGGTAGTGACAGCAGATAGAGGGGCCTTCGGCAGATGGTCCATCTCTCTGGTTTCGCTGCCAGTATCTTGCCGGCCTGAAGTTGCCTGCCTCTGCGAGAACCTCTCGAGCATCTCTTCGGTCGATACTGTTCTCGCCGGGTCTTCACTGTCTGCCAGTATGATAGTCCCACTACCTGAGGTGACCACAAGGGCTGGGGCCCATGCATCTTCGCGCGGCTTTGAGCTGTTGAAGTAGTATACAGCTGCCAGTGTAGCGATGATGCCGGCAGTTATCACAGCACACACAGCCAGAAAATGCGGGGACCCAATCAGCCGCTTGCGCACACAAGCCTGTTGCGCCGGCAGTCGCTGGTGTGCCTCACTCTTGATCTGAGCAGCCAGATACCGGGGGGGTCTGGGGACTGGTGCTGGTGAAGGAGAAGGAATAGATGCGGCGGACCGATGCCTCTCAGAGCTGTGCACGAGTCTGCGGCACTTGACGCACTGTTCGCAGTGGCGTTCAACGGCTAACAGGTCGGCAAGCGATAGGTCTTCCAACCGCCCGTGCCAGCACCATCGCTGAACCTGCTCACAGGTCAGCAACTCCTCCTCCAGTTTTACTGGGCTTCCCATGGTGCCTACTTTGCCCCCGGCACTGCCATGCAGGCCCTCATCTTCACCGAAAAAGCCTCGCGAGCACGCGACAGGCGCGATTTGACCGTGCCCACGCGACAGCCGATGACCGCCGCAGCCTCTTCGTATTCCATCCCCTCGAGGTCAACTAGCACGAGCACTTGCTGATGCTTGGGCACCAACTGGCGGATCACCGCATGAACCAGCCTGTGCGTTTCGGCCCTCTCGACAAGTCGCTCTGGGGCGGTAGAGCTGTCAGGAATTGCCAGGTACACTGCGTCTCCATCAGGATGTATGGGCGCGTCAAGTGAGAGCCCTTCAAACCTCTGTCTGCGCTTCATTTGGCGCAACTGGTTGATGCTGAGGTTCATAGCGATGCGATACAGCCAGGTCCGCAGTGATGCTTCGCTTTGTGGCTCGAATTTATGCAGCCGCCCCATGGCGCGTAGGAAGACCTCCTGCGTCAAATCCTCCGCATCGGTTGGGCCACACACCCGATAAATCAGAGCGTAGATGCGCGCGTGGTATCGGTCCACGATCGCGGCAAACGCCTTCTCCACACCCTCCTGGGCGTTTCGTACCAGATCGGTATCGGTTACATGCTCCAGCTCGTAACCGCGTCCGCATGCTGCCACGGTCTCGTTCAGCCGGCCTTGCCACTGTGCATACCGTTCCTGAGCCATGACGCTCCTCATCCTGGTGGCATCGGCAACTCAGCAGATACTCGCTCATCGCAACAGTACAATTGTGCTCTACATCACATGGCGACTCCTGTCAACGCCCCTATCAACTCCTACAAATCTTCTGCGCAATCCAGGAACTCGTGCAGCAATATATCTCTATACAGTTCGCCGGCGATAAGATACTGACCTGTAATCGTGGGATGGACACCGTCAGTCTCACTGATGTGTGTGCTCAGGCAGACCAGATCCTCGTAGTCATAGCATTCCCCGACGAACTGCTTTTCAATCGCCACCTCGATGCAGCGGGTGTAGATGTCACATAGCACTGCCCCGGTCTCTCTCGCTACCTGGCGCACCACCTCGGCATAGGCACTAACCGCTCCGTTGCATCCTCCGTACGAGTCGTATAGGCTGGTACCCCACGATCCGTGAAGTCGGTTGATAACCGGATTGGGCGTCATCAGTATCACTTGCGCATCCAGGCCCCGGCAGCGGTCGTAAATCTCCTGCAGGTTCTGCGCAAACTGATCGGGTTCGATAAGTTTGGCCGGTTCAGGTCGCAAATCGTTCAGGCCAAACTCTACCGTGACCAGAGACGGCTTGTGCATGGCTACTGCCGCATCAAAACGGGCCAGCCCTTCGGCGCTGTTTTCGCCTGCAACTCCGGAGTTGACCACACTCACTGCTGTATCAAACCGCTGGAGATAGTGGTTCAGACGGCGCTCCAGCACCACCGGGAAGCAGTCTTGAACCGGAACGTACGGTGCCCCCTGGGTGACCGAGTCTCCGAAACAAACTATCACTTGTGACTTCACAGCCATCACACCTTCTCTTCTCACACTCAGACAAACGGACTAGCCGTCCCACCTGTCACCGATTCTCACCCCGGACAGCGCCTTGCGCCAGTCTGTCTCATGGTGGCGGCGAACCGCGCAGGGCGACCACGGCATCATCCACGGTGTCATAGTACTTGACCATCCGGTCCACTCCAAGCTGCACTAGAGTAGCAGCCACCGGTTCAGACGCGGCCGCGAATGCCATGTTGCCCCCGTAGGCGCGCAACATGATCACCGCCCACATGAACTCGGCCAGCACGTGAAACTCAATCGCGCCAAGTCCGGACAGGTCCACGACCAGATACCTGCTATCGGTATCAATCAGACGCTCCAGGACGCCCTGCAGGCGATGCAGGCCGCGCTCGGGGTCTACCTTGTCACCGACTACAGTCAGGATCGTCACGTCCGAAGCTTGCGGAGCCACCCTCAGAACTGTCTCCATGCAATCACCCACCTGCCAGTATATGTGCATCATGTGTCTCAGCCCACTTGATGAGCTCTTCAGCTACCGTCCCCGGTACCGGCACACTGCCGATTTTCACGGGGATGGGCCCCTCCGGACCATGGCTGTCACTGCCTCCGGTCACCAGCAGCCCATGGCGGGCAGCCATCTCGAGATACCGCTTTGTCTCTCCAGCCGTATGGTTGGTGTGATAGGCTTCCAGACCGTCTATGCCCATGGCGAGGACACGGTTCACTATCGCCTGATCCCGACATAACCCGGGGTGTGCCAGTATCGCAGCGCCCCCAGCCTGTCGCACCAAATCGATCGCCTCAGTTGGCGTAAGCTTGTACCGCGGAACATATGCCGGGCGGCCACGCCGTAGATACAGTCGAAATGCCTCGCTCTGGCTGCCGACCATGCCACACTCGACCAGCGCCCTGGCCACATGCGGACGGCCTACACTGCCACCCCCCGACAGTCGCTGCACCTGCTCGTACTGTATGGGGGCCCCCAGCTCTCTGAGAAGTCTCACCATCTCCTGCGCCCGATGCTCACGGCTTTCACGCACACGAGACAGCATCTGCAGCAGAGTGCTGTTGGTGCAGTCCATCATGTAGCCGAGGATATGTACCTCAGTGTCATTCAGTTCCGTGCTGATTTCCACCGCAGGTAGCACCAGTAGACGCCCTTCGGCAGCCTCCTGAGCCGCCGCAGTAGCAGCCACATGGTCATGATCAGCGATGGCTATCGTCTCGAGACCCAGCCTTAGCGCCTCCGCCACGATTTGCTCAGGCGTCAACGTGCCATCGGACACGGTGGAGTGTATGTGAAGATCTACTGACATGCTATCTCTCCAGTCCATGCATCTTCCCCAATCGGAGTGGGATTTCCTCCCATGCCAGCATCTTCTGAGTGGATCCGCCCTATCTCCCAGTCTACCCGCACCATCCGCACCATCTACGCCAGCTACGTCATCTGTACCATCTGTGCCCAGCTCCGCGCCAGCGCAACCGCACCCGCCTTGTCCAGAGGTGAGTTATCACTGCCACAACTGCTCGACTGGACACACGCAGGGCAACCGATTTCGCATGGGCAGCCAGCTATGGTCTCGGCTGCCGCTGTCAGAAGCTCACCGAGACGCATGTACACAGTCCGTGTGATGCCGACACCGCCGGGGTAAGCGTCATAGATGAACACGGTGGGAGCTCCAGTATCCGGATGTGCCATCTCCGAAGCGCCTCCTGCGTCTCGCGGGTCACACATGGCAAACAGAGGCAGCAGCCCGATCAGGATGTGTTCTAGTGCATGCAGACTGCCCAACAGATCATGTCCTCCGTCTGCGCATACTCGCATCGCCTCCAAGCTGCTCAGCCACAGCCCATATGTATCGAATTCGCGGGTGGGCAGGGCAAGCTCTTCAACGCCCAACTCTCGATGGTCTCTGGTGCGGATCTTGCGATAACCGATAACTCGTGTGCTGATATCCACAGGTCCGTAGCGGACAGTCAGGTCGCCAGCCTGGAACTGCTCCGTGGTTTCTCTGACGTGTACCTGTGAGACACTCATCGGCACAGTGTAGTAGTCCACCTCCGCAGCCACAACATCGGCTCGCCGTTGCTCCAGATCCAGCTGCTCCACCCGATATGTCTCGCCCCCATGCAGGTATACCGCCCCCGGATACACAGTCCGAAACGCAGCGTCAGCATCCACCGTGCCCAGTAGCGTATCCTGCGTCAGATCCACGATATCATAGTGCTTCCCTGCCACTGAGCGAATGCTGATCTGCCCCGCCGGATAGATGTCCGGCTGAGTCCAGTACCACATCCCCTGGCGCAGGCTCAGGAAGCCCTCCTCGGCGAGTATTTCGAGCAGCTCACCGGTAGCCGGCCCGAATAGGCCGCTGTCGGCCTGAGCAATCGGCAACTCATAGGCCGCGCACAGCAGGTGAGCGCCGAGTATGAATTCGTTGCGCGGGTCCAGCGCCGCCTGCTCTGCATCGGCCTGTAGCAGGAACTGTGGGTGCTGCATCAGATACTGGTGCAACCCGCCGCTTAGCCCGATTAGGATGGCCAGCGCGGTCTGCCCCTCACGTCCGGCCCGCCCCATCTGCTGGCGAAAGCCTGCGATACTGCCCGGATAGCCCACCATGATCACCGCATCCAGGCCGCCTATGTCCACCCCCAGCTCCAGTGCAGTGGTGGAGGTGACCGCCAGCAGATCGCCGTCGAACAGCCTACGCTCGATGGCACGTCGCTGCTCGGGCAGATAGCCCGCCCGGTAGGCCATCACTTTATCTTCGAGGCCTCTATCTGCCAGGAGGTTGCGGGCATGACGCAAGATCAGCTCAGCAGTGTTGCGCGACAGCGTGAATGCTATGCTACGCACTCCTCGCATGGCCAGCTGGGACAGCAGCTGCGCCGCATCTACATTTGCGCTGGCGCGCTGCCCGGTCGCCTCGTCCAGCAGCGGAGGGTTCCACCAGCCCAGCAGCCGCTCACCGGAAGGCGAACCGTCCTCATCCACCAGATGGAACTCCAGGCCAGTCAACTCACCGGCCAGCCGCAACGGGCTGCCTACGGTTGCCGAACAGCAGATGAAGCGTGGGTCCGCTCCATAGTGTGCGGCGATTCGTCGCAGCCTCCGGATGACGTTTGCTGTATGCGAACCGAACACGCCCCGGTAGGTGTGCATCTCGTCTATGACCACATACTCGAGGCTGCGGAAAAACTCGGCCCAGGTATGGTGATACGGCAGTATCCCCACATGCAGCATGTCTGGATTGGTCAGCACCACCTGTGCCTGCTTTTTCACCTGCCGACGGACCGATTGGGGAGTGTCACCGTCATAGGTGGCAGCAGTAAAGCTGCGTCCAGCGCCGAAATCAGACAGCTTGCGCAACTGATCCTGAGCCAGCGCTTTCGTGGGGTAGATCAGCAGCGCCCGACTGGACGCTCGACGCGCAAGCGCCTGTACGATGGGGATCAGATAGCATAGCGTCTTGCCACTTGCGGTGCCAGTGACTACGGCAACGTTGCACCCGCGTAGCACCGCATCTATCGCCTCCGCCTGATGGCTGTAGAGCCTATCTATGCCCTGCGCCTGCAACAGAGACTTCACAGATGGCTCTAGCTCGACGGTAAGCTCTCCGTATCGGGCAGAGCGTCCCGGTATGCGCTCGGTATGCAGCAACCGCTCCCGATAGCCGCACTCAGTGATGATTTCTCTCAGCGCTTCCTCAGGGTTCATGGCTGCTCGCCACCTGTCTCACCGGCGTCATCCTGGGGCTCAACTGGAAGCATACCACCGGTCTCAGCATACAGCCGCTCCAGCCGGACATGCTCGGCTTCGAGGTCGGGATGCTGATCTGTCTCAGCTTCAGTGCGGGCCGCCTGCAGTGCAGCCGGGGACTGCAGCGGAGATGCCATGACCGAGACTTCAGATCGTCTGCGTTTGCTCCGTGCCCGCTCCACCATCTCCACCAATCCGAGACTGAGAAAATACAGCACCATCATCGGTCCTGCCAGCAGCATCATGTTGAACGGATCCGGGGTAGGTGTGACTATGGCAGCTATCAGCATGATGATCACGATAGCCCAACGCCATGTGGCCCATAGCCGCGCGCTCGAAACCAGTTCCAGATGCGCCAGGAACCACAGCACCAGCGGCGTCTGGAAGGCCAGGCCGAACATCAGTAGGAGACGCATGAAAAAGCGCAGATATGAGCTGAGGATGAACTGCGCCTCGACTCCCAACTCTACGTTGAACCTGATGAGGAAGCCGAACGCCGCCGGGGTGACTATATAGCAGAAGCTGACTCCACTCGCAAACAGAAGCACCGATACCGGCAGCACGATGTACACATAGCGGCGCTCCCGGGCACTGAGCGCATGGCGGACAAAGCGCCATAGCTCCCACACGATGAAGCCGAACATCAGCACAGTGCCGCCCAGCAGCGCGATCTGCATCATCAACAGGATGCCACCGGCCGGCTCGAAAATGTGGAAGCTGAAGTCCTCCAGGCCGCCGCGCCGCGCCCCCTCAATCGCCGGATACTCCAGCCACGACATGAGCTGACTGCGCACTGACCAGGCGATCGCGGTACCCACCGCCAGCCACACGAGAATCCGGATGACTGCAGTGCGCAGCTCCTCGATATGCCCGATTAGGTCAAGCTCTTTCGGATCCATCGGCCTCTTCCGCCCGATGCACGAATCCTCCCCGACGTCTTGCTCCCACTCAAGCTCCGACCG
>LSQX01140866.1_pt1 | contig 14471 bp, 8 predicted proteins | sample 654561 | NCBI WGS metagenome assembly LSQX01 (sample SAMN04489861, study PRJNA283612) | anaerobic digester metagenome | isolation source: 4 biogas reactors fed with cattle manure at either 37C or 55C with and... | place: Denmark: Kongens Lyngby | collected 2014
AATGAGAAGGGCAGAGTAATTATGTATGCCGATTCAATAAGTGCGGCGATGAGATACACAATTGATGAGACAGAGAGAAGAAGAAAGATTCAAGATGAGTTTAACAAGTCGCATGGAATAACACCGAAGACGATAGTCAAACCAATTCGAGATGTTATTGAAGCGTCAAAGGAATACACAGGAGAGACGAACTATAAAGATCCTAAGTCAATGACAACGGCAGAACTCCAACAGACTATTCGTGACCTTGAGAAGAACATGAAGGACGCTGCAAAGAATCTAGACTTTGAGAGGGCTGCTGAGCTTAGGGACCTTTTATTTGATCTTAAGACTAGCAAGCGAAGCAAATAAGGGTGTAGCTGTAAGTAAGATATTACATGGTTGAATCTTTTAACATGAGGTAAAGATTAAGGTGGAGAGAAATATAGTAATTAAAGGTGCAAAAGAGCACAATCTTAAGGGTATTGATGTAACAATTCCTAGAGATAAGATGGTCGTAATGACGGGACTTTCAGGTTCTGGCAAATCGTCACTTGCTTTTGATACAATTTATGCAGAGGGGCAGAAGAAGTATGTAGAGAGCTTGTCATCATATGCAAGGCAGTTCCTTGGACTGATGAAGAAACCTGATGTTGAGTTAATAGAGGGACTTTCGCCAGCTATTAGTATTGACCAGAAGACAACTAACAAGAACCCTAGATCAACTGTTGGAACAGTAACTGAGATATATGATTACCTAAGACTGATGTATGCCAGAATTGGAGTACCACATTGTCCGATTTGCGGAAGAATTATTACAAAGCAGTCAGTAGACTATATTGTAGATAAGATTAGGACATACGGAGAGGGAACTAGGGTAACAGTCCTCGCTCCGATAATAAAGGACCGGAAGGGCGAACATAAAGCAATTTTTGCAAGAATACAAAGAGATGGATATACAAAGGTCAGGGTGGATGGAGAGATTAAAAGACTCGACGAAGAACCTATAGAACTAGCAAAGAACAACAAGCATGTCATAGAGATAGTAATAGATAGAATAATAGTACGAGAAGATAATAGAGGGCGTCTTGCAGAGGCGGTTGAACTTGCAGTGCGCGAAGGTGAGAATCTGTGTACGGTTTTAATTTCAACTCCAGAGGATAAGGAGAGTGAGAAACGAAAAGAATTTGAAGAGGTTTTCAGTACTGAACTAGCATGCCCGGAACATGGCGTTAGCATTCCAGAAATGGAACCTAGAATGTTCTCTTTCAATAACCCTTTTGGAGCTTGTGATAACTGCAGCGGTTTAGGCTATACATTGTCAATCTCGGAGAAGGCGGTAGTTTCGGATCCGAATAAGAGCATCTTAAATGGAGCTCTTGGTAATGTGTTTGCGTCACTAGACGCTATGGGATTCTATAGACAAATGCTTCAACAGCTGGCGATTGATCATAAGACAGACTTAACAGTTCCATATAAGGAATTGCCAGAGGACTTTCTTAAAGAACTTCTGCATGGTACAGGAGAACGCAAGCTAAAGTACACATACACCAATAAAAGTGGCCGGATTTCTCATATGAACCACACCTTTGAAGGAGTACTGCCAAGCCTCGAAAGACGCTGGGGAGAGACAAACTCGGAATATATCAAGAAGAAAATCACTGATCTGATGACTGAGACAGAATGCCCTGTGTGTAAAGGTAAGAAGCTTAAAGACATAGTGCTGGCGGTTACAGTAGGAGGAATTAATATCATAGATTTTACTGATATGTCGGTACTTGACGCATTGGATTTTACAAAGAATCTTGAAGAGACTCTGCCTGAACGGGACCGTAAAATTGCCGCTATGATATTAAGAGAGATTGAGTTAAGACTCAAGTTCCTAAAGGATGTAGGCCTTGGCTACCTTACTTTATCTCGTTCAGCAGGCACATTGTCAGGTGGAGAGTCTCAAAGAATCAGACTTGCAACACAGATTGGAAGCGGACTAGTTGGAGTCCTATACATTCTCGACGAGCCGAGCATAGGTTTACATCAAAGAGATAACGACAAGCTGTTAGCTTCTCTTCGCAACTTAACTGAAATGGGAAATACTCTCATCATAGTTGAACATGACGAGGATACGATGTATGCGGCAGACCACATTATAGATATTGGCCCTGGGGCAGGTGTGAATGGTGGAGAACTGGTTGCACAGGGAACAGTGGAAGATATCAAGGCTTGTAAGGAGTCGATTACCGGGCAATTTCTTTCAGGGGCACGTTCTATTAGCGTACCTAAGAAGAGAAGAGAGGGAAACGGCAACTTTCTTGAGATAATAGGTGCTGAGCAGAACAATTTGAAGAATATTGATGTGAAAATCCCGCTAGGAGAGTTGGTGCTTGTTACTGGAGTATCGGGTTCTGGCAAGTCATCACTGGTGAATGAGATTCTGTACAAGGGTGTTTCGAAGGTGACAAATAGAACTACAGCTGAACCGGGCTTGCACAAAGAGATAAGAGGAATAGAGAATATCGATAAGGTTATTGATATAGATCAATCTCCAATTGGAAGAACGCCTAGAAGTAATCCTGCAACTTACACAGGTATGTTTGATCATATAAGAAATCTGTTTGAACAACTGCCTGAGGCCAAGACTCGTGGATATAAGAGAGGGAGATTCAGCTTCAATATTAAGGGCGGAAGATGCGAGAGTTGTAAGGGCGATGGTGTTATAAAGGTTGAGATGAATTTCTTGCCGGATGTTTATGTGCCTTGTGAAGATTGTGGAGGCTCAAGATATAACAGAGAGACACTTGAAGTAAAATACAAGGGGAAGAATATTTCTGAAGTTCTCAATATGACAGTATCGGAAGCATTAGTGTTCTTTGAGAATCAACCATCGATTAAAAGATATCTTCAGACTTTAGATGATGTGGGGCTAGGGTATATTAGCTTGGGGCAACCTTCTACACAATTATCTGGAGGAGAAGCGCAAAGAATTAAGCTTGCAACAGAGCTTACCAAACGCAGTACTGGGAAAACTTTATACATTCTCGATGAGCCGACGACAGGTCTTCATTTTGCGGATGTAGAGAAGTTGATTTACGTAATAGATAGATTGGTTGACGAGGGTAATTCTATTGTAATAATTGAGCACAACCTAGATGTTATCAAAAGAGCAGACTACATAATTGATTTAGGCCCTGAGGGCGGCGATATGGGAGGAAGTATTGTTGTGTGCGGAACACCTGAAGAGGTTGCTGACTATGAGGACTCATATACAGGTGAATATTTGAAGAAAGCACTTTTAAATCAATAGGCCTGGTATTTGTTAGAACCAAGAATTTTGTGGTATACTAAACTATCATATTACTTCGGAGGAATATTGAATGAGCAAGGTAACAAGAGAAGAATATATTGGAATGGCAACTAACTTTATCCATGACATAATCGATGAGGATTTAGCTAGTGGAAAGCATAATGAGATAATTACAAGATTCCCACCAGAGCCTAATGGTTATTTACACATAGGACATGCTAAGTCAATTTGCTTGAACTTTGGCACAGCCTTAAAGTATAACGGAAGATGTAATTTGAGATATGATGATACAAATCCAGTGAAAGAGGATATGGAATATATCAATTCTATTGAGGCTGATGTACGCTGGCTGGGGTTTGACTGGAATGAAAGACTATGGGCATCAAATTATTTTGATGCAATGTACGATTCAGCAGTTGAATTAATCAAGAAGGGTAAGGCTTTTGTATGCGAACTTACTCCTGATGAGATTAGAGAATATAGGGGAACGCTAAAAAAGCCAGGCAAGGAGAGCCCTTATAGGGATAGAAGTGTCGAAGAGAACCTAGAGCTTTTTGAGAAAATGAGAGCAGGCGGGTTTGAGGATGGCAAGGCTTGTCTTAGAGCGAAGATTGACATGTCTTCTCCTAACATCAATTTAAGAGATCCTATTATCTATAGAGTTTTGCATGCAACTCATCACAACACTGGTGATAAGTGGTGCATTTATCCAATGTACGATTTTGCTCATCCTATTGAGGATGCAATTGAAGGCATTACACATTCAATATGTACGCTTGAGTTTGAAGATCACAGACCTCTTTATGATTGGGTAATAAATGAGGTTGGTTTTTGGCCAAATCCTCCAAGACAGATTGAGTTTGCAAGACTCAATGTTACTTCAATGATTATGAGCAAGAGATATCTTAAGAAGCTCGTTGATGATGAAATGGTTGATGGCTGGGATGACCCAAGATTATCAACAATTGCAGGAATTAGAAGAAGGGGTTATACGCCTGAAGCAATTCGCAAATTCTGTAATGATATTGGAGTATCCAAGGCAGATGCGACTATTGATATTGCGCAGCTTGAGCAGTGTGTTAGAGAAGATTTGCAGAACAAGGTGCCAGCTAGGAATGTTGTAATGAATCCTATCAAGGTTATTATCGACAACTATCCGGAAGACCAGGTTGAAATGTGCACTGTTGAGAATAATGGTAAGGTCGAGGAAATGGGAACAAGAGAAGTTCCATTTGGTAAAGAACTCTGGATTGATGGAGATGACTTTATGGAGCTTCCGCCAAAGAAGTATTTCAGACTCTTCCCTGGCAATGAGGTTAGATTCAAGGGCGCATATTTCCTAACTTGTAATGAGGTTGTTAAGAATGAGAATGGCTCAATTGTAGAAATTCATTGTACATATGATCCAGCTACAAAGAGTGGTGAATCATGTGAGCGTAAGGTAAAGGGGACTATTCATTTTGTTGAAGCTAGCACGGCTAAGAAGATAAGAATTAGAGAATATTCATACCTTATGAGAGAGGACGAGGATGGGGAGAATGAATTCAATCCAGACTCACTTATTGAGACATGGGGATATGCAGAACCTACAATTATGGATGCAGAACCTGGCGAGCGATTCCAGTTCTTCCGTAAGGGTTACTATGTTGCCGATTCAAAGTTAACAACAACAGATACTAAGGTGTTTAATAGCATCGTTGGTTTGAAGAGTTCTTGGAAAAAATAATTAATTTGATTGTTTGTCGCTCGTCGTATTACGGCGGGCGATATTTATAACAAATCTACGATGAAGTAAGTTTAGATTTAAAGTAAACTTTGCATCAGTGCTATTTTGCAAGGAGTTGCGAAAATGAGTGGAATTACGAATGCAATATTGAATATGTCAACGGAGAATCCTGTATTGGCAAAATATATTACTACCGGGCTACGGTGGGTATTTGTTGCACTTGCAGTTTATATTTTGCTGCGAGCGATAATGTCACTTCTTTCAACGAGAGCGACGCCAGAAGTCTGGGGCTATTTTTGTGTTGAAAATGGAATAAGTCAGCCGATAAGCCACTGGGAGAATATTGTTGGCAGGGCAAAGTCATCAGATCTTGTGGTACCACTTAAAACCGTATCAAACACCCATGCAATAGTGACACGAAAATCGAGTGGCCGTTGGATTGTAAAGGACCTAAATTCAAAGAACGGTACGATCGTAAATGGCACGCAGCTAATTCCAAGCAAGAGATATATTATCAATCCGGGCGATGAAATATTGATAGGAGGTGTTCCATGTACTCTAGCTGAGATTAGTTTGGAGGAGCAGAGGAACAATAAGGAAATGAGGCTCATGGATAAGGAGCCAGTTGCACCATGGAAATTGCTTGTAGCTGTAACAGTTTTTCAAGCACTTACAATCGTGCAATTAATTATAAGCATGGGGACTGCGCTAACAACAAGTGTAATACTATCATTTGTACTTCTATGTGCGATTATGTGGGTTTATGTAGCGGTTTTTAAATCTCTTGGGAGAAAAGGTTTTGAAATAGAATTAATTGCATTTTTTATGTCGACAATCGACCTTGCAATCACTGCTTCTTCGGCACCTTCAGAGACGATAAAACAATTAATCGCAATAGCAATGGGAATATGCTTGATGATATTTATGTGCATGGTTCTTAGAGATTTAAATAGAACTAAGAAAATAAGACCGCTTCTTGCTGGTCTATCCGTCTTGCTTCTCTTGTTCAACCTAGTCTTTGGATCGATAAAATATGGAGCTGCTAACTGGGTTTCTATTGGTGGGATTTCTTTCCAACCATCAGAGCTCGTAAAGCTTGCATTTGTATGCATAGGCGCAGCATCACTAGAGGAACTATATCAGAAGAACAACCTGTATATGTACGCAGCATTCTCACTGTTCTGCCTTGGCTCGCTTGCGGTAATGGGAGATTTTGGTACAGCATTAATATTCTTTGCCACATTCCTAGTTGTGTCATTCTTAAGAAGTGGAGACTTCTCTAAACTGATACTGACAGTTGTTGGAGCTGGCGTTATGGGAATAATGGTATTAAGATTTAAGCCATATGTTGCAGACCGATTTGCAACATGGGGGCATGTGTGGGAGTTTGCAGATAGCACAGGTTATCAGCAGACAAGAACTATGGCATTTGGCGCAGGAGGAGGATTGCTTGGACTAGGTGCCGGCAATGGCTCTTTGAAAAATGTTGGAGCATCAAACACCGATTTGGTATTCGGTTTTGTAATGGAAGAGTGGGGATTTATTATTGCAGTACTTCTTGTACTCTGCTTGATTACACTATGTCTCTTTGCTGTTAACTCAATTGTTGCAGGACGTTCGACATTCTTTACAATTGGAGCATGTGGCGCGGCAACAATGCTGCTAGTTCAAACGATGCTTAATGTATTTGGAGCTGTAGACTTATTCCCACTAACAGGAGTAACCTTCCCGCTTGTATCAACGGGTGGAACAAGTATGGTCACATCCTGGGCGATGCTCGCTTATTTCAAGGCAGCTGACATGCGAGCGGATGCTAGCTTGGCAATAAAGAAAGATGATTATTATTTGGATGAAATATAAGGAGCCTATAAATCATGCGTAAAATCGAGAAAAGAGCAACAATGTGCATAGCTCTTGCGGCGGTGCTGTTCCTTGGCATCGTAGTTTTCGGCTGGCGTTTTGTTACTAAAGGCGATGAGTGGGCTAGTTTTTATGGCAACTCACAGATTTTTACTAATGGAAGCATTAACAGAGGTACAGTGTATGACCGTAATGGAGTATTACTCCTTAACTGCACTTCTGATGGTATGCAATATAATGAAGACTCTGAGTTAAGGTTGGCTACAGCACATGCTGTTGGAGACCCAGGAGGCAATATTTCTACTGGAGCTATTAATGTGTGGAGATCGCAGTTAATTGGCTATGATATCCTCAACGGAACCTACGATACTACTGCTGAGGGCAAAAAGCTGACATTAACAATCAATTCAGAAGCGAATCGTGCAGCATATGAGGCTTTGAATGGAAGAGAAGGAACTGTCGGAATAATGAACTATAAGACAGGCGAAATCGTCTGTATGGTTAGTACTCCAACAATTGATCCAGCAAATGCTGATGCAGATCCAGGTTCTTCTGCATACTTCAACACCTTCCTTATGGGAGCGTTGACACCAGGTTCAACTTTTAAGCTGGTTACATCAGCGGCAGCATATGACACACTAGATAATATTGAAAGTTTTTCTTTTACTTGCGATGGGGTAAATGAATATAACGGCGAGAAAATTACATGTGTTAGCCGCCACGGAACTGTAAATTTTGAGAGTGCACTCGCTGAAAGCTGTAACGGAGCTTTTGGTGAATTGACCAGAGAGGTGGGCGCCAAGACTATGTCAGAGTATGTTGACAAGTTGGGGCTTACATCGTCTCTTGATGTAGATTCAATTCAGACAGCAAAGGGTTCTTTTACTTTTGATGCAAACAATGATATCAGTTTAAGCTGGGCTGGAATAGGGCAGAATGAGGACCTTGTAAATCCTTGCTCGATGCTAGTATATGTGGCATCTATTGCAAATGAAGGAGAGGCCGTTCAACCCTCTTTACTTATGGAGTCTAACTTCTTGAAGAACATTATGGGCGGCAAATCCCTGGGTAATTATCTAGATAAGGATACCGCAAATAAGCTTAAAGAGATGATGAAGAATAACGTAGTAAGCACCTATGGAGAATCAACATTCCCAGGCTTGGACATTTACGCGAAGTCGGGAACTGCAGAAGTTGGAACAGAGGAATCGAATGCATGGTTTGTAGGATTCATTGACAACGAGGATTGTCCATATGCATTTGTATCATGGGTAAAAGGTGGCGGTACAGGCTATACCGCAGCGGGGCCTGTAGCTAGAGCAGCCCTTAATACTTTGGTTGGATAAGCTGATCACTTAATAAATATACGCTGGGGGAAGTCCGAACAGGACTTGCTTCAGCGTTATTGTTTTGCAAAAAAAATAAAAACTGAATATATGAGAATTGACATCAGAAAACAAAAGAATTATAATGAAGAAAAATAGAATACTGTTCTAAAGAGCAGAACATTCTGTGCGAACAAAAATTCTTTAAAGGAGGAGTTAAATGAAGATTCTTGTTATTAATCCTGGCGGAACAAGTACCAAGATTGCAGTCTTTGATGATGAAAAAGAAATTTTCAAGTCATCTGTTGATCATTCTGCAGAAGAACTTAAGCCTTTCGCTCATGTATTTGATGAATTTGAATACAGGAAATGCCTTATTGAAGATACTGTTAAGCAGGCAGGCTTTGAGATTAAAGACTTCGATTGCGTTGCGGGTAGAGGAGGCCTTTGTCGACCTGTCGACGGGGGAACCTATACTGTGAATGATTTAATGATAGAGGACTTTAAAAATGCAGTATGTGGTGAGCATGCATCAAATCTAGGTGCAGTAATTGCAAAATCAATTGGTGACGAAATCGGGGTACCTTCGTTTATTGTAGACCCGGTGGCTGTCGATGAGATGATAGACAAAGCAAGAATTACTGGACTTAAAGAACTTGACAGACCAGCTTGGTTTCACGCTCTTAATCACAAAGCTGTTGCACGTTCTATTGCAAAGAAACTTGGAAAGAAATATGAAGAATGCAACTTCATAGTGGCACATCTTGGTTCAGGAATTTCTATTTGTGCACACTTCAAAGGAAAAATGGTTGATGGAAGTGGTGGAAGAACAAACGGACCATTCTCTCCGGAAAGATGTGGTTCATTACCAACTTATCCATTAGTCCAGCTATGCTTCTCTGGTAAGTATTCGAAGGAAGAAATGGTTGACAAAATCAGTAAGTTCGCAGGTATGTATGATTTCTTAGGGACGAAAGATTCTAGAGAAATTGAAAAAAGAATTTCAGAAGGGGATGAGGAAGCTACGCTTGTGTATGATGCGTTCGTATACTCAACAGCAAAAGAAATATGTTCATATGTTCCAACTTTTGACGGCCCTGTTGACAGCATTATTATTACCGGCGGAATTGCACATTCAGATTATGTTGTAAGCGAAATAGCTAGAATGACAAAGAGTATTGCTCCAACAGAGGTTGTAGCTGGAGAATATGAAATGATTGCACTAGCGCTTGGATCGCTTCGCGTGATGCGTGGAGAAGAAATTGCTAAAGAGTATAAGTAGAAAAAGGAGGAACAAAAAATGGGTTTTTCAGTAAGAATGAGTCGAATTAAGGCATCGGGTATTCGTGCTGTTCAGAAGAGAATTGCGGGCAAGAACGACATTATTTCTTTTGCAGCTGGACTTCCTGATCCAGAATTGTATCCATTAGAGGATTTAAGAAAAGCAGCAGATACTATGCTTGAGAAAGAAGGCGCAGCAGCATTCGCTTATGGACTTACAAAGGGATATGGTCCATTGCTTGACTTCCTGACAGATAGAATGAATAACAGAGAGGGCGTTGAGTGTACAAAAGAGAATATTTGCATGCTCAGTGGCTCGCAGCAAGGTCTTGGATTAGCAGCAATGATGTTTATTGATGAAGGTGATGTTGTAATCACTGAGAATCCAAGCTATCTTGGAGCAATAAATGCTTTTAGACCTTATGGTGCAGATTTCAAAGGCGTTGACACAGACAATGATGGAATTGTTATCGAAGATCTTGAGAGAGTGCTAGAAGAAACACCAAAGGCAAAGCTAATCTATGTAATTCCAAATTTCCAAAATCCAACGGGCAAGGCATGGAGTCTTGAAAGAAGAGAGAGATTCATGGAAGTAGTCTCAAAGTACGATGTTGTTGTCGTTGAAGATAATCCTTATGGCGATCTCAGATTCAAAGGAAAGCAGCTTCCACATCTTAGAGCTCTTGATAAGAACAATCAAGTAATGTATCTAGGGTCATTTTCGAAGATTCTAAGTCCTGGAATGAGAGTTGCTTGGGCATGTGCTTCCCCTGAGGTAGCAAAGGCGATAGAGGAACTAAAGGAGACTAATGATCTGCAGAGTCCAGAGATTACTCAGATGCTTACCTATTATTACTTAAAGATGTTCGATCTTGAAGCGCATATTAGAGAAATACAGGTTGTATATAAAGAGCGCTGTGAACTCATGGTAGAAATGATTAAGGAGTATTTCCCAGTAGAGATTAAGTATACAGACCCAGAGGGAGGAATGTTCCTTTGGTTAGAGCTTCCAGAAGGACTTGATTCAGATAAAATTCTAGATGATGCTGTAGCAGCGGGAATAGCATATATACCGGGTGAGTCATTCTTCTCGTTTGATGGTGTTAAGAACACAATAAGAATGAATTTTACTATGGTAAAGGAGCCACAGATTAGAGAAGGCATTAAGGTTCTTGGAGAAGTATTCAAGAAGTATATTGACTAAATCATAAACTAAAAAAGGAGATAGCAGTATGAATAATACAAATCATATTGAAATGAGCAAATTAAGACTAGTAATAGCAATGCTTGTAATGGGAGCTGGATGGGCGATAGTATATCTTGTGCCTTTCCTACAATATACATGGTATGAGCCTTTCAAGGAGTTCCTTGGAACATCTGGAACAAAGATGAGTTTCTTGCTTTCAATTTACGGACTGGGTAACATTTTTCTTGCGCCAATTGGAGGATGGATTGCAGATAAGTTCAATTATAAGATAATCTATTTCATCTCTATTATCTTGAATGCAATATTTGCAGTTGGATTCTTACTTAATCCACAGTCATATATATGGTGCATTCTTATGTGGATTGGATTTGCAGTAGCATCACTGATGTTTAATTTCCCAACACAGATTAAAATCGTAAGAATGATGTGGCCAGACAATGCACAAGGACGAGCTTTCGGATGGCAGGAAACCTGCATTGGAATATTTAATATTGTAGAGTCATCCCTAATGATGCTCGCATTCCAATGGGCAGGCGGTGGAGGCGCTGGTATTAAAGCTACTGTAGTTGCAAATATTGTAATGTCCATCATAATAGCAGCGGCTGTTTACTTTGTAATTCCAAACCCAACAAAGGAGATGCTTGATGCAAATAGAGCAGAAGCTGCTGCAAAGAAAGCTGAAAAGAAGAACGCTAATGTGCTTACAGATGTATGGTCAGTTCTTAAACACAAAGAGACTTGGATGTTTGCATTTTGCATTTTCGGTGTATATTCATTTATGACAACATTGACTTACTTTACACCGTACTTTTCAGACGTGCTTGGGGTACCGGTTGTAATTGCTGGATGGGCGGCAATATTTAGACAGTATGGTTGTCAGATGATAGGAGCACCAATAGGAGGAGAAATCGCAACTAGACTAAAATCGCCTGCGAAAAACCTTGTTATCGTCTATATTTGCGCCATTGCAGGATTGATATACATGCTTGCACCAAAAGGTGATAACGTATCAGTTGGATTTGTAATCTTTATAGTAATATTCTTGTCATTTGCATGTTATGCAGGAAGAAACTATTATGCAACAATTGAGGAGTGCGGAATACCTGCGGCTGTAACTGCAACGACAACTGGCGCTGCTGCTATACTAGGATTCTCGCCTGATATTTTCCAGTTTACTTTATTCAGTCATTGGCTTGATTCCCTGCCTGCAGCTACTGCTTATAACAGGATGTTCGTCTTCCAGTTAATAGTTTGCACAATTGGTCTAATTGATGCCCTTCTGATTATTAGGCTTAAGAAGAAGAACCAAGAGAGGCTAGCAGAAGGTAAGGAAGTAGCATATTTCGACAAATAAATAATTACCTATTCATATACTTGTATTCGTATTAACCACAACGAAGAAAAATACCTGCTCACAAGAGAGCAGGTACTTTTCTTTTGCTATTGTACTTTCTTTCCTTAATCTATCAAGTCCTCTTCGGGAACTTCATTGCGCTTCTTAATGGTAAAGCCAGTGAATGCGAATACGATTGCGACAAGTGGGTTTACTAGGTTTAGGAAGCAATATGGGAGGTAATCTAGTGTAGATACTCCTAGGTAAGTACTCATTGCAACCGCACATGTTGTCCATGGAATAAGTGGTGAAGTAATTGTTCCGAAGTCTTCAAGTGTCCTTGACAGATTCTGTGGAGCAAGACCACGCTTCTTATATTCATCCTTGTACATTCTGCCTGTTAATAAAATCGATAGGTATTGCTCTCCGCATGTTAGATTTATTAAAACGGCTGTAATTCCTGTTGCAGTAATTAGTCCGCCGGTTCCCTTAGCGATTTTAAGTATGTTCTCTGCAATTGTATTTAGCATCCCAGAGCTATGCATTATTCCGCCGAAGGTTAAAGAACAAAGAATAAGAGATACTGTCCACATCATATTCTGCAAGCCACCCTTGCTTAGAAGCTGATCGAGAAGATCATTTCCACTGTTGCATTCATAGCCATAGCTTAGTACTGTACCAATACTTGCAATCGAGTCGCCTTGAAAAAATACTGCACATATAATGCCAAAGAGCATGCTTGCAACTAATCCTGGAATTGCAGGAATCTTAAAGTAAATCATCAGTAAAAGGAATAATAATGGTAGCATAAGCCATGGAGAAATAAAGAAGACTTCTTTAAGTGTTGCTGAAGTTGAAGAAATCTGTGACGCCGTCTGGCTTGAACCTACATATTTAAGATTTAAGATAAAGAATCCAATAAGCGCAAGTGCATAACTAGTTCCAGCTGTATACATCATATGCCTGATATGAGCAAAAAGCGTTGTGCCTGAAACAGCAGGAGCGAGGTTAGTTGTGTCTGAAAATGGCGACATCTTATCGCCGAAGTATGCTGCAGATACTACGCAACCAGCCGTTACAGCCGTAGGAATACCCATGCTTGTTCCAATTCCAACCATTGCAACACCAAGTGTCCCAGCTGTTGTCCAGGAACTTCCAGTTGTAACAGCAACAATAGAACACACAATAAGGCAAGTTACTAGAAAGAACTTAGGTGATAGGATTTTTAGACCATAATAAATTAAACTTGGAACAATGCCACCTGCAATCCATGAACCAATAATCAGTCCTATGAGACATGCGATTAGAATGGCTTGCATGGCATTAGTGATAGATTCAATTATCCCTTTCTCGAGAACCTCCCATTTGCATTTTAGAACTAGCACTGCAATTAGAGCGGCAATAATTGCTGCAAAGATGAGAGGAATTTGAATATCCACCTTGAATTTGACAAGTGACAAAAACAGTAAAACGAATACTGATATTATCGGAGTCAATGATACTAGTAGGGTAGGTTTTCTTTGTTCGCATTTTGTTTTTTCGGTATTATTCATAAAAGTATCCCCCTTTTGAAGATTAATAATTGTAATAATAAGGTGGTATAACTAATCGCATTATATAAATAGAACGATGTTCTATTTATATAAATTTTAACATATTATAAGGTTCTTGATAAAGACCTATAAGGAAAAATATTTTCTTAACAGAATTAAATTGATGTCACATGATGTTGACTAAAGATTATAGGGTTGCTATAATGATAACAGAACATTGTTCTAGTGAATAGAACATACGGTAAATCAATTATTATATTAATTACAAATTTTATGAAAGGATTGTGGCTTATTCATGGAGAAGATTAAATTAGATGTTGAACGCTGCAAGGGCTGCTATCTATGCATTGCAAATTGCAAGCCTGGTGCATTAAACATTTCATCTGAAGTGAATGCAAAGGGATATCTTGTACCACAAGTTAACCAAGAGAAGTGTGTACAGTGTGGTAGTTGCTATACAATGTGTCCTGATTTAGTGTTTGAAATTTTGTAGTCTTTAGGAGGATTCTATATTATGGAAAAAAGAATTATGAAAGGTAATGAGGCTATGGCGGAAGGCGCTATCAGAGGCGGCTGCCGTTTCTATGCTGGATACCCTATCACTCCTCAGTCTGAGATTTTGGAGTGGATGTCATGGCGACAGAAAGAAGTAGATGGTGTATTCATCCAAGGTGCTTCAGAAATTGAAAGTGTAAATATGACATTTGCGGCACGCTGTTTAGGCGCTCGTGCATTTACATCAACTTCAGGCCCTGGTTTTTCTCTTTACCAAGAGGGGATTGCTTATTGGGTATCAGCTGAGATCCCTTGCGTAGTAGCATGCGTTCAGCGCTTTGGTATTGGAGATGGATTCATTTCTGCAGGTCAAGATAATTACTGGCAGGCGGTTAAGTGCGGTGGAAATGG
>LSQX01258482.1_pt2 | contig 14471 bp, 17 predicted proteins | sample 654561 | NCBI WGS metagenome assembly LSQX01 (sample SAMN04489861, study PRJNA283612) | anaerobic digester metagenome | isolation source: 4 biogas reactors fed with cattle manure at either 37C or 55C with and... | place: Denmark: Kongens Lyngby | collected 2014
CTGCTGGGCCTGGTTATGCTTGTAATCGGTGCCGGCAAAACAACGGTGATTATAGGACTTGTGCTTTATTCACTCTTGCCTATAGTTCACAATACCTATCTTGGTTTAGAGAATATAAACCCAGGGATAAAGCGGGCAGCACGCGGTATGGGAATGACAAAAATGGACCGGCTTTTCAGTGTGGAACTGCCGCTCGCATTTCCCATAATATTTACCGGTATTCGTATTGCAACAGTGACCTCTATTGGAGTTGCGGTATTTGCCACTTCTGTGGGCGGCGGGGGACTTGGTTCAATAATTTACCAGGGAATCCGTACCCAAAACATGAAATTAATTTTGTCGGGAACACTCAGTCTAATGGCAATGGCCATCATCTTTGATGGTGGTATGGCCCTGATAGAGAAACGTTTAAACCGGCATGCTAACACATAAAAACCAATGGAAATTCCAGTAAAATATTTGGCCGGACAAAGCATGCTTGCTTTGTCTAAGAATTAGTAAATTCAAGGAGAATGTAATGAGAAAAATGAAAAAATATTTAAGTATAATTTTAAGCATCGCTTTGATGCTGGTTGTAGTAAGCGCCTGTAACGGTAATAAGGGAGACGCTGATAGTACAATTGTTATTTTTGACGGAGAGTTTTCAGAATCGAAAATAATCCACCAGATGGCAAAAATGCTTGTTGAGGACCATACCGACGCTACTGTCGATATCCGAGATGAAATGTCTCCGGTCAACAGCTACCGGAATTTGGCCAGCGGAGACTGTGACATCATGAACAGTTACGATGGTACCCTGCTGACTACCTATCTTAAAAAGGATGTTCCGGATGTTCCCGCGGACCAAACATTGTACGAGTATGCCAATGAAGTTGCCATGGAACAAGACGGAACCCGCCTGTTGAAAAAAATGGGGCACGAAAATACATACGCCGTCGGAGTAACGGATCAGCTGGCTGAAGATTATGATTTAGACACAATCACAGACCTGGTTCCCTTTGCATCTGAGCTCGTATTTGGTGCTGAACATGAATTCTTCAGTGAAGAAGGCAGCATGAAGTATAATCCCTTTGTCGATTTTTATAATCTTGAATTCGAAGAAAGCAAAGCGATTGAAATGTCACTGAAATATTCCGCTGTTGAAAATGGAAATATCGATGTAACAATAGTTTATTCAACAGATGGTATGAACAAAAAGGTGGGCCTAAAGGTGCTGGAAGATGACAAGGATTTTTTCGCTGAATACAATTGTGCCCTGCTCGTACGTGATGATTTGTTTGAGCGTTTTGAAGAGATAGCGCCTGATCTGGAACAAGTACTCAATATGCTTTCAGGTCAATTTACCAACGAGATAATGACCGATCTGACCTATGAAGTGGACGTTAACGGGGCTACCCCGGAAGAGGTTGCCAGAGATTACCTGTTGGAGCACGATCTAATCGAAGAGTAATAGGGCCCCGCTCTATGGAATTTCTTTTTTAGGAAAATAAGAATAGTTTAGCCAAAACTATTTTAAAAAGCTGACCGGTGTTAAAGCCGGCCAGCTTTTTTAATATCTAAATTTGTTCAAAACGACCGGTAAAGAAGCGCAGCTGCTTGGGTTCGTATGTCCATCTGAGTCCGCGAATATCTTCTTTATGTTTGAAAAGCTTAATAATGGTATCTGCCGCCAAATCCATATGCCGGTATGTATATACCCGTCTTGGGATGGTGATACGAACGGTTTCCAGCTTGGGAGCATGGTCGAGTCCGGTGTTTTTATCGCGCCCGGCTGAAACGATGCCGCGTTCCATGGTGCGCACACCACCTTCCACATAGATAGCAGCTGCCAAAGCCTGGGCCGGGAATTGGGTCTGTTCCAGATGGGGGCAGAAATTTCTGGCATCCAGGAAAACTGCATGACCGCCGATGGGGTTTACTATGGGTACATCAGCCTCTTTCAGGCGGTCACCTAAATAGCGCACCTGTTTGACCCGGTGTTCAATGTATTCCTCTTGCATGGCTTCTTGGAGGCCAATAGCCATGGCTTCCATATCCCGTCCGGCCATGCCACCGTAAGATGGCATGCCTTCAAAGACGACCACCAATTCACGTGCGTCCAGAAAAAGTTCATCGTCATTAAGACACAGAAAACCACCGATATTGGTAATACAGTCTTTTTTGCCGGACATGGTACAACCGTCGGCATAAGAAAACTGCTCGCGCACGATCTCCCGGATAGACTTGTCAGCGTAGCCTTGCTCACCTTCTTTGATAAAGTATGCGTTTTCGACACAGCGGGTGGCATCCATAAAGACTTTGATACCATGGGTTTGGCAGTATTCATATACTTCACGCATGTTAGCCATGGAAACAGGTTGGCCGCCGGCCAGGTTTACGGTAATAGCCAAACAGACATAAGCAATCTTGTCCGGGCCTTCTTTGTCGACCAGAGCTTTCAATTTATCAAGGTCTACATTGCCTTTAAAGGGTAAATCAACTTGAGCATCGTGAGCTTCATCACGAATAATATCGTAAAAGATGCCACCATTAGCTTCCTGATGATAACGGGTAGTGGTGAAATACATGTTTCCGGGTACGAATTGCCCCGGTTTAATGGCTACGCTGGATAAAAGATTTTCTGCTCCCCGGCCCTGATGGGTAGGAATGACATGCTTGAATCCAAACAGTTCTTTAACTGTATCCTCCAGATGCTGCCAGTTTTTGCTGCCTGCGTAGGCTTCATCGCCCATCATCATACCTGCCCACTGCCTGTCACTCATGGCATTGGTTCCTGAGTCAGTGAGCAGGTCGATGTAAACATCTTCCGAGCGCAGCAGGAAAGTATTATAGCCGGCTTCTTCAATAAAACGCTGGCGATCCTCTTTACTGTTCATCCGGATGGTCTCAACGGTTTTGATGCGAAAGGGTTCGGCGGGGTATTGTTGAAAGTTCATAAATAGCCTCCTCGTATTTAGCTTTTTGTTAGTCCCTTCTCTGATCAGTATAAAGGCAGATTAGACAGTTTAAAACCTGGGGAATTTACTCTATGTTCCCGCCGGTGTGGTTTAGGCATACATTTTGATTCTTTTGTGATATAATTCTGTCAGTTCGTGACAGTTATCTTTTTTACAGAAAAATATATGTGCACTTTGACCAACCGTATAAAGAGATCAATTTGCCCTTAAAATATAACAATAATTTTTAAAAAGAAAGGAGCAGTTGAGGTGAAGAAATTTGCAGCATTTATCTTGCTGGGTGGCATGGTTCTTACATTGGCAGCCTGTAGTGAAGGCAGACCTGCCGGCAACGACGATACCGGCACCGGCGTTACTGAAAACCACGCTTTTGTTCCCGTTTACAGAGTGGATGTGGAGGAGTTGGATCCGAAGGTTTATCCCGATGATTATCCTCTGATCCCTATTGCAGAATTTGAAGCAGCTTTTGAACTGCTAAGCGATGGCATTGTCGAAGGAATATTAAAATCTTACCAGGACGTTTATGATATTTTTGGTGTCGATGGAGCCTATTATGAAAATTGTGACAAGCTATACAATGACCAATTATATAAGTATTATGGATGGTACGCGGATAGTGGGGTAAGTATATTCCTAACCTTCAAGTCCGACGGAGAAAGCCTGGAGCCTTTTGCTTACACAGGTAACGGGATTATACCGAAGAGGAGTTAATAAAATGAAACAATATCTTACTGCAAGTAAAAAAATTCTTACCCTGCTGCTGGCTTTGGTTCTGGTTTTTAGTTTGGCAGCCTGCGGTGACAAGGAGAAAAATGGCGGCAAGTCCGATCTTGCTGCGCCGGAGGGCAGATTTACCTGTACTCAAAGGGATCAGGGATTTGGCGATGGTCTGGAACCGGTTGAAGCTGACGAGTTTATCAGCTTTAATGCCGATGGAACAGGCCTATGGGAATACGCAATGGATTCACCTATTGAATGGAAGCTAAAAGGCGATAAAATCAGTATTGTTGAACTGGTTGGTGATAATAAATATTCTTATGAGGGAACATGGGATGGGGCAAAGCTCCTTTTGAATGTTGACGGATACGAGCGACTATTTGAGAAAAAAGCAGCCACGGAGCCTACGGAAAGCATGCAGACAACTGCACCTGCAGAAACGCAAACGCCGGTTCCCGCTGATCCGAAGATCTCAGCACTTGCAGGTAAATATGAATGCATTGGCGTTGAAATGGATGGTTTCCCCCTGGATGCCGAGGGTGAATGGCTGGAGCTAAATGCCGACGGTACAGGCAGCTGGTTTTTAGGAGCGGCCGAGGAAGAATTTGAGTGGACGCTGGACGGCGATACGATTAACATTATTTTTACCGCGGATTACGGTTTCCCGGCCACCGTGGACGGAGAAGAAATCATTCTTGATACGGGCGTACTCTACTTTTTTGCTAAAGAAGGAAGTGTAAGGCCTGAACCAACTGAAACTGATCCGGAAACAGAGCCCGGTGAGTCAATCTGGAAGGAGCCTGCAGGCTATATTCAGATTCCAAGTGAATGGTATGGGGTCGCTATTTTCACAGAAGTAGCCTCCGAGTATGAAGCCCGCTTTGATGTCTGGGGTGTCATTGATGATGATGGTGTTGGCGGAGCTTACATCGAGCTTTATCTCGAAGATGAAGATGAACCTGTATTGTCCATGTATATTGACGAAAATGATAGTGATTGGCTTACCCCGGTAATTGGCGATGAAGATGCCTGGCTATTGGACTTGTATCTGACTGAGGATGATGAATGGTATCTCCTGACTATGTATGACGAAGGTGCATTGGAAATAAATTATCTCTATGAAGATGATGAGACGGGATTAACGGATTGTGTCTTCTTTATCCGTGAATACGGCACTGAATGGGACGAAGTAAATGATCCGCTACCTGAGAGCTATGACGATTATGTGGCAGAAATATTAGGTGGAAATAATTTTTAACAAATAAAATTTAGTTGAAAATTCGTCGTCATCGCCAGGCGGCATACAGGTAATACATAAGAGAAAGCCGCTGATATCAGCGGCTTTCTCTTATGTAAGGGGAGTTGCATGTCCTCAACTAAAACCTTATGGCTGCATAGCTCCAAAAAGAACCAGCCAGGCCAGCAGGGATTTTGCGACCAGACTTAAGACAATGTAAACTCTTTCGCCATATAAATAATCTTTCCACTTGCCAACACCGTTGTACTGAAGAATCATGTTGATCGGGAATGTGTTGAACGCGACAAAATAAGTGCCGACAATGGCCCAGACAAACCAGGGCACCTGGCCAAAGTTACCTGTACCAAACATATAAATAAAAATGGCTACCCAGGGACCGATACCGGCGATTGCCCCCCAGATAAAAGGACCCCAGTTTATTTTTTTCTTCTCGGTACCGACATTCAGTTGTTCCATAACCAACCCAAACAGGTTCATCGAAGCATTGAGCACAAAGATGAGAACCAGCGAAGCGATATCATAGATGCCGAACAAAGTAGCGATCAGTACAATCATAATCGAAGAGCTCAAGGCATATTCAAACCAGCGGAAGCGGTTAATACCCTTTTGCAAATCTTTGAAATATGTTTCGGATCGCAAGACAATCAAACTATGAGCCAGGGCTGAAATAAGCAAGAATGAAGCGACGAGAATGCCAAAGGGCAACTCAAACAATGCTTTGCTCGCTGTTTCCAGTGATTTTGTCTCAGGGTTAAATCGCAGATAGAACTGAGTAATCGTGGGTTGAAATTCTGCTATTTTTTGGATGACAGTTGTCGCCAAAAAAAGCATCACCAGGCCTTGAGCCAGATGGATTGTACCCATAATTAAATTAAATCGTTTTAATTTTGATAATTTCTCTTCCATAGTATTCTCCATTCAATTTTCCACTTATTGTTACAGTGGCAGGTTGATTATGTTTAAAAGAGCAGCTAATCAATTAATACTATAAATTACATTTAATTTAAGTAATAAATATTACGAAAACCTCTCTTTTTTGAAAAATTTGTCAATATTTAAAAGATCCAGCTATCGCTGTTAGCTCTGGTTTTGGTTTATTGTAGCTAATAAGATTTTTTATTGAGCAAGCGTTGCAGCCGGGGACGGTTGAACCGTTGGGTAATAATGCAGGGCAAGTTAACCAGCAAAGCGTACAGCAGCATAATCCAAACTACTCCCGGAGGGGTAAAGAATCCGAATACCCAAAAAGGAATGATGGCCAGCCAGTGTGTTAATTCACCCCGGACTGATTCGATCAAAAACCGATTTAAATATTCAGGGGAGAAATTTTTGAGATTTCTTTTCCTGAATCCCCTTTTTTTCCATACCGCTCCGCCGTCAGGCAGCCATTGCTTCCATTTTCTCACCCTGAAAAAGCGGTCGTATATTTGACCTTCTTTTTCAAAAAAGTGTGTTTTGAAGAAAAATGAATCTGGGGACAAGCAGCTGTCCGGCAGTCGCAGACAAAATATGGCTGCAGATACCTGAATAAGCATCCAGACTATAAAGCAAAGCAGAATCGTCCAGGTTTCTGACAAATATATTACCCGCACGATTTGTCTCTTCTTTCGATAGCTCGGCCTTTCCAGCTTGTCTTTAAACCGAATACCTGTTTAAACAAGGAAACAGCGAACACTATTATAAAAGTAAATATCATGAGAGGAAAAAATATAACTGCTGATAAGCGGTAACAGCCTATCTGTGAGGTTAGAAAACGCAATATAAAAACCCATGCTATATATAATAGCGAGTATAGCAGCATCCAAAGCAGGGCGCCCTGGCTCGCAGCGGCCAGCAGATAAAGAGGAGCAGAAGCCAGTGATGTTACCCATAAAAAGGTCATGATTAGTATCAGTGGCGGCGTTTTTGAGGCTCCGGCCGACATGTTTTTAGTCCAGCCCTGCAACAGGCTTCTGAAGCTGTCCGGATACATGCGGTAAGCGATATCCGGTTCCCCTACGAAAAGCTGATAAGGGATACCGGCATCCTTAAGTGATTGCCCCAGAGCCATATCTTCAATAATGCTATCTTTTACTTTCGCATGACCGCCAATTTTTTTATAGTCCGGCTTGGATATCAGAATTACCGGCCCGTAAAGTCCGACGTTAATAGGTTTTGCTAATGCTGTGCCGTTGGCAGCAGTCTGTATAAGATTGAAAATCATAGAGAATTGTTCATACAGCTTTTTAGTTTTGTGATAAGGCTGAACCGAGATAGGGCAACCTGCATCTGTATACGCTTGCATGAGTCGCCGCAAACCGTCGGTTTGCAATCTGACATCTGCATCCAGAAACAAGAGGATTTCACCTCTGGCCTGGCCGGCTCCCCGGTGGCAGGCCCAGGATTTTCCGATCCAATCTCGCGGCTTTTTGGCTGAGGAAATCACTCTGGCACCGTAGGAGCGTGCTATCTCAGCCGTCTCGTCCTCGGAGTCATCGTCTACACAAATAATTTCACAGGCCTGTAAGCTTTGCTGTTTTAAGTCCCGGAGCAACAAAGGGAGAGTGTTTGCCTCATTGCGCGCCGGTATAATTACAGAAACAAGAGGATAATTATTTTCCTGTTCTCTGATTTCCGGCAATCTGGGAAAGCGGTAAAAAAGTATGCCTGTCAGGGCCAGGCCCAGTATTACGGTCGCAAAGTTAATAACATAATGCATCAGTGTCAACGGCTCTTTTTTTCGCAAAGTAAAGTCTTAAGACCCTGCCGGCTCAAATAGGCCGCACTGGTTAATCCGGCCATTCCTGCTCCAACTACAATGGTGTCGTATTCTTTATTCATTGGTTTACCTCGTTGATGTATGGAATGTAATTCTACAGGCCTGACCGAAAATTTATCCGGATCTGATTTTTTCACAATATCACAAGCTACGATAAAATGCAGCGATGGGTCACTAACTGCTCGTATCTGCCTGTGTTGGCCTGTGCTAATATATGTTCAGCCTGGTTGCCGACTTTTACAATACCGGGAGCAAAAATTACTAGAAAGATAATAGCGATAATGGATAACAAACAAATTAAAGATTTAACTGAGCAGGGAAGAAATTTTATGAAAAGTCCGGTCTGGAGCGAAACGATAGCTTCTGATCAGGAACAAAAGCTTCCACAGCCAGCGCTTTATCATCAAGCAAAAAATGAAGGTGAAGTGATCGTGCTGCCGCAAAATTTTGCAGAACTAGAATTAAATGAGAATCTCTTTGAACTCTTGCAGAACCGAAAGTCAAGGCGCGTTTATTCAGACGGGGAGCTTTCCCTGCCGGAACTGTCTTTTCTTCTCTGGAGTGCTCAGGGAATAAAGGGCAGACGCGGTACAAAATATGCTACTTTGCGCACGGTTCCCAGCGGGGGAGCCAGGCATGGCTTTGAATGTTATGTGGACGTACAGCGTGTGGACGGTCTGGAACCGGGAATCTATCACTATCTTGCAGGAAATCATGCCCTTGAATTTATCGGGACACAAACTGCGGCTGAACGTTTGCAAAGTGTAGAAGGACAAAAGTGGGCTACCCGGGCTGCTGCTATTTTTTATTTTACGGCGGTGCCTTACCTTATGAATATACTGCCTTACGAGCAGCTCTTCGCAAAAGAAATAACCCTAACAGCCTCATACATTAATCCTTTGGTCGCCGATCGGGTAATTGACTTGCTTGTGAGCGGCAGAATTGATCTCAGCAATATCATTACCGACCGCATCCCCTTAAGAGATAGCACTGCCGTCTTTACGGACAGTGCATATCGACAGAGGGGTAAGATTCTGATTGGATATTTTTAGGCTCCACCAAATAATGATGTAGCGGAGACAATAATGCACAAAACAGACATTGTAGCTTTAGGAGAATTACTTGTAGATTTTGCGCCAATGGCAAAGCAGTCTACAGAATTTGGCGACTGGCCTTCTTTACAAGCCTTACCTGGTGGAGCTCCCAGCAATTTGGTGGCTACAGCAGCAAAGTTTGGACTTAGTACCTCGCTCATAGGTGCTGTTGGAAACGATTACTTTGGAAAACTGCTGAGCAAAACACTAAGCCAGGCTGGGGTCAACACCGAGCATATCTCAGTAATTGATGAGGTTTTTACAACTTTAGCTTTTGTCATCTTGGATGAACAAGGTGATAGGGATTTCGATTTTAGCCGAAAACCGGGAGCAGATACGAGACTCCACCTAAGCGTTAAGCAAGAGCATCTAATAAAAGAGACGCGTTGTTTTCACTTTGGAACTCTCTCTTTAACAGATGAGCCCGCTAAAACCTCAACCAATAGAGCTGTAGCTGTAGCGCAAGAAGCAGGCGTGTGGATCAATTTTGATCCGAACTACCGTGCACCGCTTTGGCGTGATAAAGAAAGTGCAAGGAAAGCTATCCTATGGGGTTTTTCTCAATCCGACAGCATCAAGGTATGCAAAGATGAACTTCTCTTTGCTTTCAACTCTAATGATGTCATTAGCTGCCAGCAGAAATTAATTCAAAATTTCAATGTGAAGCTGGTTTTAATTACCGATGGAGCAAATGGAAGTTATTACTGGTCAAATCAAGCCAATGGTCATGTATCTGCACATTTGCTGGATAATACTGTCGATACGACCGGGGCAGGCGATATCTTCACAGGAAGCGTACTGTCTCAGATCTTAATTAGAGAAAAATCAATTTCCCAAGCTGTCGCTACTTGGTCAGATGAAATGTGGCGAGAGGTAATTAGTCTGTCAAATAAATTTGCTGCCATTTCTACAACAAGATTTGGTGGTATTAGTAGTATCCCAGAACCATCTAGGTTATAAAAGGTTATAAATTGCGATTCATACTGAACTAAGCATGGAGTGTATTTATGAAAAATACTAAAATGAAAGTTGCTGCTATGACGGCACTAAATAAAATAAGCATGTTGGAGAGAAATATTCCAAAACCTCGTCAGGGAGAAGCATTGATCAAGGTTGATTATGTTGGGATTTGCGGTTCTGATTTGCATTATTTTACTTCAGGTAGAATAGGCAAAGATGTCGTTCAGTATCCTTTTGTTTTAGGACATGAAGTTAGTGGAACTGTGATAGAGGTAAACTCTGAAGACAGTCAGTTGAAAAAGGGTGATAGAGTTGCAATCGAACCACAAATAACCTGCGGAGTCTGTGAGTTTTGTAAGTCAGGGCACTACAATCTCTGTCGTGATGTAATTTTCTTTGCTACCCCGCCAGTAGACGGTGTCATTCAGGAGTATGTTACTCATCCTGCTGACTTATGTTTTAAATTGCCCAATGAAGTGTCCTCGCTGGAAGGGGCTCTTATAGAACCGCTTTCTGTTGGGTTACATGCTGTTCTGCAAGGGGCCGGTTCTGTAGGTCAAACAGCTGTTGTCACTGGTACAGGATGTATAGGCTTAACAAGCTTGCTCGCACTAAGGGCCTATGGTGTCCAAGATGTTTTGGTAACTGACCTTTTTGAACGGCGATTACAAAAAGCAAGATCTTTAGGAGCAAGAGAACTATTAACAGCTCCTCAGAAGATGCCGTCCAATCTATTTTGAATTTGACAGAGGGACGGGGTTTTGATTTGGCTATTGAAACTTCCGGTTCGGAAATTGCAGCAAGTCAACTAATAAGTGCTGCAAATCGTGGAGCAACTATTGTCTTCGTAGGATACAGTAACTCTGGTATGATGAACCTTCCTATGTCCGAAGCCACAGACAAAGAGCTCACCTTTAAAACCGTTTTTCGATACAGAAATACTTATCCACTCGCAATATCTGCATTAGCCAACAAGCAAATTGATGTAAAGCGCATTGTTAGCCACACATATGCTTTTGAGGATACTGAACTGGCCTTTAAAGAATCCGTTGAAAATAAAGATGAGGTTATTAAGGCTGTAATAGCATTCAATTGAGATAATTTGCCGGCATTCCACGGACAAAAAGGTGTTATGTAAAGATAGGCTTCGTCTTTTTACTTATAATTTAGAAATTGAATGCCTGTGTAGGAATACTTATAGGGCTGCTGGTTTTTTATAATGCCAATACAGTATCTATTGAGTTATAAAGTCGGTGGTGGCCTTGAAATGTACGTTTGTATCAAAATTAGTTGATTTTCTATGTTATTATTCGTATAAGAAACCTTATAAATTGTATCTTAATGTTAAAGGGAGAACCGTCGTGGCTAGAGTTAATGGTTTTTTAGTTTGTGAAAATACTGAATTTATAAAACCTCCGTTAAATGAACTAGAAGAAAAGATGAGCATTATCGGCCCGTTAAGTAATGGTGTACTTAAGTATATTCCAACACATTACACGTTTAGCATCGTTGTAAGTTTTGATGATATAATGGGCGACACCGATAGAACAATTAAGGTAATTTTCCGTTTAAAGGACAAGGTTATTGTAGATACAGGTGTTCTTAATTTGGAACAAATAATTAAAAACAATTCCATGGAAGGTATCGTTGCGTCAATGGGTTTCAATAATATAGATATTGGTGAAGAAGGAGAATACAGTTTTGATATTTACTATAAAGATAAAAAAATTGCTACATATCCTTTTGTCATCAAAAAACAATAATTTTGTAGTTTAATAAAATACCAAAGGAGAAGAACATGTCTACTTGCGTTTTAAGTAGTAAAAATTTTAGTCGAAGCAATTCTTTCCGGGACATGTTTTTTGGAGCCCCTAGCAGAACAACTGGTTTTCATATTGACATAAAAGGAAAGAGTCCAATTTCTGACAAAATAGTTGATTTTTCAATGTTAAATCTTCCTAATGTTTTATCAAAACCTTTGACAGTTTCTGTTATCTATGAGCTTGATTACGTACTGCTCAGTAATGACGAATACAACGTTTTTGGTTATGGCGAGACCATGGAAGATGCTAAGGATATGCTCGAGGATGATTTGCTCTACCTGAAGAGAGATTTATATGACGGACTAATAAATGAAGGGAATACTGATTCAGACGAGATTGAAGCTTTGAAAGAACTTTTCGGAAATGACGCTTAAAATTCTAAGTATTAAAAAATCTTTAAGAAAAAAAGGTTTCGTTGAAAACAAAAGCAGAAATCACATATTTTATTACTTCTATTATCAAGGAAAAAAGACCAAATATCGTACTATGGTAAGTCATTCAGGAGAAGATGCCGGCGATGCTTTGATTGGCTTGATGGCCAAGCAATTATGTTTATCTAAAAATCAGTTTTTTGAACTTGTGTCCTGTACAATATCTAAGGATGATATTGAAAGAATATATTGCGAAAAAGGAGTTTGAGTAGCAACACTCCCATACACACTCCTAATTAACCACCTTTTGGTGGTTTTTTATTGTGCAAAGAATTGAGACTTGAAGTAAGTGTTCGAAACTGTTGTATGAGATCGTTGATATCTCGCGACATAGGGTTGAAAAGTATATAATTATAACTTGTACAGGGAGGGGATAGATAATGAGTAGAGAAACAGAAAATCTTTTAAAAAAATTTACAGAGTATATTGGTGACAAAGATTTAAGTGAGGCGGAATTGCAGCAAGCCCTTAATGAATTTTTTGATTTGGAGAACAAAGATAGAGAAGAGTCATTGGATTATTTAGAAATGGCTTACCAAGCTGAGAATGAAGACCTTGCCTTAGAGTTTGCGATGAAGGCTCTAGAGACAGACAAGGATTGCCTAGATGCAGAGATTTTACTTATTCAATTATCGAGTGACGGACCTGAGGACGTAAAGATCGAATACGAAGCTCTAATTAAGAAAACGGAAGATTGTTTTAAAGAAGAAGGTTTGCTCGATAAGGAAAATATAGGATCATTTTGGGGTATTTTAGAAACAAGACCTTATATGAGATTAAGATATGCTTACTTGATGTTGTTAATAACAATGGGGAAATTTACAAAAGCAATAAGTGAATGTGAAGATTTGTTGTCTTTATCAGAAAACGATAACTTAGGAATTAGATACATACTTATAGGCTTATATGCTTTGTATGAAGATGAAAAAAGAGCGATGAAACTTTATAAGAAACATCAAGAAGGTACTATGGGGATCTTACTACCAATGGTAGCTATGTATTATAAGATAGATAATTATGTTAAAGCTGAAAAATATTTAGTACAGTTAAGTGAGGCTTATAGTAGCCTGAGAGATTTCTTTCTAAATTTAGATGAATATGATGAAGCAACAATGAATGAAATTGCTGAAGCCGGGGTCTACGCTCATGATAGTAAGGAAGAAATCATAATAACTCTGTCACAAAATCCATACCTTTATAGCACCACTGGAACCTTCTTTATGTGGATAATTGAAAAGCTTTTAGAGATGGAGAAATAGGTGTTTTATTCTGTGCCCCGCGCAATATATCTAGGTAGTCGGAATAAGCAAATGTTCGATTGCGTTGAGCGGTGTTGGTTGGCCGGAGGATTCGTGCATCCATAAGTCTGTCGACTGCACTCGAAACCGTGTTGAAAGCCAGGTTGGGTTCGTTGACCGTTTTGGGGATTTCGATTATGGGATGTGCCTCTAGGTAGGTGAAGATCTGCATAGTGGTTGTTGCGGCGCGGCCCATGGCGTTGATGATTTTAGTGTTTTTGTTATGGAGGGTGGACAGTTCGTCAATGCTATCGATGGCATTGGTGGCTGATTCAATCACTGCTTGAAGGTAGAAGGTAATCCATTGCTCGTAGTCTCCGTCGTCGCGTACTTTTGTCATGCGGTCATAGTACTCGAGACGATTTTGCTTCAGGAAGTAGGAGATGTAGAGCGCGGGGGAGGTTAGAAGGTCTTTTTCCATTAAATACAGGATGATTAGCAGACGGCCGATTCTGCCATTTCCGTCGAGAAAGGGATGAATTGTTTCAAACTGGTAGTGAATGAGGCCGGAGCGAGTTACGATGTCCAGGTCATCATCTGTATGTAGGTATTTTTCGAGATCGGACATGGCTTTTTCCATATCCTCAGGTGACGGCGGTATGTAGCGAGCAGTCTTTATGGTGCTGCCTGTGCCCCCGATCCAGTTCTGTGATGAGCGGAACTCGCCGGGGTTTTTGTCTTGACCGCGTACACCCTCCATCAACACGGCGTGTTTATCATTGTTATTTCAAGTTGGCTAGCTAAGTTGAAATAAGGGGTAGATGATGTTGTTTTTGTTTCAATTTCATAGGTTAACTTGGAATAAAGGGTAGGGTTTGTCTTTTTGTTTCAAGTTTTGAATGCAGTCTTTATTGCTACTCACAAGATATCGTCTCTGCAACTCCTTCGGCAGAAAAGTGCGAGGAAGCTCTATTTGAGAGGGCAAGAAACTGACTCGTGTTGAAAGGCTTCGTTTTTTTCATCTGAAAATTTAATAATCTTCTACAAGCTGGAGGACTCCGTTACTTCAAGAAAGGATCATTCTGATGGGCCTGTTTGGTCTGCCGGGGTGGTACGGTGTTGCGAGGGCAATCAAGTATAATGGGGGACGCTGCCGGCTGGATAGTTGGCGGGAATTTCTGGAGTTTTTCTGAGGATGGTAGTGATGGTGAGTTTGGTCAAGCGGTTGGCGGTGG
>LSQX01071513.1_pt1 | contig 14469 bp, 14 predicted proteins | sample 654561 | NCBI WGS metagenome assembly LSQX01 (sample SAMN04489861, study PRJNA283612) | anaerobic digester metagenome | isolation source: 4 biogas reactors fed with cattle manure at either 37C or 55C with and... | place: Denmark: Kongens Lyngby | collected 2014
GTTCAGGAAAGTCTGAGCGTGCCCGTTCTGATCGGTGAATGGGGAGCTTTTACGCCCGCGCCTGTAACGGCGGAACTAACAAAGCATATACTGGATATTTTCGACGAAAATCTCTGGAGTCACAGTTACTGGTGCTGGGACTGTCTCTTAGATTCGGCGCTCTATTGGCGGTTTTTGGAGCGTTCTTCTGCCCGATCGGTTTGTGGCGAGATTATCGGAATGAAATCAACGGAAGACTGCTTCGAGCTCAGCTTGGAGGCGAAGGCGGGCGAAAGCGTCATCCACCATCCGGCGGCGAAAAGCTTATCGGCTGATCAGATCCTGGTCGAAGGTCTGGACGCCCGAATCGAGATCATTCCTTACGGCGAAGACGGCGACGGCGGTCAGATTATTGTGACACACGGAAGCGGCCCCGGCAGAATCCGAATTACGAGTTAACTCGCTTGCTAATCAATATCAGGAAGCTGACAGTATTCGTCGTTCCATAACTGTACTTCGATGTAGCGATATTCTCTCCCGATTTCTTCGAGGTATTCATCAAGTGATCCCTTGTAGCTTTCTACTGTATCAAGCAGTGCTTCCTTGTTCAGCATCAGCAACGGTTTTTTCTTCTCCAGAGTTGACATGCTGTCGCCGTAAGTGAAGCTGATGTATTTGGCAGGTATTTGCTTGAGGGCGATTCTCGTTACCGTGCCCTTGTCGAACCAGCTGTGCAGATAATCACTGTCATGCAACACGAACGACAGGGGGTGTAAACAACGCGGTTTGCCCCCGAGAGCTACAAATTTGTTGTATAGAATTTGATCGGTCGCCAATCGCTTCGGATAATAGTTCTGAAAATCGGCGAAGCGATAAAAGGCTGTTGTCATGGCATTGTTCTCTGACAATTTATTAGCCATGACAAAGGCATCCTCGCGAGGAAGACGCATGATGTTTTCGAGCGGCGTACAGTTCTCGTGAGAATAGTTGACGATGTACAGATCATTCGTATCAATCATTATGATTAAACCTTACAAGGCCTTGTTTTAGGCGCTCTCCAGCTCTGCGATGATGATTTTCTTCATCTGCATCATCGCTTGGATTTGGGTATTAGTTTTTAGCAACTCTCCCATATTATACGGCTCAATCTGCCAGGACAGGCCAATCTTATCCTTAACCTAGCCGCATTGCTCCGATTCTTTTACATGAAATAATTTACCCCAAAAGTAATCGATTTCATCTTGATCATCGCATTCAATAATCAGGGATATGGCTTCTGAGAAATGGAACGACGGTCCGCCGTCCAAGGCGGTAAACCTTTGTCCGTTGAGGGTGAACTCGATCGTGATGATTTTCCCCGACATGCCTACGAAGTGTTCGTCCAGATTTTCGTCCGGATAGCGTTCGACTGTCATTATTTCGGAACTTGGAAACACACTGGTATAGTAATTTACGGCTTCTTCGCAATTGTTGTCGCCAAACCAAAGTGACGGTACGATGTTTTTCATTTGGTGCTCCTTTTAATTGTTGCTATATGCGTATGTTCATCAATATAGATTTAGTATAAGCAGTGCTGTTGATCGTTGTTGATCGTATGCTACCATCTGTGAACAAGGTTGTTTCGTTGCGAATCAATTCATCTGTATCGAATATAATATTGGTATATTGATTGTCGGAGTGATAATGATCCGATTCGATAGAGGCAGAATCGATATACGGAGGTTTTGAGATGTCAGAGCGGGTGACCACAGAAACATTGAAGTCTTTTTTAGACGCATTCAATCGTCACGACCTTGATGCCATCATGGATTACTTTGCCGATGATTGTGTCTTCTATATGCCGCGAGGCGAGAAGCCAAGGGGCGATCGCTATGTTGGAAAAGTCGACGTAAGAGCTGGGTTGGCGAAACGCTTCGAAGGTGTTCCGGATGTTCATTACGGGGAAGACAGGCACTGGCTCTGCGGTGATTTGGCTGTCTCGGAATGGACCTTGACGGGCACCGCTCAATCGGGTCAGCATATCGAAGTGCGAGGGGTTGATCTGCTCGAGTTTACAGAAGGAAAGATCGTTCGGAAGGACTCGTTCTGGAAAATACTGGAGTAGGAAAGAAGCCTGGGGAATCATTTATGAGAGAAAAAGCGAATGAAAACGTTGCTGTCATCCATTTAAGCCTGCTACTTGTGTTTTTCGCTGTTTTGATATGGTCGGTGATCAGTCCTTTTCATCTGCTATTTTGGCTGATGCAGGCTTTACCGTCTTTTTTGATTGTATTGATCCTTGTTCTAACTTATCAGAAGTTCACTTTTACGACTTTCGTCTATGTCATGGTTTTATTGCATATGATCGTTTTACTGATCGGGGCACACTATACCTATTCGCGTAATCCGTTATTCGATCTATTGATGAGAACATTTTCGCTCGAACGAAATTACTATGATCGAGTCGGACACTTCGCCCAGGGCTTTGTTCCTGCGTTTATGATCAAAGAATTCCTCTTGAGAACCGGTTCAGTCAAAAAAGGAAGAGTGTTATCGCTCCTTGTTATCTCTGCCTGCTTGGGTCTAAGCGCATTTTATGAACTCCTCGAACTCCTGGCGGCATTTATCCTCGGCTTGCCCGGCGAGGTGGTCATGGGTTTTCAAGGGGATGTCTGGGACAGTCAGTGGGATATGTTTATGGCCTTAATCGGGGCATCCGCCGCGGTAATCATTTTTGGTGCGTTACATGACAAATACATCGCCAGGATGCAGCGGCAGATCAGTAGGGGTTAATGACAGACTTCCATTCATTAATCAAGCAGGTGGTGAATGCTTTGTCTCGTTGTATGGCTCGAGTTACGCTTTGACTTCTGCCAGTGCTTTGATGCGCGCCAGGGCTTCGGGGAGGCGCTCTTTCATGATGTCTACGATTTCCGGCGGGATGTCCAGGCTGATTGTTAATGTGGTCAGTTCACCTTCTTGGGACAAGCGATAACTCTCCGTACCGCCGGTCCATTCCTGCTCTCGTTCCTGCCGGCCATAATCTATCGTATCTGATTTGTGTCTGAAGCGTATAAATTCGTTCGGGGTGAGTATTTCTATGAGGCTGGTGACACCGTAGCCGCTACCCGAGAGAAACGAAACCTCATTTCCCAAGGCCAGATCGCCTTTGATGTACATGCCCTCGTCAATGATGTTCCCCCAATCCCGCTGCGTCCGGTCTTCCCAAAGTACTGCCCAGACTGTTTCTTTCGGTGCGTGAATGTCCGTTGAAAAGTGAAACGTTTTCATCTGTCTTTCCTCCAATTGGATTGCTTACTATCCTCTATTTTTGCAAAGGACCTGTCAGCATCGCACATAGCGGCGCTTAAAGCCCAGACGGTCACGTTCGATAGCCTTTTGAATATCTTCGAGCGGGTTTAGTATCTCAGGTTTTTTATGCTCGCGCGGGACCACTAGGGTACCGATTGCCTTCGCCGTTTCCAGCGCAACCTCATGAAGAGGAACATAAGATGTGGCAACGGTGTATACGAAATAGCTCATGGCCTTTTTCACATGAGGAGCTGCATCATAAATATCTTTTCTGACACGTTCCAGCATTGAAGCCAGTTTGTCGATTTGAAATTCAGGATCCGGACGACTGCCCAGCATCCAGCAGTAACAGCTCCAGCCGGCCGACATCCGTAAATCGTCCCCGCTGTCGATCCATTTATCAGACAGATCCTGTCCGATGTCGGATTCCGATAGGGTAACTGCTACGACGTAATCGGAAATCATGTAGAAATAGGCGTCGTCCATCCAGCGCTCGTAATCGGCTTCCTTCATTTCATTCGGATCCGCTATCACACCGGCAAAGTACATGGCGTCATAGTTGCCTGTCGCATAGAGTTCATCGGCGAGAGCCTGGTTGATCTTGATTTCACGCGACATGGCTTTCATCGCGCCGGTCGCCACGCCAAAAAACGGCTCAAGTGCTCCGTTTGATTGATAACGTTTCTTCATCATGGGTGTGCTAAGGCGTGCCAGTTCATTCATGACAGCGGTCTTATCCATCTCGTAACCTCCTTGGTTTATCTCCGCTGATTCAGATTTTCTCATTTCAGCTGAAAGCATATGATCTACGAATATAATAAGCTAAATGAAGGACATGAACCGACTCAAATCGATCGATTCTGTTAGCCGCCAGTCGTTGTTGTGTCATGCTTTATGAAACCCATTTCTTAAAAATTATTTATATGGTGGAACTAATCAATCTGATCACTTGCAGTGCGACTTGTTAAAATACACATAAACTTGTCTGTTTGGTATTGACGAACGGGTATCTTTCCTTTTACAATGTGCATATGACTATTGAGAACTTAATAATTGTTTATTCGATCTGACGAATCGACATTGTGATGATTAAGATTATACTCTGGTAATCGGAACGATTAGGATTTCTACCCGCATTTTTGTGCTGATATCTGAAAGCGGTTTCAGAGGGGAAGAGGCTACTTTGGCTCTGTGAGCCGGAAGAATCAGAAGATTGAGGTGATGTGATGAAGCGGGAAGGCGAAATTCAATTGCAGTTGAGACGTAAGTCAAAATTATCGGTTCGTTTACGGAATAATCGAACCCTGATGCTGATGTGCTTACCGGCGATTCTTTTCTATATCATATTTAGTTATATACCGATGCCGGGTGCGTATATCGCTTTTACTAACTTCAAGTATAATCTGGGGATTTTTTCGAGTCCTTTTGTGGGGCTAGATAATTTCCAATTTTTATGGAGTTCGGGTAAACTCTGGCAGCTGACGAGAAATACGGTACTGTACAACCTGGCTTTCATTGTGATCGGCAATTTACTGCAGATCACGGTTGCGGTTATGTTGAATCTCACGGCTTCCCGCCGATATAAGAAGATTACACAAACTTTTATGTTTTTGCCCTACTTTATCTCGGCGGTTCTTGTTGGCTTTCTGGTCTTCAATCTATTAAATTACGATTATGGTTTCGTCAACGGTGTATTGAAATCCATCGGCAGCGAAAAGATTTCTTTTTATTCGAAACCCAATGTTTGGCCGTTTGTTATTGTGATGGCTCATCTGTGGCAGAGTACGGGCTACGGTTCGATCGTTTACTTCGCCACGATTATGGGCATCGATTCCGAGATTGTCGAAGCATCGAAAATCGACGGGGCGAATATGGTCCAGGAGATCCGATACATTCTGCTTCCGAGTTTAAAACCAACGGTTATTATTCTCGTGCTTTTTTCGATCGGTGGTATCATGCGCGGCAACTTCGGACTCTTCTACAACATTATCGGATCGGCCAACGCGACGCTGCAGCCGATGACCGACATCATCGAAACTTATACGTATCGTACGATGATTAATCAGTTTAATTTCTCGTATTCGGCAGCAGCCGGCTTATATCAATCTATTATTGGTTTCATCATTGTAAATGTGGCTAATGGCATCGTTCGTAAAGTCGAGCCTGAGTACGCACTGTTTTAGGAGGTAGAAATGAAGAAGTTGGATAGATCAACTGTAATTGTAAAAAGCATCTCATATGTCTTCGTTACTGCTTTCGCATTGGCGTGTTTGTTTCCCTTCATTCTGATGATTTCTGCTTCCTTTAGTTCGGAAACAGCCATTATGAGTACGGGCGTCGGTTTGCTACCCAAAGATTTTTCAACGGAGGCTTATGAGCTCGCCTTTGCCAGTCCTAAACTCTTGATCGGTTCTTATATCCTAACAATCGCGATGACGGTTTTCGGTACGATTTGTGGTTTGTTCCTCATTACGATGACCGGATATGCCCTACAGCGAAAGGATTTCATGTTTCGTAACAAGATTTCGTTTTTCATTTATTTTACGACCTTGTTTAGTGGTGGTTTAGCACCGACCTACCTTTGGATCACGAAATATCTTGGTTTGATGAACAATTATATGGCGGTGTTTCTGCCGCTCCTGATGTCGCCCTGGTTGATCTTTCTGATGAAAAATTTCATTAAACAGATCCCCTTTGAGATTACCGAGTCGGGGAAGATTGATGGTGCAGGAGATTTCAGGATCTATCTTTCACTGGTCCTGCCCATGCTGAAACCGGCATTGGCTACAGTTGGTTTATTTTTGGCTCTGGGGTATTGGAACGAATGGTATAATTCCATGCTTTATCTGCAGAATGCGGACTACTATCCGTTGCAATATTACCTTTATCGTATCGTTAACCTGGCGACCTATCTGAAGCAATCAATGGCGGGAGCGAATGTGACGGTTGGTTCTTTGCCGACGAATACGATCAAGATGGCCACCGCCGTACTGGCCACCGGACCGATCATTTTTGTTTACCCTTTTATTCAGAAATATTTCATTACAGGCATGACAGTCGGCGCTGTCAAAGGATAAAGAACGAACGGCTGGATACCGACCCTTTGGGCCTATGGGTATCAAGAACATGGAGGAAGAAAATATGTTGAAGCGAAAAGGAAGAGTTCTATCACTATTGATGTCTCTGGCACTCCTCTTACCGCTCGCTGCTTGCGGCAACGGTAGTTCCGAAACAAGCGGGACGACTAAATCCGGTACGACGAAAGGGACGGACGGAACAGACGGAACAGACGGAACGACCGGAACGGAAGGGCCCGGCGAGACAACGACAAATGCCGGAATCGATACATCCGAATTCGTTACCATTAACATGCTTGTTCTTGGAAACAAGCCGACCAACGGCCGCATGGAAGCGGCGGTTGCAGCGGAAAATGAACTCTTCAAAGAGAAAATCAATGCCGAATTGTCCATGCAATATATCGAATGGACCGACTGGCAGACCAACTATCAGCTCACCTTGGCCAGAGGCGATGGCAGCATCGATCTGATCATCACGGCAACAGACTGGTTGTATGCCTGGCAATTAGTCGAGAAAGGCGCATTCCTCGGTATGGACGAGTCTATGCTGGAAACGTACGCGCCGAAGACCTTCGCCGCTGTTCCCGAAGAAGATTGGGTGGAGACCATGCAAGACGGGAAGATCTGGTTTTTCCCCGAAGACCAGTTCACACAGTGGACCAACCACGGTATGTTCTATCGTAACGACTGGGCGAAAGAAGCCGGGATCACAGAAGAAATTACCACATTCGAACAGTTGGAAGCTTATTATGACGGCGTCAGGGAGAACCATGAGGGTGTTGTACCGTGGGATATCGGTGCTTCCAATAACCTCGCGGGCTTGCTGCCCGGTTTCATTCAGAATGCCACCGATGCCACCTTTATCCTGGGCACCGAAACGGGCGCGTATGGTATTTTCTACTATGACAATGATGATCCTTATACAGTCGTATCGCCGTACATGGATGATGATGTTTTAATCGATGCCGCTAAAACATTCGATCGCTGGGCCGATAAAGGCTTCTGGCGCGAAGATGTCTTGAATTACACCGGCGAGACACGTGACCTGATGTATGCAGGAACAAGTGCTTCTGATCAGCATCACACCCAGACTTATGTCACGACAACACGTCCGAACATGGATGAGAAGCAACCCGGATCCGACCTTCAGATGTTCTTCTGGGGTGCCGGGAACGGTAACCTCAACAGAGACCTGATCACGCATGGTGCGATGGCTGTTTCCTCTTCCTCGCCGAACCCGGAGCGCGCGCTGATGCTCTACGATCTCCTGCGTAACGACGAAGAGATCTATCGCCTGCACAACTATGGTATCGAAGGCGAAGACTACCTTGTAAACGACAACGGAACCTTGGGCAGACCCGAAGGCTACGATCCTACTACCGATGGTTTGGATACCAACTTCTGGGGCGGGCGCATGGACGAATTTGAGCTCGATCAGGATTTCTGGTATGACGGTCGCTTGGACTTCTTTGCGAAATTGGATGCCGTTGCCGACACTTATAAACTCAGCAAATTTGCCTTCGAGCAGTCACCCGTGGCAGCCGAAATGGCCGCGCTGACCGAAGTGAGCAACCAGTATCTGACCGCGATCGCATATGGTAAGACAGAAGATCCGGAAGCCGCAGTTGCCGATTTCCGTGCCGCATTGAAGAGTGCCGGTTACGATAAAGTGATCGCTGAAATTCAGTCGCAGCTGGATGCGTTGAAGGCCGGCGGTTAAGAAGAAGCGGCTTAGTTTCTAGAATTTAGGTGTTAAGAAGACACTTGAGTGCTGTTCTTTAATGGTGCCGGGTGTCTTCTCCTTATTTACATTGCAGAAAAGCCGGCTAACTTGTAAAATCAAAGCTTGTTGCTGCAAACTCGCTTTGGATTTATATTCGGTGATTGATTGAGGTCGTTATGGGTAAGGGTGAAATTACAATTTACAGCATCGCGAAAGAAGCAGGGGTGTCCCCGGCTACTGTTTCGCGTGTCCTGACCAAGAGTGCGCCGGTGAGTCCGGAGAAGCGGCGGCAGGTCGAAGAAGTGATTGCCAAGTATGACTATCGGCCGAGTGCCATAGCCAGAAGCCTGATCGATACGAGGACTCATACGATCGGCATCATGGTGGCCGACATTCGGAATCCCTATTACGCTTCGATGGTGGTGGCTTGCGAAGTCGAAGCCCAAAAACGCGGCTACACGGTTGTGCTGAGCAGTTTATTAAACGATAAAAAGCTGGAGCTGCAGCATCTGAAGAAGTTGCACAGCCAGCGGGTTGATGCGATTATTCAACTGGGGAGCAGTACCGACGATTTGGTGATTAACAACGATTTTCTCAAAGAGGTTAAGCGCATCAGTCGCACGGTTCCTTTCGTGACGACTGGTTTTTTGCCCGGTATCGATAATTGCTATCAAATATCTGTCGATGCGGAGGTTGGCATCTTTCTGGTGCTCGACCACTTGATTGCTCTGGGGCATAAACGGATCGCTTTCGTCGGAGGTCGCAGGGATGTAGCCGCAACCAATATCATGCGGCAGCAGTTTCTGTATACCGCCGGTCAGCAAGGCCTGGAATTTTATCCCGAGTATATCATCGACTCGCCCTATACCGTTGAGGGTGGCTATGCCTGTTTTTCCGAGTTGCGCAGTCGTTCGTCCAAGCAGGCGACGGCAGTAGTATGCATCAATGACTTCGTGGCGATTGGTTTTTCGAAAGCGGCGCATGAAGCGGGATTAGTCATCCCGCATGATTTATCGCTGGTCGGTTTCGACAATACCTACTTGGCGGATTTTATGTCACCATCATTGACCAGTGTCGATTATGATTATGAGCATTACGGTGCAATCCTGACGTCTGTTGCGATTGGGGCCATCGATGGCGAGGATCTGCCGCGTCGTCAGAATGTAACGCCGCGTTTGGTCGAGCGAAAATCCTGTGCCAGGGCTCCCATGCAGATTGGCGATAAACAGTCATAGAAAAGAAGCTTAAGGGGTTTTGCCTTAAGCTTCTATTTTTTCATTCACATGCAAAGTCGAACCCGATGCTAAGGACAAGTTTTATTTATCGATCGAGTAGATGTGGTAACCGTAAGGTGCGATCTCTTCCGGATTCTGCTCGTCAAAACTGGATTGCCAGCCGTCATCGATGGCTATGGTTTTAGCCTCGCCATCGTGATTCAAGACAAAGAGGTAACGCTTCTCGTCGGTCTGCCGTTCCGTCCTTTCGAGTCCGCGCAAGCCGCCGTCCGGCATATTAAGTCCGTTGCTTGCCATGAGTTCCTCGATCAGGCGATCGTAGAGGCGATCGTCGAGCTCGCTGCCGACGTATACGGCCTTTCCTTTACCATATGAATTAACCGTAACCGCTGCCGTGCCGCTGTAGAAATCAGATGCATAGGTGGCTAAGGTCCGGCAACTGTCGGCATCAACGGAAACCAGATCGGCCCATAATCTACCCTCGCCCCGGACGTCATCCCACAAGATGGATACGCTGTCCTTCAGGAGCGGATCGTACTCAGGGATACTGATCCCCAGTAAATCAGCCAATAAGCCGGGGAGGGCACCCGCGCTGTAGTTGATGTTGTTGCGGTGTTTGACGCCGGCGCGCATATCGAGGACCAGTGTTCCGCCGTTTGCGACATAGCTACGATATTTGTCGGCCAGTTCGGGCCACATTAAATACTGCAAAGGCGCAACGACAAGCGCGTAATCCGCGATCTCGGCGTGATCGCCGATGATGTCAAGCTGAATCTGTTTGCGATAAAAGGCATTATAGATTTTTTGGAAGTGAGCCTGGTAGTTCAAATCGGGGTTGTTCGGCTGGATACCTATGGCATGCTTCTGTTCGTAGGAAAAAATCATGGCTGCCTGCGGTTTGGGCATACTGCCGTGAATGTCGCCGAGCAGTCCTTTTGTTTTGGCGATCAGCTCTTTTAACTCTTCATAATTTCGTCCGGGGATGCCGCTATGCGGTAAGATCCCATGCCAGTATTGCTCGGTGCCGATGGCGGCCACGCGCCAGCGGAAATAGACGATGGCGTCTGCGCCGCGGGCTACAGCTTGCATGGACCAGAGTGCGAGCTGCCCGGGTTTGGGCAGTCGTCCCATGACGTTCCAACCGGTGATGCCGGACTGCTGTTCCATGATCCAAAACGGCGCCTGTTTGGTTCCGCGGATCATATCGAGTTCGGCTGCCATCAGTGCCGGGATATTATCCACCGTACCGCGGAAGAAGCCGCTCGGGTATTGATCGTGCGAAGCGAAATCCAATTGTTCGCCCAGCTCGTAATAGTTGACCGTATCAGCGAAGCCCATCATGTTGTGCGTAATGAAACGATCGCCGGAATGTTCGCGAATGATATCGTACTGCAAGCGGTGAAAATCCAAAATAACATCAGAATGGAAGCGGCGCCAGTCCAAAACCTGCGACGGGTTATGGGCGGTGACCAGCCATTTAGGTGTATCTACCTGGTCAAAGGCATTGTAATCCTGACTCCAGAATGCAGTTCCCCAGTTCGCGTTGAGTTCCTCTATTGTGCCGTAACGTTTTTCCAGCCAGGCTTGAAAGGCTTTCGTACAGGAAGGACAGTGACAGAGATCGTGGTGGCTGTTGCCCAGTTCGTTATCGATCTGCCAGCCGACTACATTCGGGTGATCGCCATATTTTTTCGCGAACGTTGTGACGTAGGAACGGATCGCCTCACGAAGCGTCTCGTTTGTTTGGCAGGCGTGATGGCGGCCGCCGAATGCGCTGCGTTTACCTTCCGAGTTCATCGGTAGAATGGTAGGATCTTTCGCGATGAGCCAAGCCGGCGGTGCGGCAGATGGCGTACCGAGAATGACCTTGATACCGGCTGTTTGCAGACGATCAATCACGTCATCCAGCCAGGCGAAGTTAAACCGGCCCTCGTCTGTTTCCAGCAGGCTCCAGGAAAACTCGGCTAAACGAACCACGTCCAGGCCCATTTCTTTCATCAAGCGGATATCCGTATCCCAACGTTCCACCGGCCAGTGTTCGGGGTAGTAGTCTACACCGTAGAATAAACTCATGAATAAGCCCTCCTCGTTTATTTGCGAACCTTATTTCTATTCACTTTCCTGCCCATAATAGGCGGCAGAACCATGTTTCCTGAAGTAATGCTTATCCAGCAAAACCTGTGAAATCGGCTTGACCTCGGGGTTGTTTCGCTCCGTTTCACTCGCCATCAAGCAGCATTCGTTCAAGACAACCGCATTATGGACGGAGTCCATCGCTGTTTTCCCAAAGGCAAAGGGACCGTGACCGGCCACCAGCACGGCGGGAACCGCCGTCGGATCAATCTGCCGGGTCCGGAAAGTTTCGCCGATCACCAAGCCGGTGTTCAACTCGTAATCACCTTCGATTTCAGCAGCATTTAGTTCTCTGGTGCAGGGGACTGCGCCGTAGAAATGATCGGCATGAGTCGTTCCGTAAGCCGGCAGATCGAGGCCGGCTTGAGCACGCGCCACGGCCCAACGGGAATGCGTATGCGTGATACCGCCCAGCTCGGGAAACTGTTGATATAAATAAAGGTGGGTAGCTGTATCGCTGGACGGCCTCAAATCACCTTCGACGATATGACCGTCTTCGAGGCGGAGCACGACGATGTGTTCGGCACGCAGTTCATCATAGGCAACGCCACTAGGCTTAATGGCCATGACGCCTTGCTCACGATCCACGGCACTGACATTTCCCCAAGTGAACACGACTAAGTCGAACTTGGGAAGGGCGAGGTTCGCCTGGAGGACTGCCAGGCGCAGGTTCGCGTATTGACTTGACATGCTAGACTCCTTGATTCGCTTCGAGCTTAATCGCTTTCAACCGCTTCATGACGTTGTTTTCTCCGCGGCCGAAGTAGTCGTGCAGGGTTTGGTATTCACGGAACAATAGTTCGTAAACCGCTTGTGCTTCGGGGTTCGGGCGGTAGACCTTATCCTTGATCTTGGGCATCACGTCGATGGCGTCAAAGATACTGTCATAGCCGCCGCGCCAGGATCCCGCGACCACGGCGCCAAACATCGCCGAACCGAAGGCCACGGTCTGATTCGAAGCCGAGATGCGGATTTCGCGTCCGGTGACGTCGGCATAAATCTGCATCATCATCTCGTCTTTGTTGGCGATGCCCCCGCAGGCAAAGAGCTCCTCGACGGGCAAACCCGATTCTTCGAAGCTTTCGATGATCTCCCTGGCTCCATAGGCCGTGGCTTCGATCAAAGCACGGTAGATTTCTTCGGGTTTGGTCTGCAGCGTCATGCCCAGCATCATGCCGGTCAAGTCCGCATCGACCAAGACGGAGCGGTTGCCGTTCCACCAGTCGAGGGCCAGGAGGCCTGATTCGCCTGGTTTCTGAGCTTGTGCTTTTTCGCGTAGGAGCTGATGAATGCTCTGTCCTTTGGCTTTGGCTTCTTCGTGGTAAGACGGCGGCACCAGGTTTGAGACAAACCAGTCAAAGTGATCGCCGACACAAGACTGCCCTGCTTCATAGCCGGGGAAACCGGGCAAGACACCGTCTTCGACTACGCCGCACATACCGGGAACCATCTTGATCTCGTCGCCGAGCATGATGTCGCAGGTGGAGGTGCCGATGATCATGAGCATCTGACCGGCCTTCTTGATACCGACTGCCGGTAAAGCAACGTGAGCATCGACGTTTCCGACGGCAACCGGGGTGCCGGCTTTCAATCCCGTTAGCTCGGCCATTTCAACGGTCAGTTCGCCTGCCTTCGCACCGATCGGCATAATCTGGTCGGCGGGGACCAGCTTGTCTTCAACCACGTTTTCGAGTCGTGGATCTAGTGCCTTGAAGAAATCCTTGGATGGGTAGCCGTCCTGTTTGCTCCAAATCGCCTTATATCCGGCTGTACAGGCGTTTCTTGTTTCGACGCCGGTCAACTGCATGACGACCCAATCGGTCGCTTCCATGAAACGATCCATGGCCGCGTATATTTCCGGTGCTTCATCCAGGATCTGCCAGAGTTTGGGGAAGAGCCACTCCGAACTGATTTTTCCGCCGTACCGAGCCAGGAAGGTTTCGCCGCGTTCTTCGGCAATCTCGTTCAAGCGATTGGCATATTTCTGCGCCGCGTGATGCTTCCATTTTTTGACGTAGGCATGCTTTTCTTTTCTGTATTCGGGGAGTTGAGCCATAGCTTTACCGTCTGCCATGACGGGCAGGACGGTGCAAGCCGTAAAGTCGATGCCGATACCAATGACATCTTCGGCTTTGACACCGGTTTTTTGAAGGACTTCGGGGATGACTCGCCCGAGGACATCGATATAGTCGTTGGGATCCTGCAGGGTCCAGTCCGGCGGGAGTTTCTCGCCCGTGGCCGGTAATTTGTCTTCGATAAAACCGTTGGGGTAGTTGTAAACGGCTTCACCAAGCTCTTCTCCGGTCGCCGCATCAACCAAAAGCGCACGGCCAGATAAAGAACCAAAGTCTAATCCGATCGAATATTTACTCATCTTTTCTCCTTACTTCAACTTGTAGACCAAATCCGCCAGCTTCAACTCAGCCTTTAATTGCATGGGATTTGTGTCTTTGTTGATATAAACATACTCCAGGTCCATCAGGTCTGCCCAGTCGATCATCTGCTCGGCTGTGAGCTGATGAGTCAGTACCGTATGATGGGCACCGCCGGCCAGGATCCAGCATTCGCAACCGGTGTAAAGATCGGGTGCCGGCTTCCACATGACGCGTGCGACCGGGAGATTTGGCATATCGAAAATCGGCTTGACGATCTCGATATCCTGGATGATCAGGCGGAGGCGACCACCCATATCGACAAGCGATACTACAATGGCGGGACCGGCGGCACCTTCAAAGACAACTCGGGCCGGATCTTCTCTATCGCCGATGCCGAGGGGGTGCACTTCAATTCGGGGGCGTTCGGCCGCAACACTCGGGCAAATTTCCAGCATATGGGCACCGAGCGACAACTCGTTGCCGATGGTCAGGTCATAGGTGTAATCTTCCATGAAGGTGGTGCCGCCGGGTTTGCCCTGGCCCATTTGTTTCATGATATGGGTCATGGCCGAAACCTTCCAGTCTCCTTCGCCGCCGTAGCCGTAACCGCTGTACATCAAGTGTTGTGTGGCCAGACCTGTCTCTTATACACATCT
>LSQX01247566.1_pt2 | contig 14469 bp, 13 predicted proteins | sample 654561 | NCBI WGS metagenome assembly LSQX01 (sample SAMN04489861, study PRJNA283612) | anaerobic digester metagenome | isolation source: 4 biogas reactors fed with cattle manure at either 37C or 55C with and... | place: Denmark: Kongens Lyngby | collected 2014
GTGACCGCACCCGGTGCCGGACCAGGGTCGCGTCCGTGCCCTGTCAGTGTCAGGGACGGTCCGGCACCGCCGCAGCAGGATCATGCGGGATCAGCCCCAGCTGGCGGCCGCCATGCGGTTGACGTCCGACATGCGGTCATTGCCCTCCGAGACGGTGCGGGAGATGGTGGCCAGGATGGTGTTGAGCTCCGCGGCGGAACGGTCCCACTTTGCCTGCGCCTCGGCGTAGGCAGTGGCGGACTCGCCCTCCCAGGTCGCGACCATGGGCTGGAGCTGGGACTTGAGGTCGTCGAGAAGCGCGTTGATGCGGCCGGAGGTGGCGTTGATATCGCCGGCGGCGGCGGCGATGGCGCCGAACTGGTACTTGATTGCGTCCATTGTCTGTGTCCTTTCCTGTGGCTAGAGCGCGAGGCCCTGGCCGCCGACGTTGGTGAATGCCTGCGCGTTCTGGGCCTCCATGGACTCGAAGGAGCGCGCGTTGTGACGAATGTTGTCCGAGATGCTGGTCAGCGCCTCGCGCAGCTCCCGCGCGGAGGTGTTCCACCGCTGCATGAGCTGGTCGAAGGACACCTGGGCGCTGCCGGCCCAGCTGCCGCGGACGCCGTCGACGACGCCCTGGAGGCGGGTCAGTTCGCCCTGTACCTCGTTGTTGGTGGTGTCGACGTGGCCGGCGGTCGCCAGCATCACGTCGGCTTCGGTCCTGAACATCTGTGTCATGTCTTGCCCCTCCCGAGTTGATGTGTGTGCGGATCAGATGTCGGGGCCCCTCCCCGACCATCCCCCGGAGGGCCGTCTCCGCGGCCTCTCCACCATTGTTGGACTCCGGAAACCCGCCAAAGGTTCCCGCGCCCGGCGAAATACTTTCCCCCACCTCGTACCCGCAGGTCAGTGGGCCCCGAGGAGCTCCACCGAGTCGAAGGCCATGCGGCAGGCCGCCTTCTGCGGGAGGGTCGGTTCGGTGCGGGTGTGGCAGCCCACGGAGAGCTGGTGGGCGTCCTCGATCCAGGTGTGCCAGGTGACCTCGGAGCCGTCGCCGGGGGTCTCCCGGTAGCGGATGACCTGCAGGCCCCGCGCCGCGCGTTCGGGGTCGAGGGGGTGCAGGGTGTCGTCGGTGTCGATCATCGCGTGGATCTGCGCCTCCACCTCCTCCGGCGGCACGGTGAACACGGGGTCGGCGGCCAGCCGGATCCGCAGGTCGGGGTCGTCGCCGGTGGCCAGGAGCAGGCCCTCGCGGTCCTCGAGGTGGAAGCCGCGCGGCACCTCCACCCGGAGGGACTCGTGCTCCAGGACGGCGCGGGGTTCCGGTGTGCTGCTTGTCGACGTCACCGGTTCCGCACTCGTCGTCACCGGGGGTGCAGCCGGCGCCGTCGACGCGGGTGCCGCCGCCGGCGCCGGGGACGGCGTCCCGCCGACGACCCACCAGCTCAGCCCGAGGATCGCGAGGACGACCACCCCGACGATCACGTGGAAGGGGTCGACGGGCAGCCCCTCCAGGCGGTGTCGTCCGGCGCGCCGGGTGGGACGGGTGAGGGGTACCTCCTCCGGTTCAGGCAGGGCCTTCTCCCGCAGCACCTCCGAGGGGTAGGCGGCCACGCCCTTGTTGAGCAGGGAGCGGGTGAGCACCTCGGTGGTGGGGTCGTCGGCGTCGACGATGACCTCCACGTCGGGCCAGTTGAGACTGCAGAGTTCCTTCGCCTGGTCGAGGACGGCGGGCAGGGCCCAGCCGTCGATGATGCCGGTGCCGGGCAGGTCGTAGCGGTAGACGGTGTCGGGGCCCTCGAAGATGGTGGCGGTGTCGAGGACGGTGATGGTCAGGGTACCGGGCAGGGTGGGTGCGCTCATGGTTTCTCCTGGGTGGGGACGGCGACCTGGCACACCCCGACCGTCTCGCCGCGGACCTGCCACGTGCCGCGTCCGGGTGGCTGCGGGACGGGGCGGATGCCGAGGACGGTGCCTTCGTCGCGGTCGGCGTCGAGAAGCAGGACGGCCGGGGACTGGTCACGGACTGCGGACAGGAACGGTGCGAACAGCGCGCGGCCGATGCCGCCGGACTTACGCGCGAGGATGAGGTGGAGGCCGATGTCGCGGGCGTGCGGCAGCAGCCCGGTGAGGCGGGTGAGGTCGTGGTCGGCGACGAGGTCGAGGTCGTCGATGACCAGGTGGATGTCCGGGCCGCTCCACCAGTCGCGGGCGGCGAGCTGCGCCGGGGTGATGTCGGGACCCGGCAGGCGGGCGTTCAGGGTCGTCACCACGTCGCGGAGCGTCTCCGCGGTCGCCGTGGTCGTGGCGGAGTAGGCGGCGAGGAGGGAGTCGTCGACACGCCCGAGGTGCGCCCGCCGGTGGTCGATGACGACCATCCTCGCCGCCTCCCGCCCCAGTCGGGCGATGCCCTCCATGACGGTGGCCAGCAGCGTCGACTTGCCCGCGCCCTGCCCGCCGATGCACAGCAGGTGGGGGCTGGTGACGGGGTCCCAGCACAGGGTCGCCAGGCGCGGGCCACCGACTCCGAACGCGATCCCCGGCCCGCCCGGCGCGAGTTCCGCCGCGTGCACCAGCGGCGGGAGCACCTTGAGGGCGGGCACCGGTTCCTGCCCGGCCGACGCCGCCGCGATGTGCGCGAGGTCCTGGTTGGAGCTGCGGGCCACGAGCATCGGCCGCCCCTCCGGGTCCAGCCCCCGGCCGGGCAGGGCGGGCAGTTTCTGCTGCACCCGGCGGTCGATGAGCGAGTCCATCGCCTCCCCGAGCTTGAGTTCGAGGCGGTGCGCGATGAGGTCCCGGACCGCGGGCCGCAGCACCGTCCACCGTGGGGTGGACACGATGAGGTGCACGCTTCTCGACGGCCCGTCCGCCGCCAGCCCCGTCAACGGCTCCAGGAGGTCCTCGAAGTCTGCGGCCAGGGCGTGCCAGCCGTCGACGACGAGGAAGGTGTGCCGACGTTCCTCCGCGGGGTCCTCGACGAGGCCGGTGACCTCGTCGACGATGCGGCGCACCCGCTCCGGGTCCGCGCGCCCGGCCACGCCGGCGACGTGCGGCAGGCGATCCAGGGTGGCGAGCTGGTCGCCGCCGAGGTCGATGACGTAGAAGCGCACCCGGTCGGTCCCGTGGGTGGCGGCCAGGGACGCGACGATGGTGCGCAGCGCCGTCGACTTGCCGGTCTGCGGGCCGCCGCACACCGCCACGTGCCCGCCGGCCGCCGCCAGGTCCAGCACCAGCGGGTCCTGGCGCTGGTGGTAGGGCAGGTCGATGATGCCCACCGCCGCCCGCAGGTCACCGACGTCCTCGGCGACGCCGGCCAGCTCCACCGCCGCGGGCAGGGGCGGCAGCCACACCCGGTGCGCCTCCTGCCGGCGGGCGGCGGCGGTGGCGCGGGCGCGGGTGACGACGGCGTCGAGAAGCGTCGTGGACTCGTCGATGACCGTGGGCGCCTCCGCCTCATCGAACTGCTCCCAGCCGGTGAACAGCTCCACCCGGCCCGGCGCGCCGGTCGGCACGGCGCGGCGTTCCAGCGGGCCGGAGACGTAGGCGGCCCGGAAGCGGAGGAGCTGGTCGGCGTCGTGACGCAGGAAGCCCGCGCCGGGTTCGGCCGGCAGGTGGTGGGCGTCGGTGACGCCGAGGACCTGGCGTGACTCGGCGGCGGAGAAGGTCTTCAGGCCGATCCGGTAGGACAGGTGGGAGTCGAGGCCGCGCAGACGTCCCTCCTCGAGGCGCTGGCTGGCCAGCAGCAGATGCACGTGCAGGGAACGCCCCAGGCGGCCGACGGCGACGAAGAGGTCCGCGAAGTCGGGGTGCGCGGCCAGCAGCTCGGAGAACTCGTCGACCACGATGACCAGCGCCGGGAGCGGCGGCAGGTCGCGGCCCCCGAGGCGGGCGGTCGTGTACTCGGTGACGTTGGCGAAGTTGCCCGCCTCCCGCAGCACCTCCTGGCGGCGGTTGAGCTCCCCGGAGAGGGCGTCGTACATGCGCTCCACGAGCACGGCCTCGTCCGCCAGGTTGGTGATCACCGCCGAGGTGTGCGGCAGGCCCTCGAGCCCGAGGAACGTGGCGCCGCCCTTGAAGTCGACGAGCACGAGGTTGAGCTCCTCGGGGCTGTGCGTCGCCGCCAGCGACACCACCAGGGTGCGCAGCAGCTCCGATTTACCGGAACCGGTGGCGCCGATGCACAGGCCGTGCGGCCCCATGCCGCCGTGCGCGGACTCCTTGAGGTCGAGCCGCACGGGCACCCCCTGCGGCGTCGTCCCGATCGGCACCACGAGGCGGTGGGGGCTCAGCTCCCGCCCCGGCCACATGGTCTCCGGGGTGAGCTGCTCGATGTCGGCCAGGCCGAGGAGAGCGGTGAGGCCGCGGCCCCCGTCGGCTGCCGCCCCGTCCGCCCGGCGGAAACGTGTGAGCGCGCGGGCCAGGATCAGCGCCTCCGCCGGACGCAGGCGGTCGGCCCGCCCGAGCTTCTCGACGCCCGCCGCCGTGTGCGCCACCAGGTCCCCGTCCGCGGACAGCGACAGTCCCTCCTGCTCCGCCCGCATCCCGAGGGCGGTGGTGGCGCACGAGCCGACGTCGATGATCGTGGTCCACGTGGGGTCGTCGAGGTAGGGTTCGGCGCCGGTCGTGGTGGTGTGGTCGACGACGAGGATCCGGTGGCGGGCCTGCTCCGGACGGCGGGTGTGCGGCAGCCACTTGAGCCAGTCCCAGCCGCCGCCGACTGCGGAGACCGCCACCGTCTCCGGGCCGTGCGCGACCACCAGCTGCGCGACCATCGCCCGCGCCAGGTCCCCGGCCCCGGGGCCGCCGATGGCGAGGAACCGGAAGGCCTGCAGCTGCACCGCCACCGGCATCGCCGGGCAGGTGCCCACCGCCTGCACCGTGCGACGCAGACTCACCGCGCACACCGGGTCGAGGTCCTCCGCCGCGCCGGAGTCCGGCACCTGCACGGGGGTGCACAGGGCGGTGTCCCCGGTGCCGATGCGCACCTCCAGCGTGTCCGGGTCCTCCGGCCCGCGTTCCCACAGGCGGGGCCCGTCGACCTGCGTCCACAGCTCCGTCGGCTCCGGGTGCCGGTGCAGTTCGTGCGCCCGCTGGCGTGCGGCGTTGCGCAGGGCCTGCTCCCGCAGCGCCCCGAGGTGCCGCAGGTAGGTGCGGCGCGTGTCGTCGGCGTCCTCGCCCTGCGGGGGCGCGAACATCATGAGCATCGACATCGCCATCATCAGCGGGAACAGCAGGAACATCGGGTTGGCTCCGGCCCCGCCGAGCAGCATGAGCCCCACCATCGCGACCATGCCGGCCACCATGATGACCGGCATGAGGATCCGGATGAGCGGCACCGGTCCCGGCCGGTGCGCCGCCGGCACCTGCTCGACGCTGAGCGTGCCCTGCGGCAACGGCGGCGCCGGTTCCCTCTCGGCAGGCGTGAGCGGTGTGACGATGACGCCGGTGCTGACGGCGTCCATGGGCAGAGACATCCCCATCCCCCTCCGGATGTGCCCGCCGGTCACCCCAACCGGCGCAGTCGCCCGTCATGATAGGACAGCTTCCCGACGCCCGCTCGCCGCCGCCCCTCCGGTGGACAGCCCGCCCTCCCCGGTGGACAATGCCCGGTGATGCGGGCGGCACAGGGGGTGCGCCCGCCGATCCGAGGGGGATCCCACTGTGTCCGTGGACCATGTCCTGCGTCTGACCACCCGTTTCCAGATCGGCACCTACCTGCGGGAGGCGGACGTCGCGGTCCCGGCGGGTTCCACGCTGGCGGAGGTGATCCCGGAGATCGTCACCCTGGTCGGCGCGCCCCGGATCTCCCGGCCCTGGCTGGCGACCACGGCCGCGGGCACCCCGCTGGACCCGGCGGTCCCGCTGCACCGGACGCCGCTCGACCACGGGGCGGTGGTGGTCCTCTCCCCGCGTCACGAGGGCACCCTGCCCGTCATCCGGGACGCCGCCGAGGCCCTCGTCGAGGCGGACGTCGACGCCGACACCCGGGGGCTGGCGGCGGCCGGGGCGGTGACCGGCACCCTGGCGGCGCTCATCCTCGCAGGGACACATCTTCCCTGGTCACAGGCCCTGGCGCTGGCAGCGGGGGCCGCCCTGCTGCTGCTCCTCACCCGCCGTGAGGTCCGTGTCCTCGCCCCGGTCATCTGTCTGCTGACGGCCGGGGCCGCGGCCTCCGCCGTGGTGGAGGCCGCCCGCCCGGAGGAGCTCACCCACCCGCACACCCTCGGCTGGGCCACCCTCGGCGCGGCGGCGACGGCCACGGCCGTACTGCTCCTGCTCATCGTCCTCCGCGGGACCGGCCCCCGCACCGCCGCAGCCACCGCCACGCTGCTCGGGCTGAGCGCGGTCGGCGCCGTCGGGGCCTTCCTCCCCGCGCATGCCGCCGACCCCGCCGTGGCGGCCGCGGCGCTGGTCATCGCCGCCGGGGTGGTGTTCACCGGGCAGCTGCCGGACCTGGTCATCCGCGTCGCCGGGCTGCGGGTGCCGCGGCTACCCACCGCGGGACAGGATCTCGGGGTGGCGGACAACTCCGACGGCGGTGACGGCGGCCCCGCAGACGTCGACGCCCGCGCCCGGCGCGCCCGCCGCCTCCACGACGGGGCCGCCCTCGGCGCCGCCCTGGCCCTTACCCCGGCACTGCTCACCGTCGGTGCCCACGGGGGAGGCTTCGCGCAGGCCCTGTGCGTGGCGGCCCTGGGGGCCGTCGTCCTCCACGCCTCCCGGCACCGGCAGGTGGTGCCGGCGTGGTCGTGGATGTCGGTCGGGTTCGTCGCCTGCCTCGCCGGGGTGTGGGCCGCCACCGACCCCGGTCACCCGGTGCAGTGGGTACCGGCGCTCGCGTGCGCCGCGGCCGCACTCACCGCCCCGCTGTGGGTGCACCGGGTCCCGGAGGTGGAGCCGACCACCGTCGTGTGGTGGGAGCGTGCGGAGTCCCTGGCCCTGGCGGCGTCCCTGCCGCTGGCCGCCCACCTGGCCGGGTTCTTCGTGCTCATCCGGGGGCTGGGGTGAGGCGCGCGGCGGGGCTGCTCCTCCCCGCGCTGCTGCTCACTCCCCCGGCGGCGGCCCAGGACGTCGCCTGCGTCCGCCCGGTCGAGGCTCCGCCCCCGGTCGCCGCGGAACCCGACGTGCACCGCATCGCCCGCGGGGAGGGTGTCCGGGTGGCGGTCATCGACACCGGCGTCGCCCCGCACCCCTCCCTGGGGCACGTGGAGCCGGTCGCGGACCTGGTCTCCCCGTGGGCGCCGGACCCCTGGTTCGACTGCGACGGCCACGGGACGGTCGTCGCCGGCGTCATCCGGGAGGTCGCCCCGGGCGCGGAGATCCTCAGCATCCGGCAGTCGAGCGGCCACTACCGCGACTCCGCCGGCGGCACCCTCGACACCCTCACGCAGGCGGTCCACGCCGCCCTCGACGCGGGCGCCGGGGTGATCAACATCTCCGTCGTCTCCTGCCTCGATCCCGCGGTGCTTCTCGACGCCGCCCCGCTCCACCACGCCCTCCGGCGCGCGGAGGAGGACGGGGTGGTCGTCGTCGCGGCCGCCGGCAACGCGGGTGGCCAGTGCCAGCCGGGCATGGTGGTCCACCCGGCACACGAGGAGACCGTCCTCGCCGTCGGGGCGGTCCACCCCGGGGACCCGCACGCCCTGGCCGGGTACGTGCTGCCCGGTGGGCAGGTCGCCGCCGCCGGACGGGTCCCGGTGGGGCTGTCGCCTGCCGGGCACGGCCATGCCACGGGCACCGTCAACGCCCAGGGGCAGGAGGCCGCCTTCGAGGGCACGAGCTTCGCCGCCCCCGTGGTGTCCGGCGTGGCGGCGCTGCTGCGGGAACGGCACCCCTTCGACTCGGCTGCTGACCTGCGGCGCCGCATCGTGGAGGCCGCGGAGCCGGGGCACGGTGTCGTCGACACGCACACGACGGTGACCCACCTGACGGGTGACTACGCGCGGGAGGGGCGGGAGGTGGACGTCGAGAAGCACCGGGCGGAGACCGGCGGCGTGCCCGCCCGGGCGGGGACCCTCCTCCTGGTGGCGCTGCTCGCCGTGCTGCTCACCGCACCAGTCCGAGCTCGTGGGCCCAGGGCGTGAGGAAGTCGAGGGTGCCGGCCCGCCACATGCCGTAGCCGACGCCGAGGAACACGATCCAGATGACGACGATGAGCAGGGTCACCAGGGTGATCCGCACCGACTGCCGCTGCCGGTGGAACCAGTCGAAGAAACGGTCGTAGACGTGCACGCCCCGGACCAGCAGGTTCTTCGCCCACGCCTGCTCCAGGGAGAGGATGCCCACGCCGATGAAGGTGGTCAGCCACCCCTGCCCGGGCAGCGGGATGGTGACGAGGCCGATGATGAGGATCGTCCACCCCAGGGTGAGTGTCAGCGGCCGCACCATGAAGCCGTAACGGCCCTCCTTGGCACGGGAGTGGGTGTCCTTGATCCGGTCGATGCGGTCCGACACCATCTCTCTCATCGACGGCATGCATGTTCAACGCCCGGCCCCGCGCGGAAGTTCCCTCAGTAGCTGGCCTGCAGGGCCGCCACCCGCGACAGGGGTGGTCCCTCCGGCAGCAGGCGGACCACCGACCAGGGGGCGGTCACGGGTTCCGGCAGCCCCAGCGCCACCAGATCCTCCCGCTCGGGCACCGGGTGCCGCAGGCCGGTCGTGTCCACCACGTGGTGCCCGTGGCCCGTGTCCACCGCCAGGGCCGTGCGGACCCCGCCCCGGAACTCGTCCGCCACCCCCGTCCCGGACAGGGCCACCGGCCGGGTGCCGGAGACGAGCGTGGCCACCTCACCGTCCGTGGCGCACACGGTGACCTCCCGCGGATCGAGGAAGAGCGGGGCGACGGCGGGCAGCCGCACGTCATAGGGGGTGTCCGGGTGGTGGGCCAGCTCCTCCCGGGGAACGGCCCGGCGCGGCACGCCGGTCGCGGCGAGCACCTCCGCCTGCGTGTCGCTGAGAGGGGCGACGCCCGTCGGCAGCAGCGCCCACAGCCCCGTCCCCGTGTCGAGGATCTCCGCGGGGGCCTCCGGCAGCAGCACCGGATCGAGCTCCCGCACGGCGTTGAGCACCTCGACAGGCGGCTCCCAGCGCGGGGTCGTGGGCGTCACCCCGAGGGCCCGGCGCACGGTCCGGCCCTCCGGGGACTCCGGGTGCGGCAGGCGGTGCCGCCCCGCGGTGGTGAGCAGCCAGTCCGCGCCCGCCCCGGTGGCCAGCACACCCCGGTGCCCGCCGAGGGGGTTGGTGTGGTCGCCGACCGCCACGGTCACCACCCCCTCGCCGTCGGCGCAGGCCGACCACTCCGGCTCCCCGGCCGGGGACTCCCCCAGCACCAGCGGCGCCGGGTGGATCCCCACCGGCACGCCCCGTTCCAGCTCCGCGAGCACCCCGTCCCCGATCCGCGCCGGGTCCTCGTCACCGCCGGCGATGAGCCGCGCGGAGGCGAGGTTGGTGACGGGGTGGACGCGGTCGTCGACACGCACGAACAACGCGCCCCCGGAGGTCTGCAGGATCGGCGCCTCCCCCGGGTGTGCGGCGGGCCGCAGCCACGCGAGCAGCCCCGCGCCCAGCGCGATCATCACCACCGCGACCACGCCGAAGAGCAGCGCCCGCGAGCGGGCGGCCAACGGGTCGTGGATCATGCGGATGTCACCGAGCACGAGGCCGTGCTCGACCCGGCGGCGCAGGAAACGGTGACCGGACACCTGCGCGCGGGTGGTCGGCAGCACTGACTGACCCACGCCATCCCCCCTGAATGACTGTGACGGTGTACGGCGTCAGACTAAGGCCGGGTCGCGGGGATCTCAACCGGAGGGTCGTCGAGGGCCGGGTTACCCGGGGTCTCCAGGGGATTCGCACCACCCATGTCCGGCTTCGTGGGCCGGTGGAAGACGGGGGCGCCGGTGGCGTCGAGAGGCAGCGGCGGCAGCTCCTCCGGGGAGTTGCCCGGGGCCCGCATCCGCAGCAGCTCCTCATCGGTGAACGCCCGGTTCACCGCGAAGATCGAGACGTTGTGGTCCCGGTACACCGGGGTGACGCCCGGGGTCTCCCACAGCCCGTCGATCATCTGGAAGCGCGGCTCCTGGAACTCCCAGAAACTCCACGGCGAGACGAAGTAGAAACGCACGTCCAGCTGCTCCGCCGCCTTGTCGACGTTGTTCATCTGGTCGGGGTCACCGTGGTTGCCCACGCCCAGCAGGTCCGGGTGCCAGTAGAGCAGGTCCGTGGCCGAGGTGCGGTGCACGTCCGGCCACAGGTAGTGCCGCATGACGGCGGGCAGGCCGTTGTAGGCGTACATCCAGCCGTGCCCGTCGGCGGGCTCGCCGAAGATGGAGCCCTCGTACGCGCCGGGCTGCGCGGAGAGCCAGTCGAAGGCGCGGATGTCGGCCTCGCTGACCATGCGGTCGTCGACACGCGGGCTGTTGAGGGTGGCCTCCACGCCCTCGAGGACGCTGTCGCGGGTGGCCCACAGGGCGGTGCCGTAGCCCGCGCCGATGCCGAGGATGACCGACAGCGCCACCGACACCCGGGCCCACGTGGTGTTCATCTTCAGCGGCGCCAGGCTGATGAGGCGGATGAGCACCGCGACACCCACCGCGGCGGCAGCGTAGGTGAACATGGCCACCGGCATGACCAGACGGTGTGCCGTGGCGTAGTGCAGGTTGCCGATGATGTTGAGCCAGTCGCCCCACGGCTCCCCGAAGAGCATGAGGGCGTTGGCGGTCATCGCGGCGGAGAGGAACCAGAACAGCGGCGCCCACAGGTTGCGGCGCCACACGAGCAGCGCGACGCCGCCGAGGCCGGCCAGCCACAGCAGCAGGGTCTGGTTGAAGTCGGGGAACATGTCCGTGTGGCGGGTCTGCATCTCGAAGGCCTTCGCCCAGGACTCCGCGCGGGTGACGTCCTCGAACGCGGTCCAGGAGGAGACCTCCTCGCTGGCCTCCGAACCGGAGAGCAGCTGCGGCAGGAGGATGGCCACGCCCAGGCCACCGGCCAGCGCCAGCCAGCCGACGTCCCGCAGGCGCACGGTCACGGCCTGGCGCACCGTCCCCGGGCGTCGCGACGGCGCCCACACGAGGTGCAGCAGCCACCACAGGGCCAGCGCCAGGACGACGATGGTCACCGGCGCCGGGTGCATCTGCACCATGCCGGTCAGCGAGATCATCGCCGCGAACGCCGCCACCGGACGGTAGGGCACGTGCATGAACAGCGCGATAACCACGCCCGAGGCCGCCAGGGACCCCAGGTAGGGCCACACGCCGACGTAGTAGCCGACCCACATGAGCACCGGGGAACCGAACACGGCGATACCGGCGACACCGGCCGCCAGCTGGGCCGTGAGGCCACCGCGACCGACCATCTTCCAGGCGATCATCGCGACGGACAGCGGCAGCAGCATGCCGGGCAGCACGACGCTGGTGAGGTTGAGCGCCTCAATGGGGTTGATGTTCGCGGCCTCGCCGGCCAGGCCCGCCCCGACGTGCCACGCCGAGGGGTAGTACATGTGGTCGCCGGTCTCCAGGTGCCGGAGCTCGCCCATGCGGGTCGGGTCGCCGATGCCGGCGTCCATGAACCACCGCACCATCGACGCGTGCCAGTGGACGTCCCAGCCCTGGACGATGTTGCCCAGGCCACGGGGGACCTTCTCGAACAGCCTCATGCTGTGGTCGATGATGAGCCATCCGCCGGTGATGACGCCCGCCGCCGGCAGGATCCAGGCCGGGTCGAGGACGCCGCCCTGCCTGTTCTCCCACACCCGGGACCAGGGGCTGCCGCGGGGTTCCTCCGGGTCTGCGGCGGGACGCCGACGGCGGTCGACAAGGAGGAAACCACCCCGCCACAGCGCCGCCAGGACGAGGACGAGGAGCCAGAAGATGACGAAGGAGAGCCAGTCGTAACGGATGTCCAGCTGACCGAGCACCCAGCCGGCCAGGCCGAACAGGCCGAAGGTCACCGGGATGGAGGTCGCCAGCGCCCACGGCAGCCGCAGGCCCGACACCCATCCCACCGCCGCACCGGGCATGGTGAACACCAGCGCCGCAATCAGCACCAGCTGGTACATCTCCACCCCGGACACCTCTCACTCAAGTGGTTCAATCACAAACAAGCCACTACTCTACAACCCCGCGGGTTTACACGTCACAGGCTGCGCCGGTCACGGGTCACTTCCGCCCGGGACGCGAGTTCCTCGTCCGCGGGGTAGTCCACGCCGTACAGGCTCAGGCCCTTCGCCGGGGCAAGCGGGATGAGGGGCGAGCGTTCCGTCTCCGTGAGCAGTTGTCCCGCCAGAGATGCTTCCCGACGCCCCTCCCCCACCGTCAGGCACGTCCCCACCAGGGAGCGGACCATGTTCCAGCAGAAGGCGTCGGCGGTGACGTGGGCCTCGTAGAGCTGCGGCTCCGTGCGGGTGGACACGTCGTGCCAGGTGAACTCCTGAAGCTCCCGGATCGTGGTGGCGTGCTCCCGCGCGCGGCAGAAGGCCGCGAAGTCGTGCAGCCCGACGAGGACGTCGGCGACCGCCTGCAGATCCTCGAAGACGACCGGGCGCGGCCAGTGCGCCGTGTCGCGTGCCCGGGTGGGCAGCGGGCCCCGCGGATGCGTGGTCACACGGTAGACGTAGTGGCGGCGCAGGGCGGAGAAGCGGGCGTCGAAACCCGGTGGGGCCTCCGTGATCGCGTGGACGCGGACGTCGGCGGGGAGCAGCCGCGCGAGGCGGCGGACCAGACGCCCGGGGTCGCCGTCGATGCTGCGCTGCGCGAGGCTGGAGGCCGGCACGTCGAGGTGGGCGACCTGCCAGGCGGCGTGCACCCCGGCGTCGGTGCGGCCGGCGACGGTGAGGGCGGCGTCGATACGCAGAATCAGTGACAGGGCGTCCTCGAGGACGCCCTGCACGGTGCGCAGGCCGGGCTGCTTCTGACTCGCCCAGCCGTGGAAGTCGGTGCCGTCGTACGCCAGGTCCAGGCGCAGGCGGATGAGGTGGTCAGTCATGGTCAGTCAAGACTACCCCCTGCCCCGTCGGCTACCTCCGGGTGCCGATACCCAGCAGACGGTAGATCGGACAGAAGCCGACCACGGCGGTCAGCCCCATGATGGCGGAGACGGCGAGCAGGCCGATGCCGGCGGGCTTGCCCGGCTCAGTCACGGTGAAGGCCAGGACGGCGGCGAGGACGGCGACGAGACCGCGGGCGCCGCGGTCGACGGGGGACTCATTCGGTGTCAGGTTCATGGACTCAGACTACGCCTGCACCGGTGTCGACGGGGCCCGGAAAAGAGAGACACCGCACACTCCCCGGAGGGAGCGTGCGGTGTGTCTGCGGGGGACGGGGACCTACTTGTCCTCGGTCTCCTCAGCCTTGGCCTCAGCCTCGGCCTCGGCGACGGAACCCTCCTGGGCCGGAGCCTCAGCGGAGACGTCGCCCTCGGCCGGCTCAGCCGGGTCAGCTGCGGTGTCCTCGGCGTTGACCTCGACGTTCTCGGTCTTGACCTCGGACTCCTCGGCGGACTCCTCGGCAGCCTTCTTGGAGGCTGCGGCGCGGGTGGCGCGGGTGGCCTCGGCGCTCACGGTCTCCTCGAGAACGAGGGAGATCTGAGACATCGGGGCGTTGTCGCCGGCGCGGTTCTCCAGCTTGATGATGCGGGTGTAACCACCCTGGCGGTTCTCGAACTTCGGCGCCAGCTCGTTGAAGAGGTAGGCGACGACGTCCTTCTGCGGCAGCTCGGCGAGCACCTGGCGGCGGGCGGCGACGGAGCCGTCCTTGGCCTTGGTGATCAGCTTCTCCGCGAACGGACGCAGGGTCTTGGCCTTGGCGTCGGTGGTCTTGATTGCACCGTGCTCGAACAGCGAGGCAGCCAGGTTAGAGAGGATCTTCTTCTGGTTGCTTGCGGAGCCGCCGAGACGGGCGCCCTTCTTGGGGGTAGGCATGTTGGTACTCCTCGGGTACGTATTGGTGAGCGCGTGGGCTCCCGGTCAGACCGGGGGCCGCGGGGGCGTGCTACTCGGTTTCCTCAGCTGCAGGCTCGCTGTCGACGAAGTCGCCGGTGGCGGCGTCATAACCCTCGATGGTGGAGGGGTCGAAGTCCTCCGGTGCGTCCTTCAGGGTCAGACCCAGGCCGGCGAGCTTGATCTTCACTTCGTTTATGGACTTCTGACCGAAGTTGCGGATGTCCAGCAGGTCCGACTCGGTGCACTCTGCGAGCTCACCGACGGTGTGGATCTCCTGACGCTTCAGGCAGTTGTACGAACGAACGGAGAAGTTCAGGTCCTCGATCGGCATGCCGTAGGCGGCGATGTACTCGGTCTCCTGCGGGGAGGGACCGATCTCGATGCCTTCTGCGGCGACGTTGAGCTCACGGGCGAGGCCGAAGAGCTCGACGAGGGTCTTGCCGGCGGACGCGACGGCGTCACGGGCGGTGATGGAGTTCTTGGTCTCGACGTCGATGATCAGCTTGTCGAAGTCCGTGCGCTGCTCGACACGGGTGGCCTCGACCTTGTAG
>LSQX01193283.1_pt3 | contig 14467 bp, 10 predicted proteins | sample 654561 | NCBI WGS metagenome assembly LSQX01 (sample SAMN04489861, study PRJNA283612) | anaerobic digester metagenome | isolation source: 4 biogas reactors fed with cattle manure at either 37C or 55C with and... | place: Denmark: Kongens Lyngby | collected 2014
CAAGCCCTACCTCTTCCCTCAGGATTTTCCCCGTAGTACCTGTCGCCACCAAGTCAAAGCGGCTGAGAATCTCCTTAAACCGGCTTGCCAGCTTGAGCATAGCGGGCTTTTTCTCATCGTGGGCGATCAGTGCTACTTTCCATTTTCGTCCTGGCTCACCAACCGGGCTGCCGCCGTGCACTGAAGGCTTTTCTTGATAGCGGCCTCTCAACTCCTTACCCATATACTCTGCACTCCTTGCCAACAGCTTGTCCACTATTTCCTTCGCCTGCCGACGGGTTTCCTCTAGGGAACCCGAGTTATCAACAACGTATTCGGCCCGTTCCACCTTCAAGGCCAAGGGCATCTGGGCATCTATCCGGCGCTGGGCTTCCTCCCTGCAGAGCTGATCCCGCTGCTGCAGCCTCTGAAGCTGGATCTCTGGCCTTGCGTACACGACGATTACACTGTCCATGCGCCTATCTAGTCCGACCTCATACAAGAGGGGGACATCAACAAACACCAGGGCTTCTCCCTGCTCCTTGGCAGCTTGAATGCCCTGCTCAATCATGGCGATTACCTTGGGGTGGACTATTGCATTGAGCCGCTGCCTGGCATCAGCATCCTGAAAGATCCTTTGGGCAAGCTTACCCCGATCAAGGTCACCATTGGGATGAAAGTATTCGGATCCGAAGGCTTCCCAGATTTCCTGCCAGCCGGAGGTTCCGGGACTCGCCACATCCCTGGCGTACTGGTCAGCATCTAATACCAAAAAGCCCTGTTCTTTAAGGAAATCCGCGGTGGTGCTTTTTCCGCTGGCAATCCCGCCAGTCAATCCCACGACCAGCACCCCATCACCTCCCACCCAGGTAAATCCACCAAAAGCCAATGGCTATCAGGACAATTCCCGGCAGGCGGCTTAGCATCGCTGCTGGTATCTTTGAACAGCCCGCCCACCTAGAGCCCAGGAGCAGCCCAGAGCTCAGGGCCAGGAAGCTGACAACGCTTACACTCACACAAGTACTCACAAGTGGGAATCCAGCTAAGGCGGCCGCCAAACCGACTCCCACAGCGTCAAGGGCCAGTGCAGTTCCCAAAAGCGCTGCTTCCCAGCTGCTGATAATGCCGGAAGCATCCACATCGGCGGCCAAAGGTTCTTTCCATACCTGAATGACGAGCCCAAAGGGCTGAAGCCGCAGCCTCAAGATGACATCCTCTTCCTCAGAGCTCGCCTTGGGCATCTCCAAGGACTGTCCCTGCACTCCCCTACTCTGCAGAATACTCCATAAGCCCAGCCCAATCAGAAGCGCTGCTCCTAACCTAGGAACAAAACCGCTGTCTACATACTGAGAAACTAAGGCCCCTGCCTGCATGGCCAGCAGCACCGCTGCTCCAGAAACACAGCTAGCGATACCCAGCGACATGATTGGCATTCTGACCTGCCTCATGCCGTAAGCAATGCCGGCTGCCAGGCCATCAAGGCTGATTCCTATTGCCAAAAGCACCACAGCCGACAGTTCCACGCCTGTACCCCCCAGGATGAAGAATCTATCCTCATCCTATGGAAATACCGGCGGCCTGTGCCTCTGCTGCAGGTGAAACTTACTCTCCTTGACAGCGGGGACAAAAAAAAGAACTGCGGCCGGCAAGTTTTATCCTGACAATGGGCCCGCCGCATGCGGCGCACGGCTGTCCTTCTCTACCATATACACGCAGCAGAGCTTGGAATCCTCCCTGCCGCCCCTCGCCATCGACATAATCTCGAAAAGTCGTACCCCGGTGGGCAATCCCTTCTTTGATCACCTCTTTGATGCTCTGGTGCAGGCGCTCAATCTCTGCTTCTGTTATCTCCCCCGCCGGCTTGCCGGGATAAATCCCTGCCCTATGCAAGCTCTCATCCGCGTAAATATTGCCGAGGCCGGCGATCCGGCGCTGATCCAGCAGGACCGATTTTACCGCTGCCTTCCGGCCAGCCAGCTGCTCTGCCAGGTAAGCCGGAGTGAAATCTTCTGCTAGAGGCTCAGCCCCTAAACCCTTGAGGCCTTGAATAGACCCCCAGCCCGGCTCCTGCAGCAGATCTATAGTGCCGAACTTGCGCTGATCCACCAGCCGTACATCCAGTTCATCCGCCAAGTGAATGCGGATAGACGTGTGCTTCTCCACCGCCGCATCCCTGGGCACAGCTATGAGCCTGCCGGTCATCCGCAGGTGGATAACCAGCCTATCGCCTGAATCCAACCGGCAGATCAAGTATTTCCCCCGGCGGTCCAGTTGGGTGAATTGCCTGCCCAATAGCGCGTCCCTAAGCTGTCCTTCCTCACAGTTGCGAAGTACCCTGGGGTACAGCACCTCGATTCCCTGGATCGGCCGGCACAGGATCTTCTCCTCCAGTGTTCTGCGAACTGTCTCTACCTCCGGCAGCTCCGGCACCTTGTCCACCTCACTAGTTCTCTCACTCTTCAAAGACCGGTACCACATCACCCCAGTTCCGGCCGGACTTTACGTCAACTACCAGGGGCACATCTAAAGTCACAATTCCCTCCATGGTCTCCTTCACCAAGCGGGCAGCCGGCAGCAAATCCTCAATATGCACCTCAAACACCAGCTCATCGTGGACCTGCAGGAGCATCTCAGCCCGCAGCCCGCTGGCGGAGATCTTCCGCTCCACCGCTACCATCGCCATCTTGATGATATCGGCAGCAGAGCCTTGAATGGGGGCATTCATTGCCGCCCGTTCAGCAAAGCTCCGCAGCGCCCAGCGCCTGCTGCGGATATCCGGCAAATAACGGCGGCGGTTGAAGAGGGTAGTTACATATCCCCGCTCCCTGGCTTCCTCTACTGTTCTATCAAGGTATGCCTTAACCTCTGTGTATTTCTGAAAATACTTGTCGATATACGCTTGGGCTTCCTGGACAGGCAGGCCGGTCCCTTTGGAGAGGCCAAAGCTGCTGATTCCATAGACGATGCCGAAGTTAATGGCCTTGGCAGCATTCCTCAGCGCCGGCGTAACCTCATCCATCTCTAAGCCAAAGACCTCTGCCGCGGTCCGAGCATGAATATCCGCTCCCGCCCTAAAGGCCTTCAGCCACGCGGGGTCTTGGGACATATGGGCCAAAACCCGCAACTCAATTTGGGAATAGTCAGCAGCCAAGAGCACACAATCAGGATGACCTGCCGTAAAGGCCCGGCGGATCCTTCTCCCTTCAGCAGTCCTGACTGGAATATTCTGCAGGTTCGGATTCACACTGGAAAGCCGTCCGGTGGCTGTGACCCTCTGATGGAAGCTGGTGTGGATTCGCCTGGTGACAGGATGGACCAAAAGCTCCAGGGTATCTAGATAGGTGGATTTCAGCTTGACCAGCTGCCGATAGTCCATTACCAATTGCGCTATGGCATGCTCCTCTGCCAGCTGCTCCAACACCTCGGCACTGGTTGAAGGGCCGGTCTTCGTCTCTTTCAGTACCGGAAGCCCCAAGCGGTCGAACAATACCTCACCCAGCTGCTTCGGCGAGTTTATGTTAAACTCCATGCCGGCCTGGGAGTAGATCAGCTCCGCCAGGCGATCAATCCGTTCCCCAAATTCCTGGGAAATGGCCCGCAGATCATCTACATCGACCGCCACTCCCCGCCGTTCCATAACAGCCAGGACCCTAGCCAAAGGTAGTTCTGTTTTGCGGTATAAGTCGGCCAGCCCATCCGTGCCAAGCTGCTCCTCCAGCTTGGCATAGAGCGCCGGCAGCTGGGCTAACCGGGGCTTGCTAAACTCCGCCAGCCGCTCGGAGCCTACATCTGCCAGGGGAACGGCCTTGGCACCCTTACCGGTCAGCTCCTCCAAACTAGGCTGATAGACATCCAGTACCTGCAAGAACACATCTCCCAGCCCGCTGATGGCCTGGCCGGGGTTTAGCAGGTAAGCTGCCAGGGAAATATCGAAGACAGTGCCCTCCAGTACCAAGCCTAAATTGGCAAGGGCATGATAGAGAGCCTTGCTGTCAAAGCAGACCTTTATCCCCTCGGCTCTCTCAAAGAGCTCCCTAAGAGCAGCCGCTGTCTCTTCCGAATGGGAGACAGGAAAGTATCCACAGCTTTCCCCATCACTCAGCCCCAGCCCTACCAAGACGGCATCGATACTGTCATCACCATCGATGTATGGGTCAAGATAGATGACACCATCGGATTCATCCCTTCCATCCAGCAAGCCCCTGACAAAGGACTGAAACTCCGACGGAGAGGAGAACAGGCGAAAATCCGGGCCTTCCTCAAATGACACCGGCGCCGGCTGGCTTTCCGAGAGTTCAAGCCGGGCAATCAGGCTCCTAAACTCCAGGCGAGCAAAGAGTTGATAGAGCCTGTCATCCTGCCACCCATCCCGTGCATATGGAGCAAGCTCACAATCGACAGGGACTTGGCAGTTGATGGTGGCCAGTCTGCGGCTGAGCCTCGCCTGATCGGCATACTTCTCCAGATTCTCCCTCTGTTTGCCCCTGAGCTGATCGATATTCTCCAGTACGCCCTCCAGGCTGCCGTACTCCTGCAGCAGCCTAGCCCCGGTCTTAGGCCCGATACCGGGTACGCCGGGAATGTTGTCTGACGAATCGCCCATTAGCCCTTTGAGGTCGGCCATCAGCCTCGGCGGTACTCCGTGCTTTGCCTCCACCTGCTTTGGATCGTAAGCTTCCAAGTCGGTTATACCCCGGCGGGTAATCAAAACGGTGGTGCCTTCATTGACCAGCTGTAGACAATCCCGGTCCCCTGTGACGATCAAGACCTTGCGCCCCAATCCTCTATGGTAGCACGCGAGGGTACCGATGACATCATCAGCTTCATAGCCCTGTATCTCCACGATTGGTATGGAAAAAGCATCTACTACATCTTTGATCAGTCCAACTTGAGGCACCAGTTCATCGGCCATTTTGGGACGATGAGCTTTGTACTCGTCATACTCTTCATGGCGAAAAGTGGGGCCGGCTAGGTCAAAGGCGACAGCGATAAAATCCGGCTCCTCGTCATCCAGTAGGCGCAGGAGCATAGTGGTAAAGCCCAATACAGCATTAGTGTGCTCGCCTTGACTAGTGGTCAGAGTTGGAATAGCATAAAAGGCCCGGTGAATGAGACTATTCCCATCCACCAGCACCACCTTTTCCTGAAAGCTGCCGGTCCCGGCTTCCATATTACCACCTCAAATTTGTCAAATTCACTGAACAAAGGCCCAGCCTGCACATCTGTAACCGGAAGCCCCGGCGCCGGCAGGCCTTTCTTAGGTCTTCAGCAAGTATTCCATATTTCAGCTGAATTTACCTCTTTGCCTCCCCCTTGCTGCCAATCCCGCCCAGGTTCTTTCCAGATTGCGGCACCAGCATACAGAACTTGACTTTAGCGTCTGAATTTACATTTCGCCAAAAGTAGTATTGCGATTCATGGTATGTTAGGATGATTGCAGATGGAGGGGGCTTAAGTCCTATGTCCCCGGCCATGCTGCCGACGGAGTTTTCCAGCCAAGACATACAGGAAGGGAGAGGTTTATGTCGATGCGACAGCATAAGTTCTCTATGGCAATCATGGCTCTCCTGATGGTATTGCTTTTCAGCAGCACCACCGCTGCCGCTGAGCTCAAGGATATATCAGCCAGCTGGGCTAAGGCCGATATACAAGCTCTAGCAGCAGAGGGAGTGATCAGTGGTTACCCCGATGAGACATTTCGCCCTAAGAATCCAGTCACCAGGGCCGAGTTTGCCCGGATTTTGGCCAAGGCGTTCCGCTTTGAATCCGGGGGTCAAGCCCCATTTTCTGATACCAGGAACCACTGGGCCAAGAATGAAATCAGTGCCCTGGCGGCAAAGGGGATTATCCAAGGCTATCCCGATGGCAAGTTCCACCCCAATGAGAAAATCACCAGAGCGGAAATTGTGACAATGCTTACTAGAGCCCTCAAGCTGGACAAAGACTTTCAGGCAAACTACTTCGACTGGTGGCCTACCTTTACTGATCTGTCAGAAGAGCACTGGGCCTATGGCTCAGTAGAAATCGCCAGCCGCTTGGGGATCATCCCCTCGATTTTTGGCACCACTTTCCAACCGGAGCGGCCGGCCACCCGTGAGGAGACAGCGGCTATGGTCAAAACCGCCGCTGACTTGGTCACAATCCAAGGTACCCTCAGCGCTGCCGGTGACCAGGCTACTGTAACAATCGAGCCTTTGATCGGCCATTCCTTGGTGCTGGAACTAGCACCTGATGCCAGCATCTTGCGCAACAGCACCAAGTCTGAAGCAGCAAATCTGGTGGAAGGCGACCAGATATACCTGGTGGCTAACCGGTCCGGTGCCGCTCAGTTTGTCAAGGCCAGCGGCATCGTAACCCAGTCAGATGTAATGTCCAAGATCACCGACCTATCCAAGGGCATGGTCACTAAAGAACAGCTGGGTGCCCTGATCAAGGGCGACTGGCAGGCAGTACGGGATGAAATGAAGTACACCCTCTATGATCAGCTGCTCAAGAACGGAGTTAAGCCCCATGAAGCTGAGGCTCTCATCATCCAGGATTGGTCTGCCCTCAGTGACTTCGGCCAGGAGCGGATTGCAGAGGCTCTGGCAGCGGAGTGGGGTTTGTCCCCTGAGCTGATCGTCGCACTCCTAGAGCGGGATTGGCAGACGGCCCAGGAATACGGGCAGGTGGAACTCACCCAGCGCCTGTTGGGGGGCCTTCTAAACGAGTCCTTCTAGCTGCGGCAAAGGTCCGGCCAAGCTCACAGCCTGACTAAGAAAACACTGAACCACAGCCAGGTTTCCGATTACCCTCGGAGGCCTGGCTTCTTGTTTGGGGGAAAATGCCGTTTTACTTAGAGAGAGAAAGCTTTATGGAATATATGGGACCAGTTTGGGAATATGGGTCAATAGCCTGCCGTGACCACAAGTCACTATATGTTGTATAGTATAGTAGACGAGCACCAATATATGGTGTCTAAGGACCGGTACCTATGGAAGATGGTCTCGCAGGTCCATACGTGTTATGATGAACCAGATGACTCTGGCTGCATGTCATGTCGCCAAGTGTACTGTACAAAGGAGGGGCTAACCGTATGCAATTAAGCAATAATGCCCGTACCGTCTTAGAACGGCGCTATCTGGCCAAGGACACCGAAGGCAACTTGCTGGAAACTCCCGAAGAGATGATCCAGCGGGTGGCCCGCAATATTGCGGCGGTCGATGCAAATTACGGAGCAGATGCTGAAGCAGTCGCCCAGACCGAAACCGAATTCATTGAAATCATGGACCGATTAGAGTTTCTGCCCAATTCCCCTACCCTGATGAATGCAGGACGGGAACTGCAGCAGCTGTCGGCCTGCTTCGTATTGCCGGTGGAAGACAGCATGGAGGGAATCTTTGACGCGGTCAAAAATGCTGCCCTTATCCACAAAAGCGGCGGCGGCACCGGTTTTGCCTTCAGCCGCCTCAGGCCTAAGAACGACAAGGTCCTTTCTACCGGCGGCATAGCCAGCGGCCCCATATCCTTCATGAAGGTGTTTAACTCTGCAACTGAGGCGGTTAAGCAAGGCGGCACCCGCCGGGGGGCCAACATGGGTGTCTTGCGCATCGATCACCCCGACATCATGGAATTCATCACCTGCAAGCAGGATTCAGATGACCTGACCAACTTCAACATCTCCTGCGGCGTAACGACAGCATTCATGGAAGCCGTGGAGGCGGATGGTTTCTACGATCTCATCAATCCCCGCACCAATCAGCCCAGCGGCAGGCTGAAGGCTCGGGATGTCTTTAACAAGATTGTTGAGATGGCATGGCATAACGGTGAGCCCGGCATTATTTTCCTTGATCGTCTAAATGAGTTTAACCCCACTCCCCATGTGGGAGAATTTGAGTCCACCAACCCATGCGGTGAACAGCCCCTGCTTCCCTACGAGTCCTGCAACTTGGGGTCAATCAACTTGGCCAAGTTCGTGACCAGGAACTCCATGGATTGGGAGCGCTTACGCCGGGTAATCCAGGTTGCGGTCCATTTCCTCGATAATGTGATCGATGCCAACCGCTATCCGCTGCCTGACATCGAGCACATGACCAAGGCCAACCGGAAAATCGGCTTGGGCGTTATGGGCTTTGCCGATATGCTCATCCTCCGGGGCATACCCTACGATTCGGAGGAAGCCATAGCTGCCGCCCGGGAGGTAATGTCCTTCATCCAGCGGGAAGCCCGGCAAGCTTCCATCGAACTGGCAAAGCTAAGAGGGCCCTTCCCCAACTTCAAAGGCAGCATCTACGATGACGGTGAGATCCCTACTCTGCGGAATGCCACAGTCACCACCATCGCTCCCACGGGGACCATCAGCATTATCGCGGGCTGCTCTTCCGGCATCGAGCCGCTGTTTGCAGTAGCTTACACCCGCAATGTGCTGGACAACGACCAGTTAGTGGAAGTCAATCCCCTGTTTGAAGCCATGGCCAAGCGGTTTGACTTCTACAGCCCTGAACTGATGAAGCTGGTGGCCAAACGGGGTTCTGTGAGGGGTATTGAGGATATACCGGAGCACATACAGCAGCTGTTTGCAACCGCCCATGATATTGTCCCTGAGTACCATGTTAAGATCCAGGCTGCTTTCCAGGAGTTCACTGATAATGCTGTCTCCAAGACAGTCAACCTGCCCAATGAAGCTAGCCAGGAGGATGTGGCGAAAGCCTTCTGGGAGGCCTATAGGACAGGCTGCAAAGGAATCACCATATACAGGGACGGCAGCCGCTCTGGTCAGGTACTGACTATTAAGAAGACGGAAGAAGAGCAAAAGGGCGGCCAGCAGGGTGTCCCCAAAGCCGTGGTACGGCCCAGGCCCCAAGTCACCAGCGGGCGTACACTGCGGATTCCTACAGCCCACGGCAATATGTATGTTACTATCAATGAGGACGAGTACGGGATCTGCGAAGTCTTTGCCCAGACCGGCAAATCCGGCGGTGATGCCGCAGCCAATAATGAAGCCATCGCCCGCCTCATCTCTATGGCGCTCAGAGCAGGAGTACCCGTAGAAGACGTCATCAAACAGCTGCGGGGCATTCGTTCTTCTACGCCTGTCTGGTTCAACGGCGGCCTGGTACTGTCCGGGCCAGACGGTATCGCCATCGCCCTGGAGCGCTACATCCACTGGCGCAAGACCGGACAAGAGCTGGACAGCGTCACGACTGCTGTGGATGCAGCTGCACCGGCCGGCGAGTGCCCGGACTGCGGCAGCACGCTCAAGTATGAAGAGGGCTGCAGCAACTGCCCCCAGTGCGGATACTCCCGCTGCAGCTAGTTAGATAGGAAACCCCGGCAGCTTGTTAGACTACCGCAAAATACACTGAGAGGGCCGGCGCTAGGACTGGTAACCAGCGCTGGCCCTCTCTACTGAATCCCGCTATTGCATCATTGCTTGATTACAGCACCAACCCCCGGGCATGAACAGTCCAGCGATCCACTACCTGCTCCCCTTCCACAACATAGAAGGAGTCACTCAGATTGACCACTGTACAGACATGAACCGGAATCACTTCCACTTGCTGGCCAATGGAAAAAACACCCTCGGGAGCAGAAATGAAGCCATGTTCTTCATTCACCTTCACGATTCTGGCCTTCGGTACCCCTTTTATCATCCCGTGCCCAAACTTGGGATGTGCTGCCTCAGAGAGCACCTTGGACCCTGCATCCAAAAGATATCTCTCCGGGGCCGGATTGCTGACAACCGTCGCCTTGACTGTCAGGGCACAGTCACCTAGAGCGGCGCCAAGGGCGGCCTGCTGGGCGTCATTAAAAACGTATGTACCTGGGCGCCATTCTGTTATCCCGGGAACCTCAAAATCGGCATAACAGGCAGGAGTGGAACCTGTACTGACAGTCTCAATCTTGAACCCCGCTTTCCGCATTTCATCAGCGGCAGCCACCAGCTTCTGGGCAGATATCTCGGCCTGCTCCTCCACCTCCTGGGTGTTGGCACAGCCATATAAATGCCCTTCATGGGTCATTACTCCCCGCAGGTCTAGATTCTCCAACTGCCCCGCTGCCCGGGCTAGGCCCAGAGCCTGTTCCGGAGCCGCGCCATCCCGGCTGCCTCCAGTATCTATAATCATGGATACCGTAAACTTAATGCCTGCCGCCTTAGCAAAGCTATCCATCCTTTTTGACGCGATATAGCTATCAAAGGCCAAGGTCAGCTTGCACCGCTGGGCCAGTGCCGCCGCTTTGGCCAGCTGGTAATCGCCGACCAGCGGATAAGCGATGAAGAGATCATGCACACCGGCATCGGCCATCAGCTCTGCTTCACTGATTGTCGCACAGGTCAGCCCAACTGCACCGGCTGCCAGCTGCATCCTGGCTATTTCCTTGTTCTTATGGGTTTTTATATGGGGCCGCAGATTGATCTCCCTATCCTTGGCTTTCTCTGCCATGTAGGCAATGTTGCGCCTGAGTATTTCCAAATCAACCAGGAGCACCGGGGTGGGCAGCTGTTCTTTTCTCAACATGATTAAACCTCCACAGCGGCATTATCTCCTAAAGGTGAAGGGCAACCGGCACCGCTTTACGCAAAGCCACTTTGCGGGGGGTTACTTCACAGTCGTAGGCGAGAATCTCAACTCCTGCCTCCGCTGCTTCCTCCACGACTTGCCCAAAGGCAGGGTCCATCCTGTGGTTGGGAGAGAAGACTGATGCATCCTCTCTTTGAATAACAAAAACCAGAAATGCTTGGAAGCCTTCCTGGAGACTTTCAATCAGCTCTCCTATATGCCGGGTTCCCCTGGAGGTGGGAGCATCGGGAAACAGGGCTGTCCCCTTCTCCACCAAAGTAACTGACTTGACTTCAACAAAAGCCTTCACTTCGGGACTTTCCAAGAGGAAATCCAGCCTGCTGCTGCCCAGGGTTACTTCTGGCTGCAGGCTTGTATAGGAGGTGAACTCGGCCAAAGCACCTTCCTTGACAGCTCGAGAAAACAGCCGGTTGGGCAAGTGGGAATCAACTGAAACCCAACACCGGCTGTCACCATCTTCGTAAAGGACTTTGGCCAGGCGGCCCCTGGTCTTGTAGGCGCTAGACTGAGGAAAAGGTTCAATGACTACTTCCGCACCAGGCACCAATAGCTCTGTCATGCGGCCGGAACTGGGCACATGCACCGAAACCGTACCTTCGCCTTCCAGATCAATCAGGCAGACAAACCGATTCAGCCGCTTGACAAACCGCCCCATCCTCGCATCAGTCTGGAGCTCCACGGTCACTGAAAGCCACCGCCGGCACTGCCGTCACATTCTTGGCAGATCCCGTAGAACTCCAATCGATGGGACTTCACCTTGTGTCCGCTGAGTTTTTCAGCCGCGTCATTTAGTCCGTCAACTACGGGCAGATCAATATCATACACATTGCCGCACTTAGTGCAGGCAAAGTGATAATGGTTCTTCGGATTACCGTCAAACCGACTGGATTCGCCGCTAAAGGATAGCTCCAAGGCGTCTCCGGACTCCACCAAAATCCTCAGGTTGCGATAGATGGTACCCAAACTAATGTTGGGAAGTTCCCTTCTCACTTCCTGGTAAATCCAGTCAGCTGTAGGATGGGTATCGGTCCCTCGCAGAACAGACAGAATCACTTCCCGCTGCTTTGTGTTCCGCACAAACCCCCGTTTCTTCTCCGCCATGAAATCGCCTCCAGAAACGTTGAAACACCAAAAACAATAATGATTACCAAACACATCTTAGCATTCTGCCTGTGCTCTGTCAACGCACGGGAGCTCTGTGGGAGTCTCTCCCTGTCCTTGGCGGAGGGCAACCAAGAAGCCGCAGAGGAACCAAAATATGTTAGCGAGATTGGCAGCGTGAATAGTGTTATCAACTTGTTGGTGGATGAGGGTGCCGATCAGCGCCGCCAGCACGCCCTGCGCCAGAGCCCACCGATGTTTAGCTACCACCTGAAAGCCAGCAACAATACTGAGCCCCACCACAGTGACCAACAATACAAGGCCGGGAACGCCGTACTCAGCCAGCGCATGCAGAAAGAAATTATGGGCCAGGGCCATGCTATTGCCTCTCGGCGAGTACTGCTGATACACGTGGGGGAAAACGGCTGTGCCTATGCCAAAAACTAGATGATCAGGGATCATGCTCAGCGTGACAGACCAAACCTCTAATCTATCCCTATTGCGCTCCAGGCTGAACATTCTATCTATGCGCCGCTGCACGCTTGGGCTTGTTTGCACCACCATGGCGACAATCAGCACCGCTACTACTGCCCACACGATGTTCCTGCGGTTGCTGCTGAAAAGCATGTAGGAGGCAACGCCTCCAGCAAAACCAAGCCAAGCGCCCCGGCTGCCGGTAAACAGCAGGCTTGGTACTGCAGCAAGGGCAGCTAACCGAACCCCCACCTTCTGCCAGGGCCTTTGCAGCCAATCAGCATAACTCCAGGCAAGCAGTATAGCGATTAGTAGGCAAGTGCCGGTACCGTTGGGTCCCTGTGCAAGAAGCTCGAGCCGAACTACCCGCTTGACCCGAGCGGCATAGATACCGTATCCTGAGGCAATCAGCAGGCCGATCACTAGAAAAGGTATGGTTCTTCGGAGAATCCAGCAGTCTTCCCAAAGTAAGTCACTCGCGCGAAAGAAGAACGTTATGATTATCAGGGCAAGACCAATAGTGCTGGGAACGGCGATATCGGGCCTAATGGAGGCCAGGCTGCCGACCATTGCCCAGAAGCCGAGTAGGATAAATAAGATACGTAGATGCTTTGCCTTACCCCCTTCTTGCCTAGAGCGTATGGGCGGGCCGGCTACCTCGTGCCCAAGCAGGCGGGCCCGGATGAATACTACCAATGAGTCCACCAGCAACAGTAAGACACTTACAATCGTAGATGTCAGGGGGATGCCGAGGAAGAACAGGGCCCATCCTAAAAGAAGTAAGGGCCGCTGCCGCAGCAAAAGCATCATCATACTCTCACACGCTGGAGCAGTGGTGCTCTGTCCGGTTGACGGCGATGAATCAGCGGATCCGGTAACTGCATTGCAGAGGGCTAATGACATAGCAATTCTACTCCTTTGGATACGACAACTTTCAATGTGTAACGGTTCTGTGACACTCCTCGAGTACTTCCACATGTACTAACGTATTCCTGTCTGAGGTGGGTAAAGGCAGTCCCTGACCCACAATTTCTCCTTGTCAACGGCAGTGAAATATGCTATTATTACTTTGTCGCTTGAGGCAACACACAAGCTATCACACCATATCTTGCCGAAGTGGCGGAATAGGCAGACGCCCACGACTCAAAATCGTGTGGGGTAACCCCCCGTGTGGGTTCGACTCCCACCTTCGGCACCAGCAGTAAACCCCAGTCTAACTGGGGTTTTGTGTTCTATATAGAGCGACTACTTTCGGCCCCGGCAACGCTTAATCACTTATCTGCTATCACAATGGTTGTGTTTCCAATCCGCCACACCATTTCGACTGATGCAAAACCAGCTTTCCTTAACATGGCAATTTGGTTTGCAACTGTACAGGGCGTATCAATGTGATAGAGCTCACCATATTCGAAGTGTGGCCAACAGAGTCACAACTTGATCCACCCCTTATCCAGCCAGTACTGGTTATCAGCGGAAAGCGGCTCTTCTTTTCTTGCCATCCCTTGGTGCATCATCCTGGTGATGGCAAAGAGAGTCTTCACTCCTATGCTCTTGCAGGCAGGACGCCCTTCTTTGTATCTAGCGGCCAGGCCTTGCACTCTGCGGATGATGGCTTCGCGCCTCCCATCGGATAGCTGCGTCCAGAACACATCCTCCATCAGCGCCATTCCCAGCTTCTTGACATGAGAAACACCCAGCCACTTTAGGCTTGTGGCTACATCTCTCTGTGCCCCTCCCTGAACCCATCCGATAGCGTCGGTCAAAACCACGGCTTTTTTCCGAAACATCCTGTCATCGGGCCTGTGCACCATCCAGTGGACGCACAGGTGATCCAGCAAGGCTTTCATTTGTGCTGTGGTCCTCAGGGCGTACACGGGATATGCAAACAGCAGTAGATCAGCATCCAGCATGGAGTTCCAAATTGGGCGCACATATGCAGCATGGGGGCAGAGCTCTTCACTCTTCAGAAAACAGGTCTTGCAGCCAGTACAAAAGTGCGGCAGGTCCCGGGGGAGGACGTACTCTGTGATAGAGCTGCCTTCACGCAGGACATCCAAGAAAGCCTCTTTGATGTGGTAAGTGCAGCCCTTGACTTCTGTACCTGTGATCACTGTGATCTTCATCATCCTTCCTCCCCTCCGCCTATACTTAGGACTCAACCGACTTCTTCTTACCTTTGGCATACCCTAGTTGTATTCTCGCACTAGGCATCATGTCCTTTGACTACGGAGGAGCGTTGACTCCCCACTGTCACATCTGCATTATTTGAGCATCGCCAACTCTCTAGTCGCCATTACCTCCACCCCTCTGGCTCTAGATTATTAGCCCCTAGTCGCTGCCGTTTTCCTGAC
>LSQX01254850.1_pt2 | contig 14467 bp, 10 predicted proteins | sample 654561 | NCBI WGS metagenome assembly LSQX01 (sample SAMN04489861, study PRJNA283612) | anaerobic digester metagenome | isolation source: 4 biogas reactors fed with cattle manure at either 37C or 55C with and... | place: Denmark: Kongens Lyngby | collected 2014
ATCAAGTACCTGTTCCATTATTTATTAATATGCTCTGTTAAGATATATGTTACATAGTTCATTACACAACAGCCTGAAAAGCAGGCAAAGCAGCGTATCAGTTAAATGCACTGAAACGGTAGTGGAACGAAATGACAAATAAAGACGATTCACGGAATGAGCGCGTCTCATACCAGCTTGTCCCCGAAGAGTATGCTGAGAATCCCTTATATGAATTCAGTATGTCACGCCACGTAACACTTAAAGTAGCCCGCTTCTCTTTAAGGAATTTGTAACTCGCCGAAACGTTCCAAATGCATTCCATTTGGTTGGCACTTGCCATCTCATACCCGAAGGGTTTGCTGAAACGACATGTCGTGGAGGCCCCCAGACCGAATGGTGTCTCATATGAAACTTCGGCATCGGCCGTAATTCGCTTGCCGCCACTTCTATTATCAATATAGTTGCTTTTATTTTTTTCTATGCTATAGTTCACTTCCAGACTGGTAAGCCAGTACTGGTTCGAATATCCCACATCCAGCCCCGTACTGAACCTATTCCAGTCCATAGCATTCTTTTTAGGTTCGCTGTCGGTAAAACTCTGTACGAAGGTTACATTATGATTCAAAGAGTGGTTAAATGTTAATCCTACGGAGATATCGGAAAAGGGATAGGTCAAATAGAGGTATTCACTCATATTCCAGTTGCCGTTTATGTTGGCCGGAGAGGTACGGCGCACTCCGGTCTCCCGTTCAAGACGTGTCAAACTGGTGATTGCATTGTATCTCTTGCCGTAGTTCACGGTGGCCCTCATCCAGGATCTGAACTGAAACTCCAGACCGAAATTATGTCTGAATTCATTCTTAAGATTCTTATTGCCCTCACTGATATTCATGGGATCACGATAATCGGAAACAGTTGACAGTTGAGTTGCAGACGGCAACTGGTTATTGAATCTATAGTTAAATCCCAGTTGATTTTTCTTAAAGACTTTGGCACGGAAATTGGCAGAGGCATTGTATCTGATTCCGGAATAACGGATATGTTCATTTCGTCCGAACTGATCGTTATCGGCCGTCATAACAGCAGGCGAAGCCTGTCCCGAGATGTTCGTCCTGATCAATGAGTCGCTGTAAAAATAGTCCAGACTCAATGAGTTCTCCACACTGCCGTTTCGCCTTTCATAATACAGACTGTCAACCCTTTTCACAGTGCCGTAGAGAATATCTTCGTAATTCTGGATGCTTTTACTCTGATACCGGGAAAAATTGTATGATATGGAGGCATAGCCCGAACCGCTCAGATCCCGCTGAAGACTCAATGATGCATAACAGTTGGTCTGTTCCGACGGTGTGAGTATCCTGTGATTGACAAGTCGGACGCTGTCGCCCAACTGCAAGAAGCGGTTCTCCGAGCTGTTCAGGGTGGTGTTTTCATTATCGGAACCGGTGACGTTAAGATAGAAGTTCAAATTGTAACGTTTTGACTCACCAAAATTGCTTGTAAATGAGCTGTTTATATTAAACGAACGATTATCGGTATCGGTTTTGCCCGACTGTCGGGTAACACTGATAAGTCCTTCACCCTCATTCAATATCGAATCGCTCGAACCGGTAGCGCTGTTTCCGGTATTGCGTGACATATTAACATTAAAATTCCAGTTGCTGTCTTCTTTTATCCGTCCGGATAAATTTGTCGAACCGGTCCATCCCCTATTACCCTGCGTACCGGTATTTTCGTTGATTCTGTTTTGTGTGTATGAAGGCAGAAACGTTTTATTGTAAACCGAATTTTTACTTTCGCTGTAATCATCGTTATATGATACGGAGCCGCTTACCGATGTTTTTCCGATTTTCTTATTAACATAGAAATAGCTGTTGGTGTTCTCGGATTTTATTGCATCGGTATATTCATCGGGGATGTTGCTGCGATTGAAATTGCCGTAAACTTCCGAACCGCCGGTCTTCCATACCGACCCGTTGAGCAACAACGAATACCGGTCAAACTTTTCCGTGGTTCCGGCGCTTATATTTGCAAAAAGGGTGCGATCCATAGGCTCCTTGGTCTCCATGTCCATAATGAGATGGTTGTCGCTCATGACATTCAGCGTATCATCGGGTACCTCATAAACCTTCAGGTTCTTAATCTTGTCTGTCGGCATATTGTTCAGCGCAATGCTCATGTCCCGTTCAAAGAATGACTCGCCGTTCAGCCTTATCTCTTCAATGATACGTCCGAGATATCTCATTTTACCCTCCTCGTATTTCAGTCCGGGCAGACGCCGCACCAAATCGAGCAGTACGCTGCCGGAAGGCATCTCATAGGCATCGGCATTAAATATTATGGTGTCACCGCGCTGGTACATACGTTGCAGTTCGGCAATGATTTCAACCTCCTCGGTAGTGATTGGATGGCTTCGCAGGACAATGGAGTCGAGCACAACCGTATAATGGCTGACGCCGTCGCTCCTTCCCTCTGTGGTAACAAAGACTGAATCCAGAGTCTGCATACCCAGATAAGAGATGGTTACTCTAAGACGGGTATCTCTCAAACGATTCCGGAGTGTCATACTAACCCAGAAACCTCCATCCTTATCGACAGCCGTCCCGTCAAAAACAGTGGTATCACCCATGCAGGTCACCTTTATGTTGGCCCCCTGCAACGGATAGGGTTCAGGTTCAAAATCATCGATTCCAAACACCCTGCCCTCTACCTCATACCACTGTTTTATATAGGTGCGCAACAGTGACTCGATTTCGGGTGTAGTCCAATCCTGTGCCTTGAGTCCGGCAAACAGAGTCAAAAAAATGATCAAAAGCAGGTATCTCCTTCTTCCCGGAACACCTGCCGCAAGCAAACGCAGGAGAATGTTTTTCCAGCGTCCCCTTTTGCTCAAATCAGTTATTTCATTATATGCCGGCAAAATAAAAAAATGGAAAGGCTTATTTCTATAACAAAACTATCAAATTAATTTTATTGATAAAATACTATCAACTTGTTTCAACGATAAACAGACCAAACATATTTCAGCGGCCAAACCATCAAATGGAGAGGACGGAAAGTACATTTATAAGCTCCTCATTGATAGGTTTGTCCTTTTTGACGGCCCTGGCTATGGGAACGTTTACCATCTGATCATTTACCACACCTATCATTATATTGCGCTGCCCCTCCTTCAGAGCCTCGATGGCTGCCACTCCCATACGGCTGGCCAGAATACGGTCCATCGCGCTGGGACGGCCTCCGCGCTGCAAATAACCGAGGATTGATACCCTGACGTCAAATTCGGGATACTCCTTGTACATACGCTCGGCATAATGCATGGCGCCGCCATCTTTTTCAGAGACCAAAACTATTGAACTTCGTTTGGACTTGCGGATACCCCTGTCAATATAGGCCGCAAGCTGGTCTATATTGGTACTGCTTTCAGGAATGATAGCAGCCTCGGCGCCGGCAGCTATTGCACTGTTCATGGCAAGGAAACCGGCATCACGTCCCATAACTTCGACAAAGAATATACGGTTGTGTGAGTTTGCCGTGTCATGTATCTTGTCAACGCATTCCACAATGGTGTTAAGCGCCGTATCAAAACCTATGGTATTGTCTGTACCGTAAAGGTCATTGTCAATGGTACAGGGAAGCCCAATGACAGGGATGTCATATTCGGCTGACAACGCCTGCGCACCTGACAGAGAACCGTTGCCGCCTATTATTATAAGAGCATCTATTCCATTGTCTTTAATTGTCTTATAGGCTTTTGCACGTCCCTCGGGAGTAAGAAACTCCTTGCTGCGGGCAGACAGCAGAATAGTTCCGCCTGCAAAGATTATGCCGGATACGCTTTCGGTCGTGAATTCCTTTACATCGCCGTTTATAAGTCCGTTAAAACCGCGATAGATACCGAAGACCCTCAATCCCGCATAAATGGCCGAACGTGTCACCGCACGGATTGCCGCATTCATACCCGGCGCATCGCCACCCGATGTCAATACTCCTATTGTCTTTATTTTAGTCATTACCATATTATAGTCGCATATAAAAGATTCTACAATTTTATTTGGCAAAGGTACTGAAAAAAAGGTAAAAGCACTGTTACAGTCTCTTCCAATATATATTAAAAAAACGTATATTCGCATTCTGAATAAAAACGGCCTGCACCGGACGGAAACGGCCCATGCTGAACGGAATAATCCAAAATTGGGTAAAGTAACCCACAGCGGACGGAACAATCCAAACGGAATGAGACGGTTTGAACGGAATGAACGGAATGAAACAGCCCACAATCGAAATAAAATCCCTGAGCACGGGATACCGCGTTAAAAACAACATAGCAGTTGTTACCCGTGAAATAGACGCCGCCATCTGCAGTGGCGAGCTGACCTGCCTGCTTGGTCCCAACGGAGCCGGCAAATCCACCCTGCTGCGTACCCTGTCGGCATTCCTGCCTCCCGTAAAGGGCGATGTGGTCATCTTGGGACGCAGTATAAGTGACTATTCCGACAAGGAGCTCTCCAGACTGATAGGCGTAGTCCTGACCGAGAGGAACGACCTGCGCAATATGAGTGTGGAGGAGCTGGTTGGCTTGGGGAGAAGTCCTTACACAGGCTTCTGGGGCAGCCTTAACAATCAAGACCGTGAAATCGTGGCGGAAGCCATCGAGATGGTAGGCATAACCGCCCTTAAGGACCGTATGATCCAGACCCTTAGCGACGGTGAGCGCCAAAAAGCGATGATAGCCAAGGCTCTGGCACAGCAAACCCCGATCATTCTGCTCGATGAACCTACCGCATTCCTCGATTTTCCAAGTAAGGTAGAGATCATGCAGCTCTTGCACCGCCTGACACGCACCACCGAAAAGACCATATTCCTCTCCACCCACGATCTGGAGCTTGCACTGCAGATTGCCGATATTATCTGGCTTATGGCTCACGATAAGGAGATATCCATAGGTACCCCCGAAGATCTGGCCATACAGGGCACTCTGGGTAATTTCTTTACCCGTAAGGGAATAAGGTTCGATATGCAGAGCGGCCTGTTCTGTATTGAGAACGAATACACCCGTCAAGTAAGCCTAAAAGGCGATGAACCGCTCCGCTCGCTTGTAGCTAAAGCGCTGCGCCGTAACGGCATAAACTCGGAGACAGCAACAAAATCCGACATAGAGATAGAGGCATCGGGAGGCAGGTTGATCCTCAAAACCAAAGGCAAGTCGCCGGCAGAATTCTCCTCAATCAGCGCCCTGCTCGAAGCCCTCAAGGTACAATTGGCCGTCGTTTAAGATGTTAAACGACATACGGTGGTACGGAGATGTCCCGTGCAGCTTTATGGCCTTCCTGTGCGCGGCTGTAGGATAACCCTTGTTTTGCGCCCAATCATACTGCGGATACTCCTCGGCTATGCGTTTCATAAAATCATCACGGTACGTTTTTGCCAGGACCGATGCTGCTGCGATGGACATAAGCTTGCCATCGCCCTTCACGATCGTAGTATGTTTTATGCCCGGATAGGGAATAAAACGGTTGCCGTCTATGAGCAGATGTTCGGGACGCACCTTGAGTCGGTCAATGGCCAAGTGCATGGCCAAATATGAGGCTTTTAAGATGTTTGTCCTGTCTATCTGCCTGTTGTCCACCATCTCAACTGCCCAGGCCAGCGCCTGCTGCTCTATCACAGGGCGCAGTGCGTAACGCTGTTTCTCTGTAAGTTGTTTGGAGTCATTCAGCAGCTCATTGCTGAAGTCCGGCGGCAAAATGACGGCAGCGGCAAAGACGGGACCGGCCAGGCAGCCGCGTCCGGCCTCATCACAACCGGCCTCCAGACGGCCCTCCACCAAATAGGACTTCAAAGGATAATATCTCATTACTGAACAAATTCAAACAAAAACAAAACGAAACCCTACGCCTCTGTTATTTAACACACAAATCATCATATAACGGCTAAGTATGTCAAATATACAGAATAATAAGACTGGTTAGTCACAAAAATCATCGGAAAATAAGGCGGCCGGAATTGAATGCCACGGCATTAAGGTCGTACATAGCCCTCCGCTCAATGTAATTGCAGTTGGAACAGCCCGGCATGAAAAAGAGACAGCCGTCGGTGCAGGCAAGCACAAAAGCATCGGTGCGGGGATCATAGCCTATCCCCAGCGGCTGTTGCTCCAGCATCAAAACATTACGGCCCTCATTATAGTATAAAATACGTTCGCTCCATATATTGCCCGCAGCCGATGTAAATACTGCCGGCATTCCGTCGTCAAAGACCCCGGCCAAAAACATCATGTTGTCCGATGCACATATTGAGGTAAACCTCACATATTCGTAATAACCGCTGTAGATGCTGTTGAAGTCGAACGTTGTGAACGATCTCCAATCGGAGGTGCTCATCAATATTCCCTGAGAGCTTAGTATGAATACCTTACCGTCGAAACAGGCTATACCCTCCATACTGCCGCTTACATTCAGGCTGCGGCACAGTATCCTGCTCTTTCCATCACGCTCCACAGATGTTACACGCCCGTCGGGGGCAACTGCCAAAACATCGGAACCGCTTACGGCAATCCCTGCAATCTCGGAGCGGATCTTGATGCTGTCGGCAGCCGTGCCTTCAATATCGGTAAAAAACAGCATGCCGTCGCTGCGGGCTATGACGAAACCGTCATCGTACGGTTTTATGTCCACCGTTTCAGCCTGCGCAGAAAAAAAACTAAAGACTGCTCCCGACCATAGCAAGAGAATGGTCAGGAACAGTCTTTCAAAATTTTTTCTTTCCGGGAACATGAAGGATTATCTGCTCTTGATCCCGAACCGGTCAAACCGGGCTATAAAGGGTGCAGCTTCGGCCTGAGGCTGAGGAGCCTGAGCCTGAGCGCCGACATTGGGACGTGCACCGGCACGCACATTCACAGCACCCTGGCAGGCTATCATACCTGCTTGAATATCTTTCAACAGCACTTCGACCTGACCGGCCATTACCCATTTGCTGCCGTTCACCGAGTAATAGGCGGTGTAAACGTCGGCCTCCTTTACGAGCCTCAGCCAGATTGTGTTATCTTTTACGCCGGCCTCCGCCAGATTGACATTGGCAGTGCTTTTGGCTGTACCGTTCTCCTCGACGTAAAGCTGCAATGCGCCTACAGCGGGAGCTTCGGCAGCCTGGGCGCCGCGGCGGAATGCAGGCATAGCATAGACCAGCTTGATAAAATGAGAATCATCCTGATAGACCACAAGTCCGGCATTCTGTGCCGGAGCAGCCGGAACGGCCGATGTCTGAAGCTTGGTCTCTATGGTCCAGTCAGTGTTGGCGCTCTGCAACACAATATTGGCGCCATTGTCGGCAGCACCGTTTATATCGCCGCTTGCAGCAACAATCTGCAGATGCCCGTCGGCTATCGATAGGCCTGAATCATCACGGCGTATCACGTTCCAATGGCTTCCCAGTGCACCGCTCTTGAACTCATCGGAGACACCCTTGGTCCCGAAATTCACCAGATAGATCTGCTCGTCGCCGATAACGGGTTCCGAGACCTTCACTACGGCTGTTCCGGGCATCGCGGGAGCCTGCTCCACGTTTACCTTAAGCTGATTGGACTTGGCTGTGGCCGCAACCTGCGATACCGCGCGGCCCAGCACGCTGTACTGTCTGCGACCAGCCTTCAATATGGACTTTCCGCCGCTCGTAAGGCTTGCCAACGAGAAGTCGGGATTCACCTTGACCGAATAGGTGTCGCTCACGGTCTTGCCGCCGTAAGTGACGCTGACGGTAATTGTGGCTATACCCGGAGCCTTGGCGGTGAGCAGCCCGGAAGCGTCGATCGAGGCAGTCTGCGGATTACTGCTCGCATACCTGACCTGAGCCCTCTCCATACCGATGAATGAGTCATCGCTGAGACAGGCCGATGTCATAGTCTGCGCCGTCTCTCCTACCTTAAGCACCGACACACGGCAGTCAGCCACAACGGTCTTGAGTTCGGGTGTGAACCGACCGTCCATAACGGCGCTCACCCGGCCGCGTATATCCTTTGACGATGAACCGACCTCAAAGACGTAACGTCCCGAATCGTAAATTATACGCTCATTGTCCATATCCCAGAACCAGAGGTCCGAGCAGTCAATCACAATATCGACGCGACGGGTCTGGCCGCGAGGTATGGCAACACGCCTGAATCCCTTCAGACGCTTTATGGGACGCTGCAATGATGCGGGACTGTCAGGAGTGGTCATATATATCTGTACCACCTCGTCACCGTCATAACTACCTGTATTAGTTACGTTTACACTTACGGTTATAACGTCATTCGGAGTGATGTTGCTCTTGCTTATCGTGAAGTCCGAATACTCGAATGTGGTGTAGCTGATCCCATAGCCGAATTCGTATGAGACCGGCTTGGTGAAATACCACAATGTACGACCGGGCTTGCCGTCTCCGGCACGCAGAGTGTAGTCGGTGATGTGCGGAAGGTCATTGACCGAGCGGTACCATGTTGCATTGAGCTTACCTCCGGGAGTCACGTCGCCGAATAGTATCATAGGTATGGCAGCGCCCTGAGCCTGGCCGTTATAACCTGTCCAGAGTATGCCGGGAATATTCTCAAGATTCTTGAACTCTTCAACCTCAACACAACCCAGCGTCTGCATGACCACAATGGTATTCTTATTCTCTTTGGCAACAGCCTTGATAAGTTCGACCTGATTGCCCGGCAGATCCAGCGTCAGGCGGTCGGCCTCCTCGGTCGCGGTATTCTCATCGGTTCCCACAAAGACAACAGCCACATCCGATTCACGGGCTGCATCAAGCACCTCCTGAGCAATCTCCTCATCGGCAGGAGCCTTATAGACCAGGTAGAGAGTCTGCGGGCCGTTATAGCCCAGTCTGTTCACCCTGGCCTCCATAGGCGTACCGGTTCCGTAAACGCCGCCTACCCTCTTACCCGATGCACGGGTAGCTTCGATGGTGCTTATCAGATTGCCTTCGGGCGAGCCGACATGCGCCTCAATTATACCGCCCTCGGTAGGGATGTTGGCAGCTACGGTGATTTTTTCAACATCTATCAGGTCAATGTTTTCGTAGGCGGTCCATGAGCCGTCGTCGATAGAGCGTACCTGCTCCTCGGTGCCCATACCCGAGCCTATTGTGATACCCTCCGATGCAAGACTGAACTGCGTGGCATCGTGGCGGCTCGTGGTGCCGTCGGCCTTCTCCAATTCAAACCAGGCTATATAGAGCAGATTACTCTTACTCTTGGTGCTTCCGCCCGATGCAAGAACCACATCAATATCAAGACCCTTATCGGCAATATAATTGGTTATACCCTGGTAGGGCGTTGTGCGGCTAGAGGCTTCGGGACGGCCTGAATAGGGTCCAAGCTCCACCTCATCGGCCTGCGGTCCTATCAAAGCAATGCTTTTGATCTCCTTAAGGTCAATGGGAAGCGCCTTCCTGCCCGCCTCGGAACCAGCTACAACATCGTTCTTGAGCAGAACGGGGGTACGCGTTGCCACCTCCAGAGCGATGGCCTGACTGCGTTCGGAGTTGACTGTACTTGGAGGGAATAGTGCATAAGGCACCCTTGTAACAGGGTCAAACTCGCCCGTGCGCATACGTATGGTAAACATATTGACAAGTGCGCGATCCATATCGGCCTCGGTTATAAGTCCCTTTTCAAGCGCACTCAAAGCAAAACGCTGATAGACGCTGCCGCAGTCCGAATCCACGCCGGCTATCAGTCCGGCAGCCGTGGCCTCTTCGGCGGTCTCCACATAGTAGTGTCCGGTATAGATATCCTCAATCGCGGCACAGTCACCCGTCACATAACCCTTCATGCCGTAGGTACGGCGGGCTATGGTGTCCAGATAGAAGACGCTGGCCGATGTCGGCACATGGTTAACGGCATTGTACGATGACATTATAGAGGGCAGATTATCATTCTCGATAAGCCCCTTGTAGGGATAGAGATAAAACTCTCTCATGTCACGGCTGTCCATATTGGAGCTGCTCACATGGCGGTCGAACTCACTGTTATTGGCAAAATAGTGCTTTGCACAAGGCACGGCCTTCATGTAAACAGGGTCATCGCCCATCATGCCGCGCACGAATCCGCCCGACATGGCTGTAACCAAGAATGGATCCTCGCCGTAGCTCTCGCCCGTACGGCCCCAACGCGGGTCGCGGATTGGCTCTACAACCGGACTCCAGAAGGTAAGTCCCTTGGTACCGGTCTGGAATATGGCACGGGCCTCATCGGCTATGACCGACGCCTCCAGCTCCATCAGGTCGGGATCCCATGTAGCGCCCAGCGCCACACTGCCGGGAAACGATGTGGGGCCTTGCAGACCAAGCGACGGATTGGCACCCGACATTACCCCGTGCAGAGCCTCGCTCCAGACATTATAGTTGCGTATGCCAAGACGCGGAACTGCGGCCATATTGTTGCCGAGCAGAGCCTGCTTCTCCTGAAGAGTGAGACGTGACACCAGGTCAACCGCCCTCTCTTCGAATGAATAACCGGTGTTTCTAAACACCGGAACACTCTCTTGCGCAGTGAGCGTTCCTCCAATTAAAGAGGTTGCCACCGCAATGATCAGTAATCTCTTAAGTGATTTTTTCATACCATATATTGTGAATAGATTATTTTGATTCTACAAATATACTCCTTTCATTTATAAAATAAAATTCGCATTACTACACAAAACAGTTGCCGCCGGATTATACGGAAATTTCCCGCCGGAATGAAGAACAGACATAGCAATTAAGGCAAAAACATTGTAATTTTGCAACCGTAAAACAGAACATGAGATATGAGTGAATTGAAGGCACCCAGGGAGCTTGGTACGGAAAGGATTGGAAAACTGCTGATAAGATATGCCGTACCTGCAATTATAGCAATGCTTGCATCATCGCTTTATAATATTGTGGATCGCGCCTTCATGGGCCACGGTGTAGGTGCCATGGCTCTTTCAGGACTGGCCGTAACATTTCCGCTCATGAATCTCTCGGCAGCCCTCGGCTCTATGGTGGGAGTCGGCTCCGGCACCATGATATCAATCAAACTGGGTCAAAAAGATTATGAAAGCGCACAAAAACTGCTGGGTAATTCCATAACCCTGAACATAGTGGCAGGCATACTGTTCGGGGCTTTGTCAATAATATTCTTAGACCCTATCCTGAGAGTCTTTGGCGCTACCGATGTGACCATAGGTTATGCCCGTGAATATATGATAATAATATTGGCAGGCAATGTCTTCACACACCTCTATCTGGGAATTAACTGCATACTGCGGGCAGCCGGGCATCCCAAAAAAGCTATGACAGCCACCATAAGCGCGGTGCTCCTCAACGTAGTCTTGGACTACCTCTTTATAATGGTTTTTCATTGGGGAATTCGTGGAGCCGCCATAGCCACTGTCATTTCTCAGATTGTGGCATTTGCTTGGCAGAGTACCCAACTGTTTGACAAGAGCGAGATCATACATCTGAAGCGCGGGATATACAGACTGCGCCGGGATCTGGTAGGAAATATGTTGAAAATAGGTCTCTCCCCCTGTCTTATGAACATAGCCGCCAGTCTGGTGGTACTTATCATCAACCGCGCCCTGCTTAAATACGGCAGCGACATAGCCATAGGAGCATACAGCATCATCAACAGTATAGGCTTCATCTTCGTTATGATAGTCGTGGGATTCAATCAGGCCATGCAACCCATTGCAGGATATAACTACGGCGCCCGACAGAATGACCGGGTGTTAAAGGTTCTCTACATGACGATGCTCTGCGGCACCTGCGTAACCACGTTGGGATTTGTGGTCGGTGTATTTATGCCGGACATCTGCATACGCATCTTCACCAGTGATATACAACTCACCGAGATAGCCCGCATGGGTATGCGCTGTTACTTTTTAGTATTCCCCCTCGTCGGTTCCCAAATAGTCATAGGTAACTTCTTTCAGAGCATAGGCATGCCGGGCAAATCAATACTCATGTCGCTGTCACGGCAACTGCTCCTGCTCATCCCTATGCTTATAATACTGCCCCGTTATTACGGAATAAACGGGGTGTGGTACAGTATGCCTGCGGCCGATGCCCTCTCGGTCATTCTGGGATTCTCGCTGCTCATACCACAAGTAAGAAAACTTAAACTCGAAAACGCTAAAAACTCTTGAATCATGGACAAGCATTACTCTATATGCGTAGGACGCAAATTCGGAAGCGGAGGCCTCGAAATAGCCACAATGGCAGCCGACAGACTCGGCATTAAAGTCTATGACAAAGCCCTACTGGAAACGGCATCAAAAAAGACCGGGTTCGGCCGGGAGTTCTTCGATAAGGCCGATGAGGAGAAGACGCGCCGTGGTCTGCGCTCATTCTTCATGAGCCATCTGACAGAATATGGACTCTCCAGAAACTATCTTACCAGCGAGTCACTGTTCAAGATGCAAAGTGAAACCATAAAGAGCATCTATGAACAGGAAGACTGTCTGTTTGTCGGCCGATGCGCCGACTATGTACTGCGTGACAGCAGCCGTCTGTTCAGCGTCTTTATAGCGGCCGATATGGATGACCGCATAGAGCGCATATGTAAGAAGGAGGGCGGGATATCACCCGAAAAAGCCCGATCCATCATTAGGGAGCATGACCGCAAAAGGGCATCCTACTACAACTATTTTACAGGACGTGTATGGGGCGACCCCGATTTCTATGACATCTGCCTGAACAGCAGCGTATTGGGTTATGAAAAATGTGTGAACCTGATAACCGCTTTAGCAAAAGAGCGGTTGGAAATAAAATAAAGAGGAGAAGGTCGGGAATATGAAACGGATAGGGATTATATCGGATACTCACAGCTACTGGGATGATCGTTACGCCACATTCTTTAACGGATGTGACGAAATTTGGCATGCGGGTGACATAGGTTCGTATGAAATCATGGAGAGGCTCTCCCGAATAGCCACGCTGCGTGCCGTATATGGCAACTGTGACGGGCAGGACGTGCGCCGCGTAACCACCGAAATATACCGCTTTAAGGTCGAAGAGGCCAACATCATGCTTAAACATATAGGCGGCTCGCCTAACCATTACCACCACTCGGTCAGGGAGCAACTGCTGATTGAGACGCCCGACCTGTTCGTTTGCGGTCATTCGCATATCCTCAAAGTTATGCATGACAAAATGTTGAATATGCTCTTCATCAATCCGGGTGCAGCCGGAATTCAGGGGTGGCAGAATGTACGTACGCTTGTCCGTCTGGAGATAGAAGGCAAAAGCTTCAAAAACCTCGAAGTCTATGAAATAAAGAGCTGAAACCTCTTCCCATAACAAAAACTGCCATTCGCTTACCGTAGTAACAGAGAGTATGCCGGAAAGAACAGAGTTCCATTGGGAAAGCGTTAAGTGACCCGGAAAACGTAGAGAAGAGTGGGAAATCGCCTGAAAAATAAAGAAGCGTGAAAAAACGTATAGTAACGCTAAATAATTGCACAAAACCGGCTTCAAATTAAACTTTTTCGATTTTGCCATATCTTACTTGTGCTGACATTCTTTTGACTTTGAATGCGGTACCCTCCTAGTACGTTTAAAAGGAATTTGTCTATGTTGGCAATATATTTTCTAACTATATAATTAATTAAAAATGAAAAAATTACTATTTGCAGTTGCAGCTCTTATGATTTCCACATTGAGCTTTGCACAGGGTTTTGGCGGCGGCTTCGGCGGCGGCCAGGGTATGAACGCAACTCCGGAAGAGATGGCCAAGCGTCAGGCTGACCGTCTAAATGAGCAGCTCACACTGAACAAGGCTCAGTACGATTCAATCTACAACATGTATCTTGTTAACAGCAGGGAGCAGGCAGCACGTCGCCAGCAGATGCAGAGCGGTGCCGGTCAAGGTCAGGGACAAGGTCTGCGTCAGGGACAAGGTCTGCGTCAGGGACAAGGACAAGGCCAGGGTCAGGCTGCACAGGGAGACATGCAGACCAGAATGCAGGAGATGCAGAGACAGCGTGAGGCTCAGGAAGCCAAGATCAAATCATTCCTGACCGACGCACAAAAGAAAAAGTATGATGAGCTTCAGGAAGAGCGTCGTCAGCGCATGGGCGGCCAAGGTGGCGGCTTCGGCGGCTTCGGTGGAGGCCAGGGTGCTCCTCAGGGCAACAGACCGGTAAACAACTGATTCCCGGCAACATAGAGTGAAAATCGAAAGGCTGTCCCCGCGGGCAGCCTTTTTTTTATGCGGCTATACCCTTTCATCAAGTGGTCATATCCTTTGCCGGACGACTATGCCCTTGTCAGGCGGTCACGTTTCCTAAGCAGGCACCCATGTTCCCTCTCAATAGAGAATATTCTAATTACAGTAGAGAATATTCTAATTACAGTAGAGAATGATCTAATTACAGTAGAGCATCTTCTACTTTACCCGATTTTTAGACCTGAAATGTCAAAATATTAGTAACTTTGCACTTGTAAGATAAAATTTTAATATGAAAACATATCTAGT
>LSQX01269491.1_pt1 | contig 14467 bp, 4 predicted proteins | sample 654561 | NCBI WGS metagenome assembly LSQX01 (sample SAMN04489861, study PRJNA283612) | anaerobic digester metagenome | isolation source: 4 biogas reactors fed with cattle manure at either 37C or 55C with and... | place: Denmark: Kongens Lyngby | collected 2014
AGATGTGTATAAGAGACAGGTATTGTAAATTATTCTTGTTTTTATTCATAATTATAAAGGAGGCTTAAATGAAAAGATTTGTAAACTTTTCTCTCTTTTTCTTGTTGTTAATGATTCCATTGATGACAAATGCGCAGGTTAATCTGCAAACATATTTTGTATTGGAGCAGAACAATATAATATATGAAGAATTCACAGATGGGACGCCAACCGTTACAGGCGACGACGCAGCAATGAATGTTATGATGCCATTCTATTTCCCTTATGGCGGAGAGGAATATAATTACGTTAGAATCTGCACTAACGGCTGGGTAGGGCTTGGCAACGATCTAGCTCATACTGCTTATGCAAACGATATAGGCTCAACCGCTTATTATCGTCTCTTAGCTGCCTGCTGGGACGACTTGCAAGTAAATGCCGGGACTGGCACTATGACATATAGGACAGAAGGAGCTGAACCAAATCGCGTTTTTGCAATTCAATATAAAAACGTCAATAGATTGGGCGCAACTTCTGATTTACTTAATTTCCAGGTTCGTCTTTACGAGAGCAGCGGGGAAATTTCCTTTACTTATGGAAATATGAACACTACTTATACAGGCTGGACTGCCTCTATTGGGGTAAGCGGCTTGGAAGGTGGAGCAAATGATTTCATTAGCATCACCCCTGGACTTAGCTCAACTTACTCATCTACCACAGCAAATAACAGCATAAACGCTGGTGGAATTACCTTACTTTCAAATAAAAAATACTCGATTTTGCCAGAAGGCGATTATGTGTTTTTAAGTTCACCGGTAAATGGTTCAGTCAACGAAGTAAGCCTTACTTTGACTTGGGAAGAATTTCCGAGTGTAGTGAGCTATCACGTGCAAGTGGCTACGACAGCTGATTTTTCTGAGCCAGTCATTGATGACGAAGGTATTATAGGCGAGGAATATGATTTAACTGACTTAGACGAGCTAACAAGATATTTTTGGAGAGTGCGCGCTATAACATCCGATGAGCTTAGCAACTGGTCGCAAGTATGGAATTTCCTCACAACTGGCGAGCTTCCTCCTCCAGTTCTAATTGCACCTGAAAACGGCATTACAAACGCTGATCCTGCTATTAAGTTAAGATGGGAGGGCAGTATGTATGCAACGCACTATGCAGTGCAAGCAGCGACAGATCCCGATTTCTTTGATATTGTAAAAGAAGAGACCGATATTAGGGCTAATTCATTTATACTTACTGGTTTAAGTATGAACACAGAATATTTTTGGAGAGCCCGTATGCTCAATCTCTATGATGAGAGTGACTGGTCAGACGCATGGTCATTTACAACCGGCAACTATGCCGTGGTTGGTATCGGTGAAAACTTTGATACAGACTATTATAACTACGTTTCACCATCTCCATATAGCAACTGGTATCACCACTCCCGCTTATATTTTCTATATACAGCAGAGGAGCTTCTTGCAGGTGGAGCAATACCAAACACATATATAACAGAGTTTGGCTGGAATGTAGCAGTGAATCAATCAAACGTAGGAACACTTAATCCGGGTGAGTTTGCTATTAGGATGAAACTTACCAACTGGACTCAATTAACGAACCAATGGACTTATGAAGATTGGCAAACTGTTTGGGTGCCAGAATCACCTTGGCTTGTTCAGCTTGGCTGGAATTTGCATACATGTATAGATCCATTTTTCTGGGATGGAGAGTCAAGCATTTTAGTAGAAACTTGCTTTAGCCACTGGGATAGAACTGGTAATGCAAATCCACAGCAATATTGGACAACAACACCAGTTGCGAGAGTTCAACAACGCACTGTCTATGAGCCAAGTGGTCCAGAATTAGACTACTGCACAATAGAGGAAAATATAGGCTGGGGCGGACCGATGATGAACCGCGCCAATATTAAGTTTGGAATAACAGAGGCAGCTTTGTTAATTCCAGAATTACTGTCTCCAGAGAACGGAGCCATTGCCGTTGAAGTCAATCCACTTTTTATGTGGCAGCCTGTTGAAGGGGCAGAAACTTACAGAATACAAGTTTCTACGTTTTCCAATTTTGAAACAACAGTGATTGACGAAGAGAGTCTTTTTGAAACTGAATATCAAGTTCCAGATGGCTATGAATTTGATGAAATGACCACTTATTATTGGAGAGTGAACGCAAGCGATAGTGAAAATACAAGCTTTTGGTCGCAAAAGTGGAGCTTTATCACTGTTGGCGAGCTTCCGGTTCCTGTGTTACTTAGTCCGGAAAATGGAGCAACAGGGGTGCCTGCTTCTACAATTTTGACTTGGGAGGAATACTTTGCAGCAACAGAGTATACTGTCGAAGTTGCTCTTGATGAATATTTTGAAGAAATAGCATTCAGCGAGACTGTGCAAGGGGCAACCTCTGTAATAGCAACGGGCCTTGCTTTGAATACAGAATATTTCTGGCATGCTAAAATGGCAAATTCTGCTAGCGAAAGCCAGTGGTGTGAGCCTTGGGCATTTACAACAAGTAATGAAGTGATTGTTGGAGTGGGAACAAGCTACGACACAGACTATTACAATTATGTGTCGCCATCTCCATATAGCAACTGGTATAACCACGCCCGTATATATTTCTTATATACAGCAGAAGAGTTGTTAAACGCTGGTGCAATCCCAAACACCTATTTGACAAATTTTGGTTGGAATATTGCTGTTAATCAATCCAACGTAGGGACGCTTAACCCTGGTGAATATGCTATTAGAATGAAACTTACACCAATGACCCAATTAAACGGGACTTGGAACTACGAAGATTGGCAAACAGTTTGGGAACCCGAGTCACCTTGGCTTGCTCAACTTGGCTGGAATATGCACGAGTGTATTGACCCATTATTCTGGGATGGTCAGTCAAGCATTTTAGTAGAAACTTGTATGAGCCACTGGGATAGAACTGGAAACCCGAACCCGCAGCAATATTGGACATATACACCGCAAGTAAGGTGCCAATATCGCAGTGTTTACGCTCCCGATGGTCCAGAAATGGATTATTGCGATATGCCTGAGGCAGGCAATGGAACACAGCGGAATAATAGAGCAAATATTAAATTTATCTTTGAAGAAACAGCTATTGGAATTCCAGATTTGCTAACTCCCGAAGATGGGGCTGTTGGAGTTTCCGTTACACCACTGTTTACTTGGAATCCGGTTGACGGTGCAGAATCATACAGAATTCAAATTGCAACTGATAGAGCTTTTGCAATTATTGTAATGGATGAAGAAGATATTTACGGTGCAGGGTATCAAGTTCCAGATGGCTATGACTTAGAAGAAATGGCTGGCTATTACTGGAGAGTAAACGCAACAGACGGCGAAAACATAAGCTTCTGGTCATCAAGGTGGTATTTTGTAACCGAAGGAAGCTTGCCCACGCCCGTTTTACTTAGTCCGGAAAATGGAGCAACCGAGGTACCCGCTTCCACTATTTTGAAATGGAGACAGTATTTTGCTGCATCAAGTTATTCTATTCAAGTCGCTCTTGACGAGGATTTTGGACAAATTGTGTTTGATGAATCAACTCAAGGCGATACTACTATAATGTCTACAGGGCTTGCCTTATCTACTCAATATTACTGGCGAGCAAAAATGGCTAATGCCGGCGGCGAAAGCGAGTGGTGTGAACCTTGGTCATTTACAACTGGAACTGAGGTAATTGTTGGCTTAGGAACAAGTTACGACACAGACTATTACAATTATGTGTCGCCATCTCCATATAGCAACTGGTATAGCCATGCACGTATTTATTTCTTATATACTGCTGAGGAGTTGCTTGATGCTGGTGCTATTCCCAATACCTTTATCACTGAGTTTGGTTGGGATGTCGCTGTTAACCAATCAAGCGTAGGAACACTTAACCCGGGTGAATATCATATTAAAATGAAGCTCACGCCGATGACCCAATTGAATGGAACTTGGAACTACGAAGATTGGCACACAGTTTGGGAGCCAGAATCACCTTGGCTTGCCCAGCTTGGCTGGAATATGCACGAGTGTATTGACCCAATATTCTGGGACGGAGAATCAAGTATTTTAATTGAAACCTGCTTTAGCCACTGGGATAGAATTGGTAACGCGAACCCACAACAGCATTGGACATATACACCTCAAGTAAGATGCCAATATCGTAGCGTTTACGATCCAAATGGTCCAAATATTGACTATTGCTCTATTCCTGAAACTGGTAACGGAACACAAAAATACAATAGAGCAAATATTAAATTTAAACTTGAAGAATCTGCCTTGGCAATTCCAGAATTGGTATCTCCAGAAAATGGAGCTATTGCAGTTACCCTTAACCCATTATTTACATGGAATTCAGTGGAAGGAGCCGCCACATATAGAATTCAAGTTTCTAGAACTATTAACTTTGACGATGTGGTTATTGATGAGGAAGGTCTTGCTGAAACAGAATATCAGGTTCCAGCTGGCTATGAATTATATGAAATGACTACTCATTATTGGAGAGTAAATGCAAGTGATGATGAGAACACGAGCTTCTGGTCTTCAAAGTGGAGCTTTATAACCGAGGGAACACTTCCACCTCCAACTTTGCTTAGTCCAGCAAACGGAGCAACCGATGTTCCAGCATCAACAATTTTAACTTGGGAAGAATATTTCGCTGCTACTGGATACGAAATCCAAGTTGCTCTCGATGAAAGCTTTGAGCAAATAGTATTTAGCGCAGTAGTTGAAGATGCTAATTCTGTTATAACTGAAGGTCTTGCTTTATCGACCCAATACTATTGGCGAGCAAGAATGTTTAACAATGCTGACGAAAGCCAGTGGTGTGAGACTTGGACCTTTACTACTGGTAATATAGTGATAGTTGGAACTGGCGATAGCTATGACACTGACTATTATAACTATGTTTCACCATCTCCTTATAGTAACTGGTATAGCCACGCCCGTTTATACTTCTTATATACAGCTGAGGAGCTTTTAAACGCAGGCGCAATTCCAAATAGCTATGTAACGAGCTTTGGTTGGAATGTCGCAGTTAATCAATCTAACATTGGTAACTTAAATCCAGGTGAATATGCTATTAGAATGAAGCTTACTAACTGGACCCAATTATCGAACCAATGGACTTATGAAGATTGGCAAACAGTTTGGGAACCTGCATCTCCTTGGCTTGCTCAACTTGGCTGGAATACACACGAGTGTATCGACCCATTTTTCTGGGATGGAGTATCAAGCATTTTAGTAGAAACTTGCTTTAGCCACTGGGATAGGATCGGCAACCCGAATCCGCAACAGTATTGGACATATACTTCTCAACCAAGATGCCAACAGCGCAGCGTTTACGAAGCAAGTGGTCCAGAATTAGACTACTGCACAATAGAGCAAAATATTGGCTGGGGCGGTCCAAAGAATAATAGAGCAAATATTAGGTTTAGCCTTGAACAAAGCGCTTTACCCGTTCCTACTCTATTAACACCTGAAGATGGCACATTAGCTGTTTCAGTCGCACCTTTATTCTTGTGGTATCCTATTGATGAAGCTACATCATACAGCATTCAAGTTGCAACTGACAGATTTTTTGAGAACATTGTTATGTATGAAGAAAACCTTAGCGAAGCAGAATATCAAGTTCCAGATGGTTATGAATTAGAAGAAATGACCGGCTATTATTGGAGAGTAAATGCAAGTGATGAAGAAAATACGAGCTATTGGTCCTTTAAATGGTATTTTATAACTGAAGGCGATATTCCAGCCCCAGTTTTAGTAAGTCCAGATAACGGAACAGAAAATCTTCCGCCATCAACTTACTTAACTTGGGAGCCTTACTTTGCTGCAACTGGTTATCGTTTGCAAGTCTCTCTATCACCAGAATTTGAAAGCACTGTAATTAACACCTCTACTACAGCTACTTCATATTTAACTTCCGGTCTCAGCATGGACGCACAATATTATTGGAGAGTCCAATCTTATAATGAAAGTGCAGAAAGTCCCTGGTGCGAGCCTTGGGCCTTTGCAACAGGTAACTTCTTTACAATTGGACAAGCAACAACAAACACAAATAGTTACCCAGCTCCTTATGGCAATTTATACTGGGGAGCAAAGCACCAGCTCTTGATTCGTGCTGATGAAATTTTAGATGCCGGAGGCTTGCCTGGCTCTCTTAGTTCATTGTCGTTTAACGTTGCTGCTCTCAACAGCACAAATCCACTTCAAAACTTCACTATTAGGATTAAAACGACTAACTTAAACGTGCTAAACTCAACTTGGGACACAGAAGATTTTCAGACTGTGTATGTAAATCCATCATATATTTGCCAAGTTGGACTAAACACACACGTTTTTGATGATCCGTATTTTTGGGATGGAGAATCAAATCTTTTAATTGATATTTGCTTCCAAAATACAAACTATCAAAACAATCAAACAATGTATTACACAAACAGTGGGTATAACTCAGTTCGTTATTATTATGCAGACGTTAACGATGTTTGCACTAATCCTGCTTCTTGCTATCTAAGCACCAACAGATCAAATATGTTGTTTGAAATTGAGGTAGGCGGTCTTATGCCTCCACAAAATCTACTTCCTTCTAATGGAGCTTATGATGTGGAATTGACTCCTACATTCGACTGGTCAGACGTGGAAGATGCAACAAACTACGGCTTAATTGTTGCAACAGACCCAGGCTTCTTGTTCCCTGTAATTAATGAGGAATGGCTAAGTGAAAGCTATTACGAGGTTCCAGAAGGAACGCTTGAGCCATTAACATTATACTACTGGAAAGCAAATGCAAGTAACGATGAAAGCACAAGTTTATGGTCGCAACGCTGGTGGTTTGGAACTACTGGTGATTTGCAAGCGCCAGCTCTAATAAATCCGCCGAACTTTGCAACTGGCATTCCGGCTACAGTGCCTTTTGAATGGGAAGACATTTTCGGTGCATTTAACTATAATATTCAAATTGCATCAGATCAGAACTTTAGCAACATAATTGTTGACCAAGAAATTGAAGGCAATGCAAACTTCGAAGCTGAGTTATCTATGAACTCTTCTTATTTCTGGAGAGTAAGGGCATCAAGTCCAAGCTCAATAAGCGATTGGTCGGAGGTATGGAGATTCGTAACTGGCAGTTTCTTTGTTATTGGAACAGGCACCAACTATAATGGCGAGTATGAATATCCCGCTCCTTACGGAAACTACTGGTGGGGTGCTAAACATCAAATCCTCGTCCGTGCTTCTGAAATGACACAGGCAGGAGGACAAGCAGGTGATTTAACTTCGATTTCGTTTAATGTTCAGGCGCTTAATAATATTGCTAACTTATCTGGATTTACAATTAAGTTAAAGCAAACTACAGCAACTACATTAGACGCAAACTGGGATACACAAGGCTTTACAACGGTGTTTACAAACAATTCTCTACCTGTTTCACTTGGCTGGAACACACACATGTTCGCAACTCCTTTCCCCTGGGACGGCAGCTCGAACATCCTTGTTGATATTTGCTTTAACAACACCAGCTATACTCGTAATGCAGGCACATATTACACAAACTCTTCTTATAACTCAGTTCGATATTTCTATAGCGATGCTTCGACGGTTTGCACCAATCCTGGCTCAGCAAGCTTATCAGCTAACAGACCAAATATTATGTTTAGCGGTGGTGGTCCGACAGAACCATTGCCACCAGCACCGGTATTGATCTCCCCAACAAACACGGCACAAAATCAATCAATTACCCCGCTTTTAACTTGGGAATCTGTTGAAGAAGCTGAGACATATAGAGTGCAAGTTTCAAGAAATACAAATTTCACAACAACAGTTGTGAACCTTGTTACAGATGAGACAGAACACCAAATTACTGGTGCTCTTCTCTACTTAACACAGTATTATTGGAGAGTAAGGTCGATTACTGAGTCCGGAACTGCTGGCGATTGGTCAAGTGCTTGGTCATTTAGAACAGCAGAAGAAGTTACAATACCCGAAAACTGGGAATTTACAGAAACAGATAACTTTGCTCAAATTGTTGTTCCAGCTACGATTGAGCCAATGATTGGCGATCGCGAGCTGACAGATGGAGACGCAATTGGACTCTTCTATGAAAGAACAGCTGGCCAATGGTATTGCGCTGGCTATGACCTTTGGTCAAGTAGCGGTGCAGCTATCACTGTTTATGGTGATGACGCCTCAACAATGATAAAAGATGGTTACGATTTGAACGAAGCATTTGTGTTTAGAGTTTGGGATAAGGTAGCCCAAAGAGAATTATCTGCAACAGCAACATTCTTGATGGGACCTGAAGCTTATGAGCCTGGTGGTTTCTCAATGCTATCTGGACTTAACATACTTATACCTGTTACTCATAATATTCACCTCAGCACTGGCTGGAACTTAATTTCAAGCTATACAGACGTATTCGGAACTCGCAATTTTGCTAATATGTTTGACGCTATAAGCACTTCTGTTAACATAGCAAAAGACGGCTATGGCAATATGTATATTCCATCGCAGTCAATCAATACAATAGGCAATTGGCACTATGTTTATGGATACTCAGTGAATATGTCTCAAAGTGCTATTCTTTCCATTACAGCTCCAAAGCTCAGACCAGAAAATATTGGTTTTGGCTTTGACGAGACTGGCTGGCACTTAATTGGCTATTTGAGAGACAACCCGATGTCAGCTCCAATTGCTCTTGCTTCTGTAAACGAGGATATGTTTATAGCTAAAAACAACGTTGGAGGAATTTACTCACCAGTATATGGAATCAATACATTAGGCAATTTAGTTCCTGGTCAAGGTTATTGGGTATACTTAACAAGTGAAAATGCCAATATTACTTATCCAGCTAATAACGCAGGCCGCGCACTTGCTGGCGATGACATAACTCCAACAGCAAAACATTTAATTCCAGAACTAAGCATTACCGGAAACAGTGCCACGTTACTGCTTTCAATCAATGCAAGCGATGGCAATGAAATTGGCGTTTATAATGCTAAAAATGAACTTATCGGCTCTGGCGCTGTTTATAATGGAATTGCAGCCATCACAATTTGGGGTGATAATCCAATCACCAATAGCATTGACGGCGCTCTCGATGGAGAATTCTTGACGGTTAAGCTGTTTAATCCGAAAGCAAATTCTTACAATGATTTAATGCTTAACTCTATTGTTGACATTACAAAGAGCACTGAGCTTGACGCTATTTTATATTCAGAAAATGCAATTTATTCCGCACGCGGAGTGGTGATTGCAGAAAATGCTTATGAACTTAGCATACGCAGCACTCCTAACCCTGCATCAAGCGCAACTACATTTGAGTTTACTTTGCCAAGCGAAGGAAATGCCGAAATAGTTGTTTATACAATTAGAGGCGATGAAGTTGGTAGAATCAACTTGAATGGATACAGTGCTGGAATGCATAGAGTTAATTTTGACCTTAGCGATCTTTCAAGCGCTGTTTATAACATCGTATTGACGAGTGGAGAAAACAGAGTTTCTTCCTTTATGATTGTGAATAAATAGCTATAGCAAATACAGATAGCTAACAAGGGGGAATGTCCAACAGCGAAAGTTGTTGGACATTTTTTTATTCTTTTTCTAAAATTATTTTAGCTTTATTATAATTTTCTTCTGTGATTTTGTTTAAATGAAGCAGCATTTCTAAAGTTGCAAGGGAAAATGCTTTATAGCTTTTCATTAAATTTGGAGCATAGCTTAATTGCTCAATATGTCCGGCAACGGTGCTCAAATCTCCTCTCACAAGAGGACCTGTGATAGGAAAATCTTCATCATTGCTTGGACTTAAACAGTTTTTAACTGTTGTATGAACAATTTTATCTATAATGCTTGGTGCTATGCTTTCGAATTCTTTTAAAATAAGTTTGGAAAGAGCTATTGTTGAGGAGAGCAGGTTCGATGCAACCACGGCAGACGAATGGTAAAGTGCTTTTTTCTCCAATTCTAAATCAGTTAATTGAAAGGGCTTGCCGTTTAAGGAAATAATAAATTGTGCTATTTCATCGTATTGCTCTGCTTCAATGAGCCAGGGGACTTGGTGAAAAACCTCATTATCATATTTAAAAAAAGTCTGATAAGGGTGAGCAGCTGCAATCGAAGCTCCCATTTCTTTGCAGGCGTCTAAAATGCTTAATCGTTCTTTCCCAGAGCAATGAATAATCTGCTTTTCCTTTAAATCACTTTTACAAAAACTTGCAAGCTCCATTGCAAGTTCTTTGATAGCAGAGTCTTGCACAGCCAAAATTATGGCATCGCTTTCCTTAACTTGCAATTCGTTTATTGAGCTTATTATCTTGCTTTCCTCAATAGCTCGAGATAATGCGATTTTTTTACTATGAGAGCGAGCTAAAACGTAGCTAAGCATATTCTTTCGATTAAGCTCAAAAGCAAGGGCAGCGCCAAGCTTGCCAGCACCGATAACAGATACTTTTTTTATCATATTAAAAATTTGTGAAATAGCTTGTCTTGAAAACTATATTATGAGATTTTATAAAAAACTTGATTGTTCAAATTTACTGAGCTTATTTTTCCCTGCTCTTCAAGTGTGCGAATATATTTCATTAGCTCGCTTAAATGATAGCCAGTAATTTCAGCAATATTTTCAACGGGAGAGGGACGGCGAGCAATAGTTCCCAAGATATGCTCTTCAAGATCTTTTCTGTATGATTTAATTCCCTCCCTTTTTTTGGATTTTGAAATGATTTCTACATTTGGAAATCCCCATAATTCTATGATTTTATTCAAGATTTCCTCGGAAGCGACTTCCAAGCCATCTATGCAGCCGGGCCTATCCAAGGAATTTAGTTGAATTAAATCTGGTTTGATTCGTTGAATAGCTTCTTTCAATGCAAGAATGTCTTTCATATTGTCGTTGTAGTTGGGAAGTATAAAAACCTCTAACCATAGCTTATTTTTAAATTCTTTTCTAAACTGCACCAAACCATCAATGTAATCTTGCAAATTCACTTGCTTTGAGGGCCTGTCAATTCTCAGAAAAGTTTCTTCAGTAGCGGCATCGAGAGAAGGAATCACCAAATCTGCTTTTAATAGCGATTCTCTAACAGTTTTATCATTAAACAAAGTGCCATTGCTCAACACTGCAACAGGGATTTTTGGGAAATTACTTTTTAAAAAATCAATGATTTCTCCAATTTTTATATTTAAGCTAAGCTCACCCGAACCGCTGAAAGTAATATACTCCGGCTCTGGGTTGTTGTTAAAATAGTGGCGAATTTCTTCTATAATATCTTCGAAAGGAATGTATTCTTTTCTTTCTGTAGTCAGATTGTTTGTAGGACCGCACTCACAATAAACACAATTCAATGAGCAGGTTTTAAGCGGAACAATATCAATTCCAAGCGATATTCCCAAGCGGCGAGATGGGACTGGTCCAAAAATATACTTATACATCTTTTTGTCTGAATAATGCAAAAAAATAAAGACGTTTTTTCAATAAAGAAATTTCATATTCAAATATAGATGCAAAAAATGGCTTTTGAAAACGGATTTTATTTGTTAAATTAATCAAATCAATTTAGCTGAATAAAGGAATTTTGATAAATGAATAAGCAAGAGCTGTTTAATGGCTATGATTTAAAATCAATTAAAGACAATCCCGATTTTAAAGAAGATAGCGTGCGTGAAATAATTATTCTGCCAATTCTTAAAGCCTTGGGATACAATAATAAAACGATTGAAAGAAGCAAAAGTTTAAAGCATCCTTTTTTAAAAACTGGAAGCAAAAGAAGACCTATTAAGCTCATTCCAGACTATTTGCTAAAAGTAGAAAGTAATTACGCCTGGGTTTTAGATGCTAAAGCTCCAAAGGAAAAAATTACAAACAGCGACAACGTTGAGCAAGTGTATAGTTATGCAATGCACCCAGAAATCCGAACTATTTACTTTGCCCTTTGCAATGGGGTTGAATTTGCAGTATATAGAGTTACAAATACAAACAAGCCAGTTCTTCTTTTTGCCATTGACGAAATTGAATATTACTGGGAAAAGTTATTCAATTTGCTTTCTCCAGAAAGCTTTCAAATGGGGAAAGTAATTGACTACGAAAAAACGCTTTATTACAAGAAAATCAAAGCAGAAGAAGATTATTTAAACCGTCCCCAGTTGAAAGAAATTCGGGTGAGAAAGCAGGCAGCCAGAAGGCATTTTGGCTGTAATGCTTACTTTACAAGACAATCATGGGACATTTTAAATGCTTATATAAAAAACTTTTCAAAAATAGGAGACTTGGTTCTTGATAGTTTTGCAGGAAGTGGTGTAACTGCTATCGAAGCCTTAATGTTAGATAGACGAGCTATTCATATTGATATTAACCCTTTATCTACTTTTATGGTTGATGCTGTGCTTGCTCCAGTAGAATTAAATGAATTGGAAAACAAGTTTGTTGAAATTTGCGACAAATTTGATAAAGAAAAACCAAAAAATGAAAAGCAAATTAATAGTCAAATAAAAAAAATAAAATACCCAAAAGGTATTCCTTTACCAAAGAATGCTGACGTAAGAACGATTGAGCAACTATTTACAGACAAGCAAATAGTTGAATTATCTTTACTAAAAAAGCTAATAAAAAAAGTTGATAATATTAACATTAGAAAATCTCTCTTACTGGCTTTTTATAATACATTAACTATCATCAACAAAACATTTCACGATACTCCACGCGGAGGTGGCAATCATTTTGGGTATTATTATAGATACAGAATTGCACCTAAACCATCGTATAAAGATACTTTAGAGGTTTTCAAACGGAAGTTTTATCGCATTTATAATGGAAAAAAAGAGGTTTTAACAAAAGTTGATGAACAATCATATCAAAATCTTATTGTTAAAAAAGGCAGCGCGACCGACCTTAGTTTCCTTCCAAATGAAAGCGTGGATTATATTTACACAGACCCGCCTTATGGAAAAAAAATTCAATATTTGGATCTGTCAATAATGTGGAATGCTTGGCTCGATTTAGAAGTGAGCGAGGAGGATTATAAGTTAGAGGCAATTGAGGGAGGTGAAAAGCAAAAAAGCAAGGACGAATATAAAGAGTTAATAGCAAAAAGCATCGAAGAAATGTTTAGAGTGCTGAAATTTAATCGCTGGATGTCCTTTGTTTTTGCGCACAAAGATCCAGAGTTTTGGCATCTTATAATCGACAGTGCTGAAAGCTGCGGCTTTGAGTATGCGGGCGCCATCCCTCAAAAGAATGGACAAACAAGCTTTAAAAAACGCCAAAACCCTTTTACCGTTCTGTCGGGTCAGCTAATAATTAATTTTAAAAAGGTAAAAAATCCAAAAACTATTTTGAAAGCTAATCTCGGAATCGGAATTGCTGATATTGTAATGCAAACGATTGAGGGCATTATTGCAAAAGACGATGGAGCAACGCTTGAGCAAATTAACGATGAGCTGATTATCAAAGGGCTTGAGCTTGGCTTTTTAGATTTATTGAAAAAAGAATATTCGGACCTTACCCCTTTCTTGTTAGAAAATTTTGATTACGATAGCCTGGAAGAAAAATATACAATCAAGCAGAATGCAAGTTTTAAAACGCTAATTGATATAAAGCTTCGTGTAAGATACTATATTATAAGCTATTTACGAAGAATGGCACTTGAAGGGAAAAAGCCGCACTTCGATGAAATCGTTCTTCACATTTTGCCGCTTTTGAAAAATGGTGCCACGCCAGAAGACCAAACCATTTTAAGCGTTTTAGAGGACATTGCAGAAAGAACCGAAGACGATGGCTGGGCCCTTAAAAGCGAAGGAGGAAATAAGCTATTCTAATTTTAAAAAGCTCCTTTGAAAGTAAGAATTTTTTTATTCAATTAAATATACTCTACTTTCAAGAGCAATAAATTTTAGTATGACAGGCATCTTTGCCTGTCTACATCCTTTTTTTGTATTTATAAAACTTTTTATAATCTGCATAAAAAAGTAGCATTTTAGAGTGTTGCAGTCAAGCAAGGATGCTTGACCTACTACTTCAATTACTATGATTTAAAAGAGTTAGCTTTTCTTTACATAAAATATAAAAACACTACAATTCCAAGTATTACTCTATACACAATGAAAAGCAATGTAGATTTTGTTTTCAAAAATTTTAATAGAAATGCTATAGAAAAATATCCCGCTATCCCAGAAACTAATGTGGCAATGACGATGATAAGTAAGTCTTGTGAATTAATATAGCTTATGCTTTTATAAAATTCATAAAGACCGCTTGCAAAAATTGCTGGAATGCTAAGTAAAAACGAAAAACGCGCTGCGTCTTCTCTTTTTATTCCAAGGAAAAGCCCGGCTGTTATAGTTGCCCCTGAGCGTGAGGTCCCTGGAATTAGCGCTAAACACTGCGAAAAACCAATGATCAATGAATCTTTAATGCTTATCTTGTTTATGTCTTTTTTGAAGCTTGCAGTTTTTTCCGCTATGAGCAAAACAAGAGCCAAGAC